>AUXO010607345.1_pt1 | contig 10960 bp, 9 predicted proteins | sample 768731 | NCBI WGS metagenome assembly AUXO01 (sample SAMN02715735, study PRJNA202380) | gut metagenome | biome: sheep rumen | host: Ovis aries | place: New Zealand: Palmerston North
CGATGCCCGCGGCGGTGCCGCTCTGTCCACAAAGGCCGTCACCGGCAAGCCGATCAAATTTGTCGGTACCGGCGAAAAGCTGGCCGACATCGAGCCGTTCCACCCGGACCGCATGGCTTCGCGTATTCTCGGCATGGGCGATATGCTCACGCTGATTGAAAAGGCGCAGGAAAACTATGACGCCAAAAAAGCGGCTGAACTGGAGAAAAAGGTTCGTGCCAACCGTCTGACGCTGACCGATTTTGCCGATCAGCTCACACAGTTTAAAGATCCGGAAGCGATGCAGAACATGCTCGCTATGATTCCCGGTATGGATTCCAAGGCGCTTTCGGGCGCACAGGTGGACGGCAAAGCGGTTGCGCACATCGAAGCGATCATCAATTCGATGACACCAAAGGAGCGCGACAATCCGTCTATCATCAACTTCAGCCGCAAAAAGCGGATTGCAGCCGGCTGCGGGCTGAAGGTCGAGGATGTCAATCGGCTGCTCAAGCAGTTTGAAATGATGCAGAAGATGACACGCCAGCTCAACGGACTTGCCAAGCGCGGCAAAAAGCGCGGCGGTCTGGGCGGATTCAATCTCCCCGGCATGGGCAATCTCGGTAAACGCGGCGGCGGATTCCGCTTCCCGTTTTAATATCGTGTAAAGCAATTTACAATAATCAATTCACAGGAGGTGAAAACCATGGTAAAAATCAGACTTCGCAGACTGGGCGCTAAGAAGGCTCCTTTCTACCGTATCGTTGTTGCAGATTCCCGTTACCCGCGTGACGGTCGTTTCATCGAGGAAATCGGCACCTACAACCCGCTGACTGATCCGGTTGAGATCAAGATTGATGCTGAGCGCGCACAGCAGTGGATTAAGAACGGCGCACAGCCGACCGATACCGTCCGCGCACTGCTCAAGAAATCCGGCGTACTGTAAACAAGTGAGGTTGTTTTAGATGAAAGAACTTTTGACCTACATCGCAAAGAACCTTGTCAACGACCCGGACGCTGTCAGTGTGACTGAAACCACGCAGGGCGAGGAGATTATCTTTGAACTCCGTGTCGCTCCTGATGACATGGGTAAGGTTATCGGACGTCATGGCCGCATCGCAAAGGAAATTCGTACTTTGATGAAGGCGGCCGGAAATCGTCAAAACAAAAAGGTATCCGTCGAAATTGTCGACTGAATCTTTTCGAGAGCCGCTCAGCGGCTCTTTTTTTCTGACAAAGCACATGTTTCCGCGGAGGATTTTATGAAGAAACAATATCTGGAAATCGGCAAAATTGTCAACACACACGGCGTGCGCGGTGACATCAAGGTGCATCCGTGGTGCGATTCTCCCGACTTTCTCGCTGAATTTGAAACGCTCTACCGCGAGGATCACTCCCCCCTGCACATTCTGTCCGCAAAGGTTCACAAGGGCTGTGTTTTAATGCACGTAGAGGGCGTGGACACCATCGAACAGGCGCAGCAGATGCGCGGTCTGACGCTGTACATGAACCGCGATGATGTCGAACTTGCCGAGGGTGCATTCTTTATTCAGGACGCCATCGGTCTGCCGGTTTATGACGAGCGTGTCGGACGCAACATCGGTGTTGTAAAAGACATTGTCGATGGTCCTGCCGGTGATCTGTACCTCGTACAGGAAGGCAGCAAACAGCATATGATTCCCGGCATACCGCAGTTCCTGCGCAGTGTCGACCTGGAAAACGGTCTGGTGACCGTGTGCACGATTGAAGGATTGCTCAGCGATGAAATTTGATATTCTCACGCTGTTTCCCGAGATGATTGAACATGTCATGCAGACGAGTATCATGGGCCGCGCACAGCAGGCGGGCCTGATCTCGATCCGCGCAGTCAACATCCGCGACTTCACGCTGGACAAGCACAACCGTGTGGACGACACCCCCTACGGCGGCGGAAAAGGGATGGTCATGCAGGCAGACCCTCTGTATCGCTGTCATGCCCATGTCACAGGCGGAGAAAAGGTGCATACTGTTCTGATGAGTGCACAGGGCGCTCCCTTCTGCCAGAAAAAAGCGCGCGAGCTGCTCGCACATGAGCATGTCATTCTGGTATGCGGACATTACGAGGGCATTGACCAGCGCTTTATTGACGAATGTGTCGACGAGGAAATTTCCATCGGCGATTTCGTTCTGACCGGCGGTGAAATTCCCGCTATGGCAGTGGCAGACGCGGTGTGCCGCATGGTGCCCGGCGTGCTCTCCGAGGAAGTATGTTTCACGGAGGAAAGCCACTGGAATGGTCTGCTGGAATATCCGCAGTACACAAAGCCGGCCGTCTGGCATGATCGCGCCGTACCGGAGGTTTTGCTCTCCGGACATCATGCCAATATCGATGCCTGGCGCCGGAAAATGAGCCTTGCACGCACGCGGCGCGACCGTCCCGACCTGTTCGCCGCGTTTGAGCCGCAGGACAGGCGCGATGAAAAGCTGCTGCAGCAGCTCGCTGACGAGTTGGAAAATCCGCAGAATCACAAGCCCTGACCGAATGGTCAGGGCATTTTGAAACGCACTGCAAAAGAAATCAAAAGAGGTCTGAATCCTGTTTGACGCAGAGTTCAGACCTCTCTTTTTCTGTTTCAAAACATTTCGCAGTTTCCGGGACTTATGCAGCCTTTGCAAGCATCCGAACAAAATTCAGAAGAATGGTGGCAGCTTCCGCGCGCGTCATTTTTCCGTCCGGATCGAGCACGCGCGTTGTGCCGTTCGCCTTGCCGCTGAGAACGCCGTTTTTTACGGCCCAGTTCACGCTGTCAGCTGCCCAGCCGGAGACCTGCTGCCGATCCGGAAAAACGTCAAGAACCGTATCGTCCGCATCATTCTGACCGTGAACATACTGGTAAAGCATCGTCACAAACTGTTCTCTTGTGACCGCACTGCCCGGAGCAAAGGAATCATTTCCGACGCCATGCGTGACACCGGCTTGTGCTGCCCAGTTCAGTGCTTTGCGATACCACACATCCTGCGGTACATCGCGGAACTGTGCCGCATTGCTGCTGCAGATCGAAGGATTGCGCTGAACCTCATAGTTGTATAGCAGCTGTACCGACATCGCGCGGGTAAGCAGCGTGTCCGGTTTAAATGCAGTGGCAGATACGCCCGCCATCAGTTTGTTCTGATATGCACCTACGACATGCGAATAATACCACTTGTTTTGTCTGACATCCGTAAACGGAGCGTCCCCGTTATCTGCTGCGGAGGGATATATTTTGGACAGCAAGTAGTAGTGAGGTCTGCGATCCGCCGTCGCCTTTTCGATCTGATTCAGGCTCACTCGAATCACACCCGGTCCCACAATCTTTGTATAATTCCGCCGCGCCGTCGTTCTGGTATATTTTCCGTCATACCAGTAGCTGTCGATGAGATTGACGCTGTCACCGTCAATGCCGACAGCCGCCATAAAATGGCCGCTGGTTGTAAACAACGGATATCTTGTCCCCGCATGAACGATGGCAACTCCGCCCGACCGCAGATGACGCTTCAATTCGGCGGAGCTGTTGGTTGCCGTGTAAGCAAATCGATATTTCGGCGCCATAGCCTTCAGCAGGATTGTTTCATTGGTTCCTCCATAATAACGTGCGCCGCAGGCAACCGACTGCCGGCACATGATCGGAAGATCCACATCGGCTATGCCGGCCGCATACATCGCGTTGCACAGTGAGGCCGGACCGCATCCGGAAGAGGATATCGTTCCTCTGCCATATTGGACAGACTGATATTCCTTCGCATTCTGGAACTGAACACGGTAGCCGGCCGTCCAGGCAACGGTTGCCGGTGCCAGCTCTTTTTGCGCAAGATTGATCGATGTGCCGCTTTCCCAGACATCATCGTTGGTGTCGAGCATCTGCTCAGCAACATCATCATTCAGGTATGTCGTCTGTTCCGCGGAATCATATTCCGCGACGACAGTCTCAGTCTCATCAGTTACCCCATCCGCTGCGAACGCTGTCGAACCGACGCACGGGGTAAGCATGCAAAGCGACAGCAGCAGGCAGCCAAATTTCTGATTCATATCTCTGACTCCTTCTCCATATTTTTCTCCATTGTACAATATTATGGAACGATAAAAGACAAAAGTCAATACAATATCGCTAAAAACCTGTATAAAGCTAAAACTGAAACGCTCAGTTTTCGCAAATTATTTGCAAATAATCATGGTTTTTTCACAAATCATTGTCATTTTTCGCACCGACTATTTGCACCGCTTTACCTTGATTTCCTGGTAAATATGCCAAAAAATCATCTTGGTGTTTTTTTCTGTGCTCTCTGACGGAAAACAGCACGGCCTCCCGCAAACTGATGCTGCATTTGAAACAGCACACCTGCTGTGCTGTAAAGATCAAAAAGCCGATCTGTCATGACCGTTATCAAGAGCAAGCCGCCACAGATTGACTGCGTAGGGTTCAGAAAAAAACCAGACCTATGGCAGCGGCATTGTCCGCCTTGCGACACGTCACTGACGCACAGCCGGAAACCATCACGAGAGACCGTATCTGCCGGAGCGGCATTGTTTTTCACCGGAAAGAATCCGGCGGCCAGCACATAAAAAAGCAAGGCAATACCGCACTTCGCGCTGTCCTCAAACAGCCACTGAATGGTGTGGTATTGCCTTAAGTTTTATCTTTCCGTTTTACAGATCAATGTCCAGCAGCACGGGACAATGATCGCTGCCCATGATATCGGTCAGAATTTCCGCCCTGCGGATGTTCTCCCGAATGCGGTCGGATACAATGAAGTAATCAATACGCCATCCCGCATTGTTCTGCCGCGCCTTGAAGCGGTACGACCACCAGCTGTATACTCCGGTCACATCGGGATGCAGCCAGCGAAAACTGTCCGTAAAGCCGGAAGCGAGCAGCTCCGTCATCTTTGCACGCTCCTCATCGGAGAAGCCTGCGTTGTGATGATTGGTCTTTGGGTTTTTCAGGTCGATTTCCTGATGTGCCACGTTTAAGTCGCCGCAAAGAATGACCGGCTTGACCGCGTCCAGCCGGGTGAGATAATCGCGGAACGCATCCTCCCACTGCATGCGGTAATCCAGCCGCTTCAATTCATTCTGTGCATTGGGTGTATAGCAAGTGACAACAAAAAAGCTTTCATATTCCGCTGTGATGACGCGGCCTTCGTGGTCGTGCTCATCCATGCCGATACCGAAGACAACGGACAGCGGCTTTGTTTTTGTGAACAGCGCCGTCCCGCTGTAACCCTTCTTTTCTGCACTGTACCAGTACTCCTCATAGCCCTCGCAATCGACCTGTGCCTGTCCGGGCTGCATTTTGGTCTCCTGCAGACAAAATATATCGGCATCCTGCGCGTCAAACACATCCTGAAAGCCCTTGCCGAGGCAAGCGCGCAAACCATTCACATTCCATGAAATCAGCTTCATCGATTCTCCTTCCGGCTGAATCAGCCTGTTCCTGACAGCAATTACAACGGTATTGTATCACACGGAGCAAAATATCTCAATCCCTGTCTGTTTTCGGCAAGTGACCGGCGATGTCCGGTACAATGTGATCGCTTTCCAGCAGCAGGCGCGCGGCTGCTTTCCTTTTCTGCCGTCTGTATTTTCAGACTTTTTCTCTATCCCAATGCAACGTCCAGAATCATCATCACAGAAAATCCGGCCGCAAACAACATCGTTCCTATATCGGAATGCGCGCCCTGTGACATCTCCGGAATCAATTCCTCCACGACAACATACAGCATTGCGCCCGCCGCAAAGCTGAGCATATACGGCAGCAACGGTACAATCAGCCCTGCCGCCAGAATGGTCAGCACCGCTCCAATCGGCTCCACTATGCCGGAGATCACCCCGCCGACAAATGCACGCGGTTTGCTCCAGCCCTCCGCACGCAGCGGCATCGAAATAATCGCACCCTCCGGGAAATTCTGAATGGCAATGCCGATGGACAAGGCGAGCGCACCGGCCGCAGTAATGTTCGCATTGCCGGACAAATACCCCGCATAGACGGCGCCGACCGCCATGCCTTCCGGTATGTTATGCAGCGCAACTGCCAGAATCAGCATGGTTGTGCGCTGTATCCGGCTTTTCGGTCCTTCCGTCTCGACGCTGTTCTGATGCAAATGCGGGATGATGTGGTCAAGCATCAGCAGGAACAAAATGCCCATCCAGAATCCGACTGCTGCGGGCAGAAACGACCACATTCCCATGGATTCCGATTGCTCGATGGCCGGTATCAGCAGGCTCCAAATGGATGCCGCAACCATGACACCGCTCGCAAACCCTATCAGCGCGCGCTGCACCAGGTCACCAATGCCTTTTTTCATGAAAAAGACGCAGCCGGCGCCGAGTGAGGTGCCAACGAACGGAATCATGACACCCTGTATTGTCTCTGTCATTCGTCCAACCCCCTTGTACGGACGATGACCCGCTCCGTGCGTCACCGCCCGGAAATTTGCGGACAAAGTTAGTTTTTGCTAACAGGCTCCGCAAAAATAGGTACCTTTTTCAGATACCTAAATCATTATATCGTGTTCTTTGGCATTTGTAAACTAAAATTCTGCCGCAGCCCTTGTTTTTTCAGAAAACGACAGGAAAATCCGCACGAAAGAAGCAGATTGCAGGGTCATTTCAGGTGGAAAAGCCTGTTCTCCGATGAAAACACCGCTGCGCAATGATGCGATTCCCCTGAAACTCCCCTGCTTTGAAACTCCGTTATGATGCAGCGGCTTCTCCTGCTGCTGCCGCTTCCGTCCCAATCGTCGCCTGATACAGCCAGTTTCTGCCGCTCTCCGATGTCAGCCAGTTGTAAAACAGCATTGCCGGATTATCCTTGTCTAACCCGCTGCGGCAGGCGATATAATAGTTTGTCTGCAGCGGATATGCAGATTCTTCCGACGTCCCGGGTTCAGGCAGCGTTGTCTCCTCCGGCAGAGTCCCGTCCACCGCCACCAGCGCTGTGCCCTGCGGCTGTGATCTTTCACGCAGGGCGAGATAGGTGGTGCAGCACAGCGAACCGGCGGTATGCGGACAGGCCGCGGTCAGGACAGTTTCTCCCTCTGTAACCGTCACTCCCATGTCATCTCCGCCGAACTGATCCGCAAACAGCTGACGCGCGGACGAACCGGGCGCAGCGGCATAGCCCTTCCACTGCTCGGTTCCGCCGTTCCGATATGCCGCGGAAATCTGCGCTCTCGTCAGCGACTGCGGCTGCACTGTGCCGCCCGCCAGAAACACAAGCGCATCTGTTCCCGCGACCTTCGGGGAAATGCCCTGTTTTTCCAAAGCCTGTGCGGTTGACGCATCCGGTGCGTAGGCGAGCACCACATCCAGTTCCCCGCGCATCAGGCGCTGCCACGCCTCATCGCTCGACCCGTAAAAAGAAATTCGATTCGCCGCTTTTTCAACCTTACTTCCGGTTGCAGCCGCGGCTGTCAGCTGTCCTGCATGACGCAGCGCGGCACAGCCGCCAAACGATGTGAAATCTTCTGCAGAAATTTTGGAAATGGTTTTGTCCTGTGTCTCCTGATTCGTCCTGCCCGGCGCCGAAACGGTACAGCCCGTCAGCAGCAGGGCGCACAGCACGGCTGACAGAACTCTGTTTTTCTTCATTTTCTCTCTCCTCATTCCGCTCCGTTCAGGGCCGTGCGCACAATCCATGTGCCGTCGGCGTCCACAATGCCCGACCAGCCGCCGCGCATCGCCGCAAAATACGTGCCGTCTGCACTGACAATGCTGTCATACAGCGGCTTTATCACGACATGTCCATGTACATCCGCGATGCCCTGCCGTCCGGTATCCGGGTCAGTGATCGTGAACACATCATCCTGATCGGCCGTTTGCTGCTGCGGCACCGCGTACAAGCTGTGATGCAGCTTGCCGACTTTTCGCTCATCTTTATTGAAGATCTGATAGCCGTCCGCGAGCGCGGCGATAAAGTGCGTGCTCCCCTGCGGATAAATGGCCGCTTCTCCCTTCAGCTCCACATGTTCCAGATCGTCGAATACAACGACATTGCCCTCTGTATTGGTGTAGGCAAAATAACTGTCAGGCAGCGCAGTCAGCTGCTGTCCATGGAGATCATCCGGCAGCCGCAGCTTTTGCCCGCGCGGCGCATTGAGAACGATACACTCCTGCTCCGACTGCCAGAGCTGATAGACCGGCAGCTCATCGCCGCAGTGCACACCTTTTCCGTATGTAAACGCTGCGATTTCCTCCCCGTCGGCGCGGAGCACGCCAAAATGTCCGGCAGCATCCTTCGCCAATGCATAACCGCCGCAGGTCTCGTCCATCCACGATGCTGCTGTTTTCGTCACCTTGCCCGACGCATCGACAAATCCCCAAGTGGTTTCGCTCAGCTGGACCGTGGCGCTTCCGCCGGAAAATGCCCCCACCTGCACCGCCTGCAATGCGGCGAGCTGCTGTGTTGTATCCGCGCTGCTGATATACCACATGGTACCGCTGTCCGAATCGGCGCGGCTCACAATGATGCCGTCTGAACAGCTTGCAGCCGTTCCGTTTACCTGTCCGAAAATCCTGCCATCCGCACGGTACACGGTTGACACCGTACTGCCCGACCGGTGCACAAAAATACAGTCGTCTTCCACTGTGATGCTCCCTGCGAACGGTCCGAGCACCCAGCTGCCGTCCTGCGCCGCACAGCTGCTGCGGGTGCTGCCGTCTGCCATGCGCTCGGTAAGCAGCCAGACAAAGGTCTCGCCGCACGGCTGCCGTTCTGCCGCGGAATACAGCGGTTCAGTCAGCAATTCTCCCGCTTCATCAGCAAGCGCATAGCGATAGACCGGTGTGCCGTCCTGCTTCCAGCCGATTATTTTTGCGGTATAGGGAAAAATCCGCCCATAATCAGTCGCAGGAGTAAAGAGGTCCAGTTTGACACCCATGCGCAGTGTGCCAATCGGCTGTTCTATTTCATAGGTCAGCTTTTCCGTATCAGGCTCCAGCTTTGCAGCTGCTGTTTCGGCTGCAGAGCCTGTCTGCTGCGACGCAAGCTGCGGTGCCTGTATCGCAATCATGCCGCAAACCAGCGCGGATATCACGGCCATTCCCGCCACCCGCTTTTTCATACGATCCCTCCTGAAGAACCATTGGATATTATTCTATAATTCTATCAGGTAATATCCCGCTGTCAAGGTCTGTTGTGTAAACATTTTCCTATAACGGAACAGGACGGCCGTTCTCTCCCGGAAAAACGGCCGCCCTGCTGATTATATTTCTTCTTCGTTGGGATCACCGGCGGAAATCCCTTCGTTATCTACCGAACAACGCATGCGCGAGGCGACGAAAAAAGCTTTTCTTTTGCCTCCCTGCACGCACCTCCGGTTTCACTTTCAAAATAACTGCGGCTTCAGGCTCAGATGCCAGATGATCCCCCGCTGTTTCCTGCCCGCTTGTCTCGGGAGGAATCGCAGAAGCCGAGGCGGTATCCGAATTGAAGTAATCATACAGTCTCATCTGGCTGTTGACCGGACGCTGACCTTCTTCGCAGACGATACGCTCATAGGTGCCGTCAGGCAGCATTTTCCACGACTGGCTGTTGTCCGCTTCCAGCGTTTCCATGATGTACAGCAGCTGTTTCCGAATCTCCGGTGACTTCGGTTCCGCAAAAATCTCAACGCGGCGCTGCGTATTGCGGTTGAGCAGGTCGCCCGAACCGAGGTAAATGCGCTGCCGTTCGCCTTCGCCAAAGACGAAAATGCGCGAATGCTCCAGATATCGTCCGATAATCGCGCGAATGGAGATGTTTTCCGTACTGCCCTCGATGCCCGGACGCAGGCAGCAGATGCCGCGGATATACAGATGTATTTCCACGCCCGCCTGTGACGCCTCCACCATTTTTTCCATGATGCCGATGTCATTGAACGAGTTGATCTTCATCGCCACATAGCCATGACCGCCGTTTTTCTGTACTTCAATCTCGCGGTCCAGCATTTCCAGCACATGTGAGCGATAGCAATGCGGTGCAACCCAGAGCGCTTCCGTGTGCTCGGTCGTCTCGCCGATGGACAGGTTATTGAACACCTCTGTCGCATCGCGTCCCGCCGCCGGATCTTTGGTGATGAAGCACAGGTCTGTATACTGCTCAGAGGTCTTTTCATTGTAGTTGCCCGTGCCGACCTGCGTGGTGTAGCTGAGCTCACCGGCCGCGTTTTTGCGCGTAATCAGACACAGCTTCGCGTGTACCTTGTAGTCGCTCAGTCCGTAAATGACGCGGCAGCCGGCTTCTTCGAGAATCGCGGAATAATCAATGTTGCTCTGCTCGTCAAAACGCGCGCGCAGCTCAAGCATACAGAGGACATCCTTGCCGCGGTCGGCGGCATAGCACAGAGCGGATACAACCTTGCTGTGACCGGCAAGGCGGTACAGGGAGATCTTGATGGAAACAACCTCGGGATCATCCGCCGCCTCGTAGAGCATATTGAGGAACGGCGTGTAGCTGTGGAACGGATACGCAAGCAGGATTTCCCGGTCCGCAAGCTGCCGCAGCGGGATATTCTGATGATATACCGCGGGAACCTGCGGCTTGCGCTCCGGATAAAACAGGGACATGTCCGCATCCTTGATTTTTCCCGGAAGGGAGAAGCCGAAGCTGAAATCCAGCGGAATTTTCTGGATAAACACACCCTTTGCCGTCACTTCCAGATGATCGCACAGGTACTTCTGTACCTTTTCCGATTTGCGCGACATCTGCAGCCGCACCGCAAACAGGCGGCGCCGCTTTTTCAGCAGCTCCTGCATGACGCCGCGGAAATCCATATCATAATCGAGCAGCGCTTCATCCACAGCGATATCCGCATTTCGTGTGACGCGAATCGTCGTCTTTTCCACAATTTTCTGCTTGCTGTACAGCTGGGAAATAAAATGCTCCACGATGTCGCAGGTGAAGAACACCTTTGTGCGGCCGTCAAAGCTGACGACAAAATAATCCGGCAGATGCCCGATCGGGATCACCCCAAACCGTTCCCCGCC
>AUXO010759249.1_pt1 | contig 10959 bp, 8 predicted proteins | sample 768731 | NCBI WGS metagenome assembly AUXO01 (sample SAMN02715735, study PRJNA202380) | gut metagenome | biome: sheep rumen | host: Ovis aries | place: New Zealand: Palmerston North
GGGAAGTTTTTGTTAATAATTAATTGTAAAGGGGAGAACGAATGAAATATCAAAAATTAATAACTGCAGGATTAATACTGACATTGATGATGTCCTCATTAAGCGGATGCGGAAAAAAAGAAATCGCAGATAACGATGCTGACAGAATTGTCACTGAATCTGAGTTAAATACCAGGTCGGTCTCGGTTGAACCAAAAAAAGCGGCGGAAAACGTTTCGACGGTATCGGCTGCTCCTGTGACGCCTGCAATAACTGAAGCGCCCATCGAGCAGACCATAACCCCCGAACAGATTTCTCTGACGGATGATCTTCCTTATGCCGATCATTCGGAGATACATTCCGGAACAGCTACGCTCTATAAAAACACAAAGGCAAACTCAAAAGGAATCACAGTCTGTGTAAACGCCGGTCACGGTACACAGGGCGGTTCTTCTGTTCAGACACTTTGCCATCCTGACGGAACGCCGAAGGTGACAGGAGGTTCTACGTCCGCCGGCTCCACCTATGCCACTGCCGTTTCAGGCGGAACCACCTTTAATGACGGTACTCCGGAGGCACAGGTAACTCTGGAAACAGCGCTTATACTGAAGGATCTGCTTCTTGACGAGGGTTACAGTGTTCTCATGATCCGGGAGTCGGAGGACGTGCAGCTTGATAATGTGGCCCGTACGGTCCTTGCAAATAAATATGCTGATTGTCATATAGCTCTTCACTGGGACAGCACGGAATCTGATAAGGGAGCGTTTTACATTAAGGTTCCTTCTGTGGAAAGCTATAAGAGTATGGAGCCCGTGGCTTCAACGTGGGAAAAGAGTGATGCGCTGGGAGAGGATCTTATTCAGGGTCTCCGCGACGCCGGAAGGCAGATCTATTCCGGAGGTTCCATGGAAATAGACCTTACGCAGATCTCGTATTCATCCATTCCAAGCGTTGATATCGAGCTTGGAGACAGAGCTTCTGATCACAGCGAGGCTGCGCTTACATCTATAGCACAGGGCCTTCTCGGCGGAGTGAATTTATACTTTGACAAACAGGGACAGAGTGCTGCCGCACAGGATTTGAGTGCGCAGGATACAGACGCGCAGGATACAGACGCGCAGGATGCGGGAGCACAGCAGTGAGAGGCATCTGAAACAACTCAAAAAAAATAAAAAAAAATCGAAAAAAAGGTTGACGCGTCTGCTGATCAATGTTATATTTATATGGTCGTCGGAACACGATGATAAATAAAATATATGCGGAAGTGTCGGAATTGGCAGACGAGCAAGACTAAGGATCTTGTGACCGCCAGGTCGTGTGGGTTCAAGTCCCATCTTCCGCATAACTCGAAAAAGACCTCGGAATTATCCGGGGTCTTTTGAATTTACTCTGCTTCTTTTGAAACACTTGTTTTCCTGCACTGAAAATTCCCGGTACAGTATATACCATACCGGGATGAGAAGGAGAATAAAAAACTATATAAATCTGGCGCCAGCCAGAATAATGATTAGTCTAACCTGAAGCATCTATATAACAAACGCTTCAGGTATTTTTAGTGTTTGTTATATGGATTGTTTCTATGTTTTACAGTATATATGCTAAATATGTCCAAACTATGATTAAGATGTGAAAAAAAAAGAAAATAAATAAAAAAAGCAAAAAAGCAGGAAACTTCACCCGATACGATTATAATATAAACAGGAGCGTGACAACATGAGCATTGTCGCCGGTACGATCTCGAAAGGGGGCTGTTTTAATGGAGATGTCTTATATAACATACGAATCTGTAAATGACTGTATAAAAAAGCTGTTCGGAAACTCTGTTTATATAGAAAAAGAATCCAGAGTCCATGGTGGAGATATCAATGACGCCTTCAGACTTACGCTTTCAAATGGGGAGAGTGTATTTCTGAAGCAGAATAGTAAAGAGAACTATTCCTTTTTCATTTCAGAATATGAAGGGTTGAAAGCCCTGTGTTCAACAGAAAAAATAAACTGTCCCGAGGTATATGGGATAGGTGCAGATGACAGAACGGGGACTTCGTTTCTAGTCATGGAATATATTGAACCTGCCCGAATGTCCATAAGCTCCCAGACGGATCTGGGATATCAGCTTGCACGTCTCCATATGTCAGATGCTTCAGCCTTTACGGAAGGCGGCATGCCGTTTGGATTTTTCAGGAATAATTACATCGGCGCTTCAGTTCAGATAAATACATTGAAGAAAAGCTGGATCGATTTTTTCAGAGACTGTCGTCTTGAACCGCAGATAAAAATGGCGGAAGCTTTCCTTGACTCGGAACAACTGAAGAAATGCGGAGTTCTGCTCGGGCATCTTGATAAATATCTGGAAGAACCGGCGAAGGCGTCCCTGCTGCACGGCGATCTGTGGGGCGGAAATGTGATGAGCGATACAGAAAAGAGAGTATGGTTCATTGATCCTGCGGTCTATGCAGGTCATCATGAGGCAGATCTTGCAATGACACAGCTCTTCGGAGGATTTACTCCGGCGTTTTACAGCGCATATAATGAGATCATTCCTGTCGATCCCGGTTACAAAGACAGACGGGACCTTTATAATCTGTATCATTTGCTTAATCATCTTAATTTATTTGGAAGAGGATATCTGGGAGAAGTGCTCTCTGTTATCAATCATTACGTATAAAGATAACAGGTAATTGCGAAGGATATATCAAAACCGGAAGCAACTCCGGCAGAGCTGCCTTCGGGAACGTCCAGTCAAAAGCCTGCTTTGCAGTCGGTCAACGAAAAAACATGTGCATCCCCGGTGATGTCATGGAAATTATCGAAAATTCTTATGGTATAAAAAAGGAATATGGGATTTTACGACGTATAATTATAATAAGGCTTATTGTTCGTAAGTGTTTTGGGAGACTAAATGAATATTCGTGAACAAATAGAACAAATGGAAATAGATACCCTGAGTCCATATGCGTCTTTCAGCTGCAGATCGGAAGGACGCAGCAGGCCGGAGAAAGAATGTGACATACGTACGGTTTATCAGCGTGACAGGGACAGGATACTGCACTGCAAAGCCTTTCGGCGTCTGAAAGATAAGACCCAGGTTTTTCTTTCACCGCAGGGAGATCACTACAGGACCAGACTCACCCACACTCTGGAGGTATCGCAGATAGCCAGAACTATTGCAAGAGCCCTGAATCTGAATGTGGATCTGGTGGAAGCTGTTTCATTGGGACATGACGTGGGACACACTCCTTTCGGACATGCCGGCGAGCGGGCATTGAACATTCTTTGCCCGGAGGGATTCAGGCACAATAAACAGAGTATAAGAGTGCTGAATTTTCTGGAAAACGATGGAAAGGGGCTGAACCTGACCCGGGAAGTGCTGGACGGGATCGAAAACCATCAGATGTCAAAAATGCCTTCCACGCTGGAAGGGCAGGTCGTTCGTCTCAGTGATAAGATCGCTTATATCCATCACGACATGGATGACGCGCAGCGAGCGGGCATGATCTCAGAGGATGATATCCCTATAACGGTAAGAATGACGCTGGGCTTTAATCTGAAGGAGAGGCTTGACAAGCTTGTCCACGATATCATTGAAAACAGTCTGGGAAAAAACCAGATAACGATGTCTGATAACGTGGCTCAGGCCATGAAAATGCTGAGGCGGCTGATGTATGAGGACGTCTATAAAAATGACCTTGCGAAATCAGAGGAATCAAAGGTATATTTGATATTAAAAGTAATGTATGAGTATTACAACGATGATCCGGAACATATGCCTGAAAAATATCAGAATATGATCCGTGAAGGGCATTCAAGGGAAAGGGTCGTCTGTGATTATATCGCCGGAATGACTGATCAGTATTGTATCAGACAGTTTAAGGATATCTATATCCCGGAAGCATGGGATGTTTATTAATAAAAATTTCCCGCTTCATGATCAAACTGTTTCAGAAATGACACGCGGCAGGTTTCAGTTATTACAGGAGTTTCAAATTGGCATCAAGATATTCAGATGAAATAATTGAAGAAGTCCGGGCAGGAAATGATATCGTTGATATTATTTCGGGCTATGTAAAGCTGACCAAAAGAGGAAGTAATTATTTTGGTCTTTGTCCGTTTCACAATGAAAAATCCCCGTCTTTTTCGGTCTCGCAGGATAAGCAGATGTATTACTGCTTCGGATGTCATGCGGGAGGAAGTGTATTCACCTTCCTGATGCAGTATGAGAATTATACATTTCAGGAAGCTGTCCGATATCTTGCAGAACGTGCTGATATCAAGCTTCCCGAGGAAGAGTACTCCCCGGAGATGCGTGAAAAAGCAGACAGGAAAGCGCAGCTTCTGGAGATCAACAGAGAAGCCGCGAAGTATTATTATACTAAGCTTCGGTCGCCGCAGGGGAAGGCAGGAATGGAATACCTGCACGGAAGACAGCTTTCCGATGATACGATAAGAGCCTTCGGATTGGGATACGCCGGAAGATACAGCAGCGAGCTTTACAGATATCTCAGATCAAAAGGATACGACGACCGGATCCTCGGAGAGTCGGGACTTTTTCACATGGACGAACGGAAGGGCGCGTCAGATAAGTTCTGGAACAGAGTCATGTTTCCGATCATGGACATAAATAACAGAGTCATAGGTTTTGGAGGCCGCGTCATGGGAGACGCGAAACCAAAATATCTTAATTCACCCGAGACCGCTGTGTTTGAGAAAAGCCGGAATCTGTACGGACTGAATATTGCAAGAAGGACAAGACAGAACTATCTGATACTGTGCGAGGGGTATATGGATGTTATCGCGATGCATCAGGCAGGATTTACGTGCGCGGCGGCTTCCTTGGGAACATCCCTCACATCGGGGCACTGTTCGCTGATCAAGCGTTTTAAAAGTAAAGTGCTTCTGATATATGACAGTGATGATGCAGGTGTCAATGCAGCACTGCGCGCAATCCCCATGCTCCGGGAGAGCGGCATAGAATCAAGGATCGTGGATCTTAAACCATATAAAGACCCGGATGAGTTTATCAAGGCTTTGGGAGCCGAAGCCTTTGAACAGAGACTTCACGACGCTGAAAACAGTTTCATGTTTGAAATACGCATGAAGGAACGGGAATATAATTTGAACGATCCTCAGGGCAAGAGTGACTTTTTAAATGATGCTGCCGCCCACTTTATGGTGCTGCAGGATGAGATAGCCATCGAGAATTATACAGATGAAATAGCCCGGCGGTACATGTTTCCGAAGGAAACGCTGGAGAAGGCGGTCAGAAAAGCGGCGATGAAAAAAGCCGGCGTCCGGGAGATAAATGTCCCCGGATCGACACGCAGGGTTCAAAAACAGAAGGATACCGGCGATATAAAAGCGCAGAAACTGATGATGACCTGGCTCATTAATTATCCGAATCTGATAGATTCCCTGGAAGAATACCTTCATACGGAGGATTTTACGGATGATCTTACCAGAAAAGTAGCAGGGATGGTTTTCGAACAGTATAAAAAAACCGGAAAGGTCAGTCCGGCTTACATTTTGAATCATTTTGAGGAAGAGGAAGAGCAGAAAAAAATCGCGGAAATGTTTAATACGGAATTAAATCTTGATTCCGGGGAGGATAAAAGAAAAGCACTGCATGACGTACTGATGCGTCTGAAACGATCCAGTCTCGACGTCAGATTGAAAAATCTTGACTGGAGCGACATGGAGGAAGTCAGAAAGGTTACAGAAGAACGAAGAAAGTTTGAAAAATTTAAGATTTCCGGAATTCCGGAAATATAAGTCAGGAACTGTTTTTATCGGAATCAGCTTAGAAAGAGGTCAGACAACATGGAAAAAGAAAAACTGATGGAACACCTGAAAAAGCTCAGAGAAATAGCGAAAGAAAAGAAGGATACGCTGGAATACCGTGAAATAAAAGATTTCTTTAAGGAAATGAACCTTACGGGGGGACAGCTGGAAATAGTAGTTTCCTATCTGGAGGATCACGGAGTGGATGTTTTGCGCATGTCCGATGAAGACAGTGAGCCTGATGAAAAACTTTTGATTGAAAAAGATACAGAGCCCGAAGACGATGAAATCAATCTGGAAAATATAGATATTTCCGTTCCGGAAAACATTAATATAGAAGACCCTGTCAGATTGTACCTGAAGGAGATCGGCAAGGTGCCGCTTCTTTCCGCGGAAGAGGAGATAGAACTGGCACAGAGGATGGAGAAGGGCGATGAAGAAGCCAGAAAACGGCTGGCGGAGTCGAACCTTCGTCTCGTAGTTTCTATTGCAAAGCGCTATGTGGGACGTGGAATGCTCTTTCTGGACCTGATCCAGGAGGGCAATCTGGGACTCATAAAAGCTGTTGAAAAATTTGATTACAGAAAAGGTTATAAATTTTCTACATATGCTACATGGTGGATACGTCAGGCTATCACAAGGGCCATTGCCGATCAGGCCAGAACTATCCGGATACCTGTGCATATGGTAGAGATGATCAATAAGCTGATACGTGTTTCCAGGCAGCTGCTGCAAGATCTGGGCCGCGAGCCTACGCCTGATGAGATAGCGAAAGAGATGGATATGTCGGTAGACCGTGTTCGCGAGATACTGAAGATCTCGCAGGAGCCGGTTTCTCTGGAGACGCCTATAGGAGAAGAGGAAGACAGTCATCTGGGTGATTTTATCAGAGATGACAATGCTCCGATACCATCAGAAGCGGCTGCGTTCACAATGCTCAAGGAGCAGCTGGAGGATGTATTGGAAACTCTTACAGAAAGAGAGCAGAAGGTGCTCCGTCTTCGCTTCGGGCTGGACGACGGACGCACGAGAACACTTGAGGAAGTGGGCCGTGAGTTTAATGTGACGCGTGAAAGGATCCGTCAGATAGAGGCAAAGGCCCTGCGCAAGCTGCGTCATCCGAGCCGCAGCAGAAAACTTAAGGATTTTCTTGATTAAAATGGAATTATTATCTGAAAGACTGCGTGTTATAGCAGATATGATAGACCATTGCGGAGTGATGGCTGATATCGGATGCGATCATGGTTATCTTTCTATTGCTATGGCAGGAGAAAAAAAAGTCACGAAAGCGATCGCCATGGATCTCCGTTCCGGTCCTCTGGAACACGCCAGAAAAAATATAAGAAAATACGGACTTGAAGATATTATTGATGTCAGGCTGTCTGACGGTATGCAAATGCTTTCTCCCGGAGAAGCCGACGTGATCGTAATTGCCGGGATGGGAGGTCCTCTGATGACCCGGATCCTTGATCGTTCTCCCGGGATCGTCGGAACGGCTTCTGAACTTATACTCGAACCGCAGTCGGAACCGGAAACCTTGAGAGAATACCTGAGCGGAAGAAGCTTCCCGGATAGTAAGGGACGTGAAAAAATCTTTTTTTCCATAAAGGACGAACGTTTTGTAAAAGAAGAGGGAAAGTATTACCCCGTGATAAAATACCTGCCATCATCGAAACGTCAGATCCTTTCCGAAGAAGAGAAATTGTTCGGACCGGTTCTGATCAGAGAAAAACCGCCGCTGTTCAGGGAGTATCTTGAGAATTGCCGGAAGAAATATCGTTCTCTGGCTGAAAAACTTGAAAAAACAGTTTCTTCCGGCAGCAGAAACGCAGAGAAGAGACTTGCACAGATCCGGGACATGGAGGAAATGATCAGCGCGATCATACATCTGAATAAATATGAGGAAGGATGAACTGGCCATGGCAAAAACATATAAAGTAAAAATAGATAATAAATACTATACTTACACCGGAGCTGTGACCTTCGGAGATGTGGCGGCTGATCACAGGGAGAACATGAAATACCCGATCGTTATGGCGATCGCGGATGAAAGACTCTGTGAGCTCAATAAAAAGCTCTGGGGCGATCATGATATCAGGTTTATAACGCTTGCGGATCCGATCGGCAATCTTGCGTATAAAAGAAGCGCCAGCATGATGCTTTATAAGGCGTTTAATGATGTAAAAAAAGATAACGGATCTTCTGTTCATCTGCGTTTTTCTGTTCCGGGAGGATACTATTATACGATCGAAGGCCCGGAAAAACCGGACGAGTCCCTTCTGCAGCGGATCAGAATAAGAATGAAGGAAATCGCGGATGAAGGACTTGTCTTCGAAAAAAAGACATTTTCGACTTCTAAAGCGAGGAAAATGTTTACTAAGGCAGGCATGGCGGACAAGGAAAAGCTGTTCCGTTTTCGTGTCAGTTCCTTTGTGAACATATATCAGCTTGGTGATTATAAAGATTATCTTTATGGGTATATGCTTCAGGACACCAGCCTGATCAGATATTTTGATCTGCATCTGTATCAGGAAGGATTTGTTATGATGCTTCCGGAGAAAAAGGATCCGTATCTTGTACCTGAATTTGTGCCTTCTCCAAAGCTTTTTGATGTGCGGAATGAGTTTGAAATCATAGGGGATAAAATGGACATTCGAACGATCGGAGATCTTAACGAGAAGATCTGCAGCGGAGAGATTGACCAGATCCGTCTTGTAGAGGAAGCCATACAGTCGGCTAAGATCGCTGAAATCGGCAGCCGCATCGCGGATGACGGAAAAATAAAGATCGTCTGCATAGCAGGTCCTTCTTCCTCGGGAAAAACTACATTTTCCAGAAAAATAGCTATTCAGCTAAAGGCTAAAGGACTGCGGCCTCATACCGTAAGCCTGGATAATTATTATAAAGAAAGATTTGAAACGCCGCGTGACGAGAACGGTAACTATGATTTTGAATGTATCGAATCTTTAGATCTTGACCTTTTCCGTGACCAGATGGAAAAACTCCTCAGAGGAGAAAAAATTGAGCTTCCGAGTTATAATTTCACATGGGGCGGCAAAGAATACCTGGGAGATTATCTGCAGATGGGTCCTAAGGATATCCTTATCATTGAGGGGATCCATGGACTGAATGAAAGGCTTAGCTATTTTATTCCTAAAGAACAGAAATTTAAAATTTATATAAGCGCATTGACATTGCTGAATATCGATGAACATAATTATGTTCCGACTACTGACGGAAGACTTATCCGCCGGATCGTACGGGATTATAAATTCAGGGCGACAAGCGCAAAGAGAACGATCAGTATGTGGAATTCCGTCAGAAGAGGTGAGGAGCTCTACATCTTCCCGTTCCAGGAGGAAGCAGATGTGATCGTAAATTCTGCGCAGACATACGAAATGGCAGTCCTTAAACTTTATGCGGAACCGCTTCTGTTCCAGGTACCCGAGGATTGCCCCGAGTATCTGGAAGCCAAGCGTCTTTTGAAATTCCTGGATTATTTCATTGCTTATCCCGCGGATGATATTCCTAATGATTCAATTCTTCGCGAGTTCATCGGAGGAAGCTGCTTCGACGTCTGACTGATAAACTATTTTTCCTCCGCAGATGGTATAATGAATCTTTCCCGGAAGTTCCCAGCCGGCAAAGGGGCTGTTTGAAGCTTTCGAAGCAAAATGATCTACTGTCCACAGTTCATTTTCTCCGAAAATTACCAGGTCCGCGGCAGATCCCGGAGTTATGCTGACAGGTTTTCTGCGGTAAAACTCCATCGGGTTCCGGCTCATCAGTTCCATGAGTTTTAACAGAGTAATATGTCCGGGCTGAACCAGTGATTTGATTCCCAGTGCAAGAGAGGTTTCAAGGCCTGTGATTCCTGAAGGTGCTTTTTCAAGAGGACGGGCTTTTTCCCCGGCGCTGTGAGGCGCATGATCTGTCACTATCATATCGATCGTTCCGTCCTTGATGCCTTCAATTATGGCGAGCCGGTCTGCCTCTTCCCTGAGAGGAGGATTCATTCTGGCCATCGTTCCATATTTCAAAACGGCCTCTTCTGTAAGTGTAAAATGATGAGGCGTGGCTTCGGCATGAACATCAGCACCGAGCTGCCGGGCGTTTCTGACAAGCGCTACGGAGTTACCGGAACTGATATGCTGAATACAGACGGAAGCGCCTGTATGCAAAGCAAGGATGGTATCCCTTGCCACCATAACATCCTCTGCCGTACGGGATGCGCCGCCATAATCAAGCTGTTCGGAGATCTTACCCTGATTTACTCCGGGACGGCTGATAAAAAGAGGATCTTCTTCATGAAGACTGACAGGCAGATCAAGCTCTCTGGCAGTTTTCATTGCCTGAACAAGGATGTTTTCATCCATAATCGGGATACCGTCATCCGTAAATCCTGCAGCGCCTGCATCTGCCATAGCGTGCATATCTACAAGTTCCTGTCCCTTCAGTCCTTTGGTGATTGCAGATGTCTGAAGAACATGGATACCGGTTCCGGATCCTTTTTTTAGTATATAATCTAAAGTTTCAGTGGAATCTACAGGGGGTCTTGTGTTTGCCATGCAGACAACTGTGGTAAAACCACCTTTTGCAGCTGCTGCGGCGCCTGTTTCAATATCCTCCTTATAGGTTTGTCCGGGATCTCTGAAATGAACATGGGCATCTGTCAGTCCGGGAGCGACTACCAGTCCGTCCGCATCAATGATCTGAAGATCTTTTTCCATATCATGATCCGTCTGAATATTATCTTTCACCAGGATGATATGATCGCCGTCGATCAGAATGTCTTTAACGGAGTCTTTCGCGGCAACCGGATCTACAACGCGGCCATTTTTAATCAAAATCATATAGAATACCTCGCTTTTCATATTATTGTTACTAAACTTCCCACATGGAATTTCTGAAGCAGAATTATCATGAAAATAACATTGCGATAAAAAACAATTCATGTCATCAATGTAGTATTATTATACTATACTTGACTAAAACTTCCCACATGGCATTTCTGAAACAGTCTGATCATGAAAATTTGAAATTGTTAACAAATAAGACACAGTTCTGATGTATTATGTCAGAAAGAAACTAGATGGTATACGATTACAACACTGGCAATTGCGAAACCCCTTGCAGTCGGGAAATTGTATGACGATTCAAACGGCTTCCGCGCAAAGAACTTCTATGTATTCACTGCATCTGCTG
>AUXO013952646.1_pt1 | contig 10958 bp, 8 predicted proteins | sample 768731 | NCBI WGS metagenome assembly AUXO01 (sample SAMN02715735, study PRJNA202380) | gut metagenome | biome: sheep rumen | host: Ovis aries | place: New Zealand: Palmerston North
AAAAAATGGAACTACATAATCACTCCTCATAGCCCTGAAAGGCGATGGAAAGACTACCGGATGAGTGCCTGAGTTGATACATTTATTTTTTTAAGAATCCTTAACATAACGAAGTGGGTCAGAGACAAAAAGGAAAACAGCCTTGAAAAGCTGGTAAATGTCTATGAAGTTCTGTCTAATGAAGAGTGTAATATAGCTCTGATTTTTAACAGAAAATGCGACTATACGGAAGTCTATCTTGCTGTAACAAATACTAAAAATGCCGATGATAATGTCAATGCCGACAATTACAGACGAAGGCTGCTGGATGCGATTCGCGGTAATTTTCCAGGTGCGGAATGGAAGAATGAAGACGGCAGAGGCGTCGTACCATGCCTTAATAACAGAAATTCCTATTCAGTAGCAGTGGTTTCAAATATCCCGGCGGAAAAGTCAGAAAAATTCATCAGTCAGACCATTGAAAAGCTTCTGGATGGGATCATTCCCGAGGTGAAATCAAAAGAATATATGATTATTCTTCTGGCAACTCCTGTTCAGGATATCGATATGCGTAAGTTTCGCCTTTCAGAGCTGTATACGGGATTATCTTCCTATGCCAGCTGGGATACCAGTTTTACATATCAGCAGTCAGATTCTTCCACTTCCATGGCTTCTTTCGGTGTTAATGCCGGTGTCAGCGCAGGAGTTCAAAATGGTGTTAATAACAATGTTGCAGTAAGTAAGGCAAAAACAGATTCCAGCGCTGAGACAAAAACAGACTCTTTGCAGCATTCGGATTCGAGTAATACTAATGAAAGCATAGCAGAGAATGATGGCACTACTACGTCAAGCACACAGACAAGCTCGGATTCTTATACAAAGGGAAGGACAGAATCTAAAGGGGAAAGTACTTCCAGGGCAGAGACCCGATCTATTCAGGGCGGGGGAGGAGTTAATATTGGCCCATTATCGGCTAATGTAAGCACAGGTGTGTCAGATGCCATTGCTACTGCTGAGTCAACCAGCAATGCAATCAACACAGCAAAAACAACTGCACAGTCAACCGCTGAAACAATTGCCAAAAATGTGAGTAAAACAATAAGCAAATCTGCGGGTCAGGCCATAACAGATTCAATAGGCTCTGCTGTTTCCAACACTCTTGGAAAAGCTGTTACAGAGACGCTTAGTTCTTCAGCAGGAACGTTTAAAGGAGTAAATCTTGGAGGCAATTTTGGCGCAAACTTTGCACGTTCTTCAAATGTAACGGCAACCGTTGGAAAGAGCGAGACAATAAATCAGCATTTTACGAATCATACGATCAAGCATACCCTGGGAATTCTTGATCAGCAGATGAAGCGCCTGGAAGAGAGTACAGCGCTTGGTATGTGGGATTTTGCGGCATATGTACTTAGTGAAGACCAGAATGTAGCCAACAATGTGGCTCATTCTTACCTGGCTCTTACAAAGGGGGAAAAATCATTCCTGTCCCGTACATCTGTAAACCTCTGGAGGGGAGACAGGGGAGAAAACAGTGATGATGCAAAAGAGATATGTTCCTATTTGCGTGAACTAAGGCATCCGATTTTTGGATTAATGCCTGCAATAACAGAGGCCATCCCGAATCTGATTGTTTATCCTTCTGTGGTTACTGCTACGACCAGTCTCTCAGGCAAGGAACTGGCATATTCACTCAACTTCCCTCAGAAATCTGTTGCGGGTCTTCCCGTCATTGAATGTGCGGAATTCGGAAGAAATATCACGACATATGAAATATCTCCGAATAAGAAAAGGAATATCGAACTGGGAAATATCTTTCATATGAACCATTCAGAGTCTCTGAAGGTCGAATTAAATGCGGATTCGCTGGCTTCCCATACTTTTATTACCGGAAGCACAGGATCCGGAAAGAGTAATACGGTTTATAAGATTCTTGAAGGAGCATATGAAAAAGATATTCCCTGTCTTGTAATAGAACCTGCAAAAGGAGAATACAAGAATATATTTGGCAATGACAAGTATGTATCTGTATATGGAACAAACGCTCTTTATACACCTATGCTGAGAATAAATCCGTTCAGTTTTCCTGACGGAATTCATATTTTTGAACATCTGGACAGACTTGTTGAGATTTTTAATGTCTGCTGGCCCATGTATGCGGCTATGCCTGCAGTCTTAAAAAGTGCAATCGAAAAAGCCTACGAAGATTGCGGATGGGATTTGGAAGAATCCACGAATGAATATGGAAATGATTTGTACCCGACGTTTGCTGATGTTGCAAGAAATATCAGAACCATTATAGACTCCAGTGAGTACGACAGCGAAAATAAGGGTGCTTACAAAGGATCGCTGCTTACCAGACTGCAGTCGCTGTGCAATGGCATTAACGGCCAGATTTTTACATCCGAAGAAATAAGTTCTGAAGATCTATTTGATAAAAATGTGATCATTGATCTGAGCAGGGTAGGATCTGCAGAAACCAAATCGTTGATTATGGGCATGCTGGTGCTGAAGCTCCAGGAGCACCGAATATCTTCATCTGAAATGAATATGCCATTAAGACATATTACAGTTCTTGAGGAAGCACATAATCTGCTTAAGAGAACATCCCCGGATATGTCCATGGAAAGCGGAAATCTTCTGGGTAAGAGTGTTGAAATGATTTCCAATGCTATTGCCGAAATGCGTACCTATGGTGAGGGCTTTATCATTGTTGATCAGGCACCGGGACTTTTGGATATGTCGGCCATTAGGAATACAAATACAAAGATCATAATGCGACTGCCAGATGAGACTGACAGGCAGCTGGTAGGACGGGCAGCCAATCTGAACGAAGATCAGATTACAGAACTGGCCAAGCTTCCATGTGGTGTAGGTGCGGTATATCAGAATGACTGGATTCAGCCAGTATTGTGTAAAGTAGATTTATGCGAATATCGTTCAGAAAAATATAAATATGAGAGAATAAAAGAACCGGGTTCAACAGATAAGCATACAGAGGATCGGATTCATATTGCTGAGCTGCTTAGTGCGGGTCAGAAAGTGGAAAAGGAACGGGTGCTGTCTGATATTCGGAACAAGATGAAGGCTCTGAAGCTGGAAGCCTCTGTCCAGGCACAAATCTGCAAAATGCTGATTACTCCGCCTTCAGAACCCAGGATGACAAAATTTGCACCGATTATGAGTGCTCTTTTTCCTGAGGTACTTACGGCAGTTAAGGAAGCATATCAAGAGTCTGGAGATGAGACAGAATGGACAGAAAGTGCAAACCGCGCATTAGCTGTATATATAGAGTTATCCGACCAGGATCAGTTGAGAAGAGATATCATTCAGGCTGTCATGACGGAATTTTTATTTCATCAGCTCAATAAGGTTGATACCTTGAAAAGATGGATTGAGATAGGTGGTTTGAAATGAGCTTTGAAAAACGTTTGAATGAACTATCCGAAACCAAGGAAATTGCAAATAAAAGCGATGCTTATCTGAATATTGACAAAAGAATTTCTGTGAATGATGTGAAATCAAGTCAGCCCAAGGACATAGATATAGACAGGCGCAAAGATATTAATGCCATTGGGACAGAAGATAAACACCAGGAGAGCCAAACGGTAGAAAAGACTTCTGACACAAACAAAGAATTGAGAGAAAAAGAGCCAACAGAAGAAGCGGTTCCTAAAGTCGTGGAAAATAAGAAACAAGGAGTCGAACGTGAAGAATTATTTCAAAAGGAACTTGAAGAAAAGTATCCTCCGGATAAGGGATTCATTGTAAAACGTGAAGCTGAGCTGCGTGATAAAAATGGGAAAATTGTTGTTGACCCAGAAACAAATACATACAGAAGACTTGATTTTGTTGCTGTAAATAAAGAGAGCCATGAAGTAGTTGGCTCTTATGAAGTAACGTCCAAAACTGCTGACAAGAAAAGTCAAACGGCAAAAGAAGAAAGAATTTTAAACGCCGGTGGCAGATATGTTAAGATTGACAATAAACTATATAGGTTTCCGCCTAATTTGAAAACTGAAATTGTCAGAAAGGATTAGCAAATGAAAATATACGATAAGGCAAAATGGCAGATTGAAAATGGTATTGATGAGAAAGAAACGATCGCACACTTTTCTTTTATTTTTGACTGGCTGAAAGAAAAGTCGCTTTTGTCCGAGTATGGTTTGGAAATTGCTGAACTTGGGGCATTTGATGATTCTTCTCTGACAAGTGAAATGGTTACCAAGGAAGGGGAAATTTTTCTGGATCAATACTACGATAGCTATATTGAGAGAATTGAATATGGCGTCAAAGAAGACAGTGAGTACCTTAATAAGATGCTTGGAAAATAATATTTTTCCTTAGAGAAATATTTGAGGTGCTTCTCAGTTCAAATGGATTTGAGATATATATGAAACCGGCCAGATACTATTTTTCAATTGAATCTGGGAAGGCAATGGATTTCTTCTCAGTTCAGGATGCAGTAGCCGAAAAAGGTGTAGTATTCATCGGCTACAAGAAAAAAGGTCCTGGCAATGATATTATTCTTCTGAATCCACAGAAAACAAAGGAAGGAAAGCGGAAGAAAATGGTATTTTCTCAGGAAGATGAGCTGATCGTCCTGGCTAAGGATATGGAAATAGCATCCTAGCAAGACAATCTGTTATAACGATTGATCAAAGGAAGACTTTTTATGCTGCTGGTAAAGGAAGAGTTTACGATAATATCATCATAAAAATCAAGTGGAGCTACAACGATCCGGGCATCAATAATTGAGGGGACAATCAATGGACATATATTTCGACAGCTGCACAGAATACTTGTATAAATATTTAAGTGAATCATCTGAAAGCGAAGAAGAACGTGAATGGGCTGCTCAGTCCTATGATTCGCTTTCGGAACTGAAAAAGGGATGCATTTCCGCCAGCTTATGCCCTAAAGGAGAATTCGAAAGAGGCTACATCTGCAGAGAGTATCTGCGGAAAGCAACTTCAGAAGTGATAAAGCAGATCAACCGGGAAAATCTCTGGATGGACGAGACGGCCAAAGGAGTATATGACCGGACAAAAGCTTTTATTGAAGAAATCGGAGATGACAGTGAGGCTGACAGAGCCTGTGTTGTGATTCGTAACCTCCTGGTAATTCTGACCAATATGATTGATCAGTCCAATGCCATTAAAGAGGCTGAGAAAGAAAAGGAAAGACAGCAGAAAGGAAATCGCCTTAATCTGATCAAGCAGCAGGCTGTGAAAAGAATGAGCGCAAAACCGGAAATGAAGCTGAAAGAATTTGCAATCAGCCAAGGTGCCGTGAAACTATTTCTTTCTCTTGTGAACGCTGAGGATGAGAAGGGCCATCAGAGGGCAGCACTGAAGGCTGTTAATAAGATCAATCTTCCCACTATGAAGAGCTTTTCGGTTGACCAGTACCGGCGCCTTTTCTATAGAGGCGTAATACAGAAAATCGGTTTGGAGGAAAAAATCAAATGAGCGACATCGAATTGACAGTAAGAATGCCCAGGGAAGTGTATGAACTTGTTAAATCCGGGCAGGCAAAATTTTCCTCCGGCGGCGTGCGTCTGCTGAACGGAAGAATGCTTAAGATGTATGAACTTATTGGAGAAAGCGCGCAGGACCCCCTTGCTCAAAAAGGTGTAGGTCTTCTGAAAGAACTATGCAGAGGAAATGCCGCGAACCGTGCCCTTCTGAAAGAACTGGGTCAGGCAATAGATATCGGAAATGCTCTTACGCAGAGAAATTTTGAAAGTCTGATGAAACTGAAGCAGCTAAGCTGGATTCAGGTAGGACTTGAAGCTGTAAACTGTGTTGCTACAGTGGCCTGCTTTGCGGTGGTTAATAAGCAGTTGACAGATATCTCCGGACGGCTGTCGCAATTTATTGATGAGTACAGAAAAGACAAGGTGGACGAAATCCGGATCCTTGTTTCCAACCTGATTACAGCCAACGGCATACTCAAGAATTTTAATTTTACAGATACAGGGATTACTCAGATTGCGGAATATCTGAACCAGGCTCAGATCCGGATTCAGAATCTTGCATCAGATTATGAAAACAATGAGTACGGCACTGGAAAGGATACTTTCCAGCTCCTCTATAACCTGACCTCAGCCTATACAAGTGTTCTGAAGGAGTATGGTGCCCAGTATTATTACCACAGCGGAGATTTCCCTCCCCTGTACGACTCCTGGCTAGATACACTGGACTATGTTGACAGGGATGCCTTTAAGAATTGCCTGAAGAGATCTATCTGGATTCTGGAGCCGACTGCCACATCGGAACAAATGGCGGATGCCTTTAATTTCTCCATCAATGCGATTCATATGCAGGCCCTTTCCTTAATAGAATACAGGGAGCTTATTAAAATTCTTCCGGAAGAGGCATATCGTAATTTCGATGAATTCCTTAAAGCCAAAATGGAAAAGGGAGAAGTTGAAGTTATCGATGATAATGAGAAAAACGACAGCGAAGTGGGTATGCTCCTTCAGGAAAATGGGTATGCTGTAGCATAATATGATTTAAGATTGAGTTTATATCCTATTGTGAATGATATTAGGGAGGAGAATTATGTATCGTAGTCCAAATAGTCAAATTCGTAATTATAAGGATAAGAGTATATTTCCATATAGAAAAGGAAACAATCAAGTTTATAAAACTTTTGGTAAAGCGATCAATATACTATTATCTAAGGAGTATTATGAGGGCTCTAATTTTGGCCAATACTATAATCAATTTACAGAAGATGAAGAAGGAAATCGTTTAAGCACAATATATGTAAAACAACCAGAAATTGAACAAATTATTAGGGAAGAGATAATAAATAATGAGTCAGATATGGTAAAGTATCTGGTTGGATACGAAGGTATTGGAAAAACAACTTTGATAAGAAATATATTTCATGTATTTGATCGGAAACCTGCTGCGTTTAATGATAATCTTGTAATTTATATTTCGTTTTATTCAAATCGATCAGATAATAATAAGAATCCTGAAGAAACTGTTCATGATGTTGTCATAAGTTCAATTGAAATGGCAATTACATTTCTAAGCGGTTACAGTACGGCTGTAGAAAGAATTAAGAGTTATAATGATGATTTTTACAATAGTTTTGTTTCATATTTGTCAGATAATAATGAGATTTTTGCCCATTTTCCAATTGGAAAACCGTCAAATGATATATCTATAAAAAATGCTGAAAATCCTAATATAGAATATTTGAATAGGCTCTATGAATCAAACGCTCTTGATTATAACTTGACATTACTTAAATTCTATCTTTCTAAACCTGAAAACAGAAAATACAAAAATGTATATTTTATTTTTGATGATTTAGAAACTCTTCCCATGAATTTTATCGATGAGATTTTTTATATGTCCATGCATTTGGATAAATGCGCTAAGGGACTCGTGGGTCGAAAATTTAAAGTAAAACAATTAATTGCTTTACGGAGTTATACTTTTAGACAGTCGAAATATATTAAACAATTTGGTGCAAATAAGATTAGCAATAATGATATTATTATTAAAAATCAGGTTCCTTTTCTGTCCGACATTCTTAATCAGAGGGTTTTGAGTGTAGAAAAAATGATGGAGACAGAAAAAGAGGAAAATGGTATTGATAAAATAACAGAAATTAAAATTTATGGATTAATGAGTGATCTGAGAGCTATTTTAAAAGATACCTATGCTAAATTTGATACACTCCTTTTGTACTTAACTCAATTTAATATTTTTAATTCTTTACAGCTACTAGTAAGGATAATTACAAATCAAAATTATTTTGGAATTAAAGAAATTGAAAAAAAGGGAAGCTTTTCTTTTGAAAAAGCAATTTATGATCTGGACAATAAAAATAGAAACAGTGATATTTTTTTCGCGCTTGCATATGGAGATAATGAACTATATTTTGATACCAATGACTATTATTTGATGAATATAATGCATTATCATATTGAAGATAAGCAGGACACGGAGTTACTGGGTATTTATATCATTCAATACATGTTAAAAAATAGGATGTCATTATCGATGAATGATGATAATTATTTAAAGAAAGAAAAGCGAATAACAATTATTCCTTTTGATGATTGCAATGTGATTGAAGGGGACATACTATTAAATTCATTGTCTTCATTTTATAGTTTAGCGGATAGAAAAGAGTTTATAAATATTAAAGAAGGCTTCAAAGCAATGATTGAGCATTTGTATAATGGAGGAGCTTTATTACAAGATATACGTAAACCAGTTTTAGATGATGGAAATGTCTGGGGAAGAAAATACGAGCATGGAAAGGGTGTGCGTGTTTACTTGTCATTAAGAGGGTACCAGCTATATAAAATGCTACAAGACAATTCTTTATTATTCCAAATATATCGGGATGATATCGATACAGAAATAGAGAATAATAGTATTCCAACACAAGAATTAAGTGTATTTTCCAGAATTAAATATTGTCTCTCTTATATAGACTACTTATTTATCCGTGAGAAAAAGCTTCTTAGTTATGTTGGGGACAAAGCTAATTATATCGAAAATTTTGATGCAGACATTGCAACGGTCGTACTAATGAAGGGGATAAGGCAGTCAATAACAAAGTATTTTATTAATGAATCTGAAGAAAAGAATAATATAATTGAAATTTATAACACAATTACTAAAAAAATTAATTCTTATATTGATAATTGTAACGAAATATATCAAGTCAAATTTGGAAGAATTGATATTATTTAACTGTGCATTTTTAGTGTAAGAGGAGTTTATGAGCTATTATATCAGCAACAGATTAAGTTTTGAAAAAGACGATCTTCTACATAGAGATATATCTGTAAAAGAAGTAGAAACAATAGTGAATACGATGCGTTCATGTAAACGATACCCGACTTCTATTTCTATTGCGCTAGATTCCAGGTGGGGATCGGGAAAAACATATTTTCTCTCTATGTGGAAAAACTACTTATCAAAGCCCGAAAATATAGATAGAGTTGTGTATTATAATGCTTGGGAATATGATGACTGCGATAGTACTTTATTGCCTCTTGTTGCATCAATAATTAATGATACCACTTCTATTAATGAGGATGCCCAAGCTGCTGTGCAGCAAAATGAACGTGATAAGGATTTAATTGAGTATGCAAAAATAGTTTTAAAAGTCGTGGTGTCTTCAAGTTTAAAAATGGCATCCAATAAAATATTGGGTGATAATGAAAGTCTTGTCGATATTGTTAACGATAGTATTGACGAGATTAAAAAAGACGCTAAAAACATGGAAAGAATGTTTGAAAAGTTCAATCAATATTATAAATGCAGAAATTCTTTGAATGAAGCGTTCAAAATTCTTATTCCACAGAATGGAAAACTTTGGATTTTTATCGATGATTTAGATAGATGCAAGCCAGAGTTTGCCCTAGAAACCCTGGAAGATATTAAACATTTTTTTGATTTGGAAGATGTAATTTTTATTTTCTCAATCGATATAAAACAATTAATTGATTCGGTAAAAAAGACATATGGACTAACAGAAAATGCAGATTCATACATCAGGAAGTTTTTTGATTATATCTACATGTTACCTTCTCCTAATTTGGCAGAGTATATTCAGGAAACCTTTAAGCAAGATCAAAAAGATTTACTACCAGATTATTTAATAGACTATATTATTGAGTTATATGATACATTCGATTATTCATTAAGAGAAATCAATCAAAATATAAGCCATCTTTATATTTTTTTGGAAAAATACAAAGAAAGAATAAAAAAAATAAATGATGAAAACTCTCATCAGCCAGAATTAGGACCTACAAGCAGAATAGGAGAAAGAAACGATAGTTTAAAAGTATATTTATTCTTTTTGATTGTTCGGGATAAATTTAATAGAACTTATTTGGATATAATAAGAGGTAAATTCTCTTTTGAAAAGACCGAAACCAATAAATATTATGTAATTGATGAAAAATTTAAAGGAGACCCAATTATTGATAGTGTTTTACAACTGTTATGTGATGGAGGAGCTATGTTGCCAGGTCCGCTAAGTAATGTAATAGAAAAAAACCAACTATTTTGCGATATAATTCCTTCCAGCTTTGAAAAGCATATGGAAAATGTGTTGGGATGAAGATAATAATCTTGCTAACTTTATCGACTTATAATCAAGGAATTTCTATATTAGTTGTCAGATAGTGAAGGATATCTCTTTGTATATGTTATTAAAGGCCCCCTCGTGAAGGGGCCTTTAATGCATTTTACCCGCGGGTTTCTGTCAGCGTCCGTCTTCAACTGATATGCCGCAGCAGGGGCTTATAGCTGAAGGAGATGATGGAAGGGTTTTCGTTTACGAATGCTTTGATGTCTCTGTAGTGGATCTCTTCGGGACGGACGATCACGTAGTCGAATTCTGTCACGTCGTTCCGCTTCCAGGAGATGCTGCGCTCGGTGATGCGGGCGTTCCACTGCCGGATGCGTTCTTTCAGGGTCTCATCGAAATTGTCCTCGCTCTTTACTACAAAGGTCAGATGGTAGCCGTCATAGCTTTCGGTTCCCAGGGGGATACGGGAGATCACATGGTTTAAGAGGAGGAGAAGCAGGGCCATGCCAGCCGTTACGACGTACATACCGGCGCCGATGGCAAGACCTATGCTGGCTGTCATCCAGATGCCGGCCGCGGTGGTCAGGCCTTTGATATTGCCGCCCACCTTGATGATCACGCCGGCGCAGAGGAAGGAGATGCCCGATACGGCCTGGGCGGCGACTCTGGCCGAGTCCGCGCCTTTGGTGCCGTAGAATTCCATTCCCGCTCCCTGGGACAGATCGGCAAAGCCGTACTTGGAGATCAGCATGATCAGGGCTGCCGTGCAGCATACGATGATGTGGGTCCGCACGCCTGCGTCCTTGAAATGCCTGCTGCGCTCGAAGCCGATGCTGCCGCCGATCAGAAAGGCGATCAGCAGGCGGAGACAGAACTCCAGATACTGGGCCGGTGTGAACATT
>AUXO016043689.1_pt1 | contig 10958 bp, 11 predicted proteins | sample 768731 | NCBI WGS metagenome assembly AUXO01 (sample SAMN02715735, study PRJNA202380) | gut metagenome | biome: sheep rumen | host: Ovis aries | place: New Zealand: Palmerston North
TAGTTAATTTTTCTAATAATTCATTACCTGATACCATTATTAAATTAGAATATAAATCAATACTAGAATCATAATTAATATATTTTATATTATCTTTTATATGCTTAATATCTTCAGAATATGATAGATATCTATATTTAGATGAATATTTTGATTTCAGCCAATCATAAAAATCAGATTCAGTATCACCATCAAAATAATCTAAATAATATAGTGAATCTATCTCATCCTCAAAATTACATCTAAAATAGATACCAGCATATCTTTTCCATTCTTCAAAATCATTTTTTGTTATTTCATCAAATTTTTCTTTTGAAAGAACAAAATGATGTAGATGACTATTTTGAAATCCGAAACATTTTTGAATTGCATAATTTAATGCATTTAGCTGCATATTAGATTGTACTAATATAGTTCTACTAATACCATTTTTTACTTTTCCATATTTCTTTAATGCATCTATATCAGCATTACTAATATCTAATTCTAGTTTTAATTCATATACTCTTTCTTTCATCGTTACTCCTTTAATAATAGATTCAACTAATAGGTTTTCTTGAACATTAATTCATAAAATTATATACCTAATTTATTATATAAATCCTTTTTCTTATTTTTACCAAATAAGAATTTAAAAATACTTGTAAATCTATGAGTTAATAAAAACCACATATTTTTAATTAGGCACAATGGATATAATATAGCCCTAGATCCTAAAATAGGATACATTGCCTTTCTATAATTTTTATTTGTTAAAAATACCTTAACAATAAAATATCTTTTCTTATCTACATGAGCAACAGCCTGGGCTGTTGAACCATCATTTTTCTTTCCGAATCCATGAATTCCAGACTTTAGCATATATTCAATAAAATATGAAATATCAGTATCAATAAATTCATCAAATTTAATATCAGATAAATAATATAATACCTTTAAAACATTATTATATAATTTCATTAATCCTAATGATTCTAAATCATTATGTAATTTATCATAATCTAAGCTAGTTTTCTTTAGCATATAATAAAAATCTAGCATATATCTAATTCCAGCTCCTTGCCTTAAATGATGAGCAAAATGAGCAAGGCAATAAATAAAATGCTCATTATCATTTAAGGCATATAAGGAATTAGATATATTATGAGCCATGTTAAATGGCTTAGAAAAATATTTTATTACTTCTTTTGCATGACTATCATCAAGTAAAGCAAAATGAAGCTCAATCATAATATTATTCTTATAAAATGAAATATTATGAGGCTCTCCTCCTATTTCTAATTCATATCCATTAGATATTAATAATTTCCTAGCCTTATCTAAATCATTAATATCAATATATACATCTATATCTCCTCTTGTTCTTATACTTACATCATCATATAAATTGCATAGTACAGATCCTTTAAAATATAAATGCTTAATATTATTTTCATTAAATATATTAGTAATTTCATTTTGAATAGAAATAAATGATTCTTGCTTAACTACCCATCCTATATAAAACTTTTTATATGATTTATCATTATAAACAGGATAAAGAACAGTTTGTAATGACTGTTCTATTGAAAGATTTATTAAATCCTTATCATTTTCAATTTTATTTAATTTTTCATTTTTTAAATATGCTTTTAAGCATTTAATAAATTCTTCCATAAATAATTCCCCTAGTTTATAAATACAAATAATTACTCACATAAAAATTACAATTATGTAACTTATATGTATACCTTTTGAACTATTTAAGAATACAAATTATTTTTCCTTCTTATAATCTCTAGATTTTCACATAGACATTTATAAAACTATCCTAAAGGATATCTTACATAGAAGTAAATTATATAAAAAGTTATATAATTTACTCATAGTTTAAAATAATTTTTTTGTAAGAAAAATTGTTATTCAATATTTCTATAAAACATTCCCATTTTTTATAATCATTTGTATAATAATAAGTATTTATATCCATCATATAAACAAAGCCAATGTTTAATATGTCAATTAAATCATGAGAATTATAATTAGTTTTAGAAAAAATCATTTTGTAAATTAAAAAGCAAATTCCAACATTTATAGTATCAACATCATTTTCTTGATAGATTTGTTTCTTAAATTTATTTATAAATCCAATTAATATAGAGTTTTCATCGCTGTTTTTTCTTATTTTCAAAGCATCAATTATTTTAGTAAAATACTTAGGAACTAATACCATCCTAATTTTTGATTCTAAATCTATTCCTTTGTATTTTGGAATATCCAATGATTTAATAATTAACACAAATATTTCTATAAAAATTTCTTTTAATAGTTTTTTAGATTCGCTTTTCACATTTATAAACTCTTTATAAACTTTTTTCACCATTTCTAGATATTGGGTTTCATAAGTCTTATAAAAATTAGTATAAGCAATAATTGCTTCCTTCCAAAACTCACTATCTAATTCATTTAACAAAAGACGACAAATTATTGAAAATAAAAAATGCATTTTATAAAAACATGGGAATAAAACATCATCTCTTAAATCAATAAGTGTCTTCTTGAAGTTTGTAAATTTTTCATTTGAATCAATAGATTTAAAATCTATATTTGATAGAAATGTTCCTAATAAATCCTGAAAACCACAAATCAGAAATTCCATATCATTAAATTCTTTTATATGAAATTTATAATCATCCAAATCCCTACAACCGATTATTAATTCGCAAAAAGATAAATCAGTTATAAAAGGCTTATAATCAATATTTATTAAATGCTTAATAGCCTTCAAATCGATCTTTGAACAATTTATATGCTCTAAATTAATAAATACATTTGTGTCAAATAAAATAATTTTATCTATTTCATCTTCTAAATCTTTAAATAAAATCATAACAACCTAGAATATTATTTCACTCTTTTTTGATTTATTATGAAAGCCAACAAACATTACCTCGTTATCTACAACAAGCTTGACTTTATAATTATTTTTATACGAATTATCTGGAAAATCAATTTCAAATTTATTATTTTTGACTTCGAATTCAAAAATTCTATTATTATCATTATCACATTTAATTAAAATTTTAAAATCATAGTCAATAGAATAATTCATAACCTGAAATTTAAAATAATCATCTGCTAAATCAACATTATCAATAAATAAATTTTGCTTATAAAACATAGATTGAAAGCCTAATTCAATAGAACATTTTATAATATCATTATATTTATCAATATTAAGACTATTAAGCCAGTATAATAGCATTTCCTTTTCGGCATATGATCTAGTAACTATATATTTTAAATCTTCTAATCCAACCTGATTTTTAACACAAAATTCAGCTTGTCTATATTGCTTTATATCGGACTCCAAAATAGAATCATAAGGTCCTACATGATAAATTTTGTCATATGGAAATGAATTCAAATCATTTATATCACTAGACACTAATCCTAAAGAGGATGTTGATGCTAGTGTCTTTTGGCATAATATGCATTCAGACGTATGATGTTCAATAATAGAATTATCAAACAATAGAAACACTGGTATTGGGCAATGTTTATCTTTAGGGTTTCCTTTTTTTAATCCTTCATTATTGTACTGAGTTGGGGTCAAAGGTCTAAAATAAAATCTAACATAATCATGAACATGATAATTTGTTTGGTCTATTACCTCTTTAGATGCATTATCATTTTGCATCAAGTTATATTTGATAGCATTATTCCTAGAATATAATTTTCCACTTTTTAACACTCTTACAATATTCTTCATATCAGAAAAATGGAAAATATAATCAGCCCAATATTTTCTGGTTTCCGGCAAATAATTTTTGGCCATATCAAAAAAACTAATCATAAATCAATACTTCCTTCTTCTTTTGTGGCTGATAAACAATTAATTCATCTCCATTATCTGAAACACTATCAAAATTTAAATATGGTATTTTCTCCATTATACTTTTCAAAACAGTAATTGTAGCATCATCCAAGGTTCCAAAATGTCTTTTAATAATATCAGTACCAATAGAAATATTATTTATTGTTAAATCATCCCAAAAGCTTAATATATCAAAATAATCAATAATCTTGCCATTAATAGAAATCGAATCTTCATCATTACCTTCTGTTAGTTTTCCATTGGAATATTCAATTAAATCACTTTTAAATTCTAATGCTGATATATTTTGAATATTTGAATCAAGCCACTTTTTCATTTCTTTAATATCTTCGTGTTCAACATAGCTAGACATATTTTGGGTATAAACATAAATGTTTATATTATCTAATTTAGACAAATATTTATCCATTAATGGCTTTACTTCCTTTTCAAAATTCAAACCACCATTTCCACATCCTAGCATAGGAAATGCAATAGATTTTATTTTTCTAATCTTATATGTATCTACAAATTTTTTTAAACCCGCCTCTATATATTCTAGCTTAGAAGGTTTTCGCCATGTAGTCTTGGTTGGAAAATTCAAAATCCACTTACCCTTTGTTTTATATAAATATAGTTTGCCTATTGTAATTTCTTTTTTCTCACAATAATCTTTATATTTTTCATACATATCAGGATATATTTTTTTAAATGTTAATGCTAGCCCCTTGCCCATTACACCAACGGTATTTACAGTATTTACTAAAACCTGGGCAGGTGAATCAAACATATTTCCTTTTATATAATAAATCATAGTACCCTCCAAATTACAAATTAATTATATCATGTTCGCGATATGTTTTACTAATTAAAAAGTCAATTCTTATTTTAATGGATTCATATTATTAATTCTTTTTAATACATTATTCTGATTAAAATTTGTTGGAGTCAATTTGAATTCCTTATCTTTAATCTGATATTGCTGTAGTATAGTGTTTAATTGAATTTTTCTCAATTTATATATATCAATACTATCTACCAATATTGTTGGATTAGTGCCACCTTTGACTTTTATTAAATCTTTGCATTCATACTTTTTAGGAGCAGTTATTCTACAATCGCCATGCGATGATTCATTAACTTGAATCACGTAGCAATTCATGTCACTAGTTAATGAATCTACAATACTTGAAAAATAATGGATATCTCCATTGAATTCGACTGCAAAGCTAGCATCAATATAATCAAAGAATAATGATTTTTCAGAAAGAATGGCCATTTCATAACATAAAAGCATTTTATAATAAAAATTATTATAATTTATTAATTCATTTCTTACGCCAGCAACATAATTTACATCTAATATTTATACCGATTCCAACTTTTTCGTTTTATTAACTATACTGTGAATCTTTTTTGCATACTATTTATATTGTGATTTATGTAGAATTAAAAAAGGTGTTATCTTTTTTATGGAGAATCAGTTGATTTTCCTATTTTATTTAACTATAACTTATTTTATATTTCATAAAGTATCATTCTTCCTTGAAAACTAAGTGTATCAATTAAAGTAAGATTATCTTTTCCGAGATATTTACAATAAGAATTCATTAAATTAGTTACATTTAATCTAAAATCTTTCAAAATATTATCTTTTTTATTCGTATCATAAATATTATAAGCAAAAACAACAACACTTTTACTTAAAGGATTAATCAAATCTAAATTATCAAACAAACTAAAAAAATAGCTATAATCTTGTTTATTTAAAGAATGGCCAAATATAATCACACTTTCACATTGAAAATCTTTAATTATTTTTAAATTAATATTTCTAAGCATTCTTCTACATGTTTTAGTAAATATATATTCACTATCATTAGGATTAATACCATCTACATCTATTCCAAATATAATTTCGTCACCATTTTCAAGTGAACCATTAATATGCCAGCAAGTAGCTTTATAATCATTGAATGAATTAATCAAAAAAGGATTAGTATAGTTAAATGTATCAATAGATATCATATTTTTAGTCAATAATTTTGAAAACAATTCATTCTTATAATAATTATAAGTACTCCTTTTATCATTGTCATAATAAATATTATTTAAATAACTACCAAAAATTGCTTCAAATTTATTTAATTCTAATAATAAATAATCATAAAATTCACTTTCCGAACTGTATATACTATATTTTCCTTTTTTCATAATATATGTTGCAATAATATATTTATTGTCAATATTATCAATTGAGTTAAGTGACTTCAGTTCCATAAAAACATCATCCCAAAATGATTCATCTAATCTATTCTTACTAAAAGATTTTTTCATTGATGATTCAATATCACACCATTTTATTTCTTCATTTTCAATTTTGCCATTAATATATGAATCAAAATAAAAATATAAATACCAAACTGAAACATCATTATTAACTAATTGTTCTAGTTTTTCATTTAAAAAATCAATAATAGTATTTTTATCTGATCTACCGCTTATATTTTCTAACTGAATAATATTTTTCAAAATACTATTAATTTCAGTCTTAGATAAAAAATAATCCTTATATGAAGTCTTCATTTGGCAATACAAATCAGCTCCATTTCCAATTACTAGTTTTGTTTTCGTTAATCTGTAAATCCTACTATATTTTTCTTCGATCATCAAACAACCTCACATTATTATAAATGATAATATTTTAACATATCTATGTTAAGACCAATAACCTACACTTTTAAAATACCATATACACTGGGAATCTTTTATGGATACTAATATATTCTATTTTACAATATTTTATATTATATTTATTCTATTTTGTGTAATATTAGTATTAAATAAAAAAGCATGATACCTTCTTATCGTGGATTGTAGCATAGCTAACAGGCTTTCGGCTGCAGATAAACTACGTACTTGCCCCTATCCCTCAATCTGAGAATTATTCATTCATTAATTATCAATTTTTGTTTTAGAAAAATTTAAACTTATTGAAGAAAAAGACTTAAATAATTCAGGAGTACCAGCATAAATAAATATAGGGGCAAGAATTCTCGACAATTTGATTCTAATAGGTTGTTTTTTAGGAAAAGATGAATATATTGTTTCAGGCGATTCGTCAGTGATTAATAAGCCTACATATCCTATTTCATCCATAAAATCATCAAAATAATCATCTTCCCAGTATGAAAAAATACACATTATTAAAAAAGCAAACGAAAAATAAGATTTTTTGGCTTGATTGATTACTAAAGATTTTGTAAAAAACAAACCAATTCCTAATGGCCCAGCATCTATTCCTGCTAAATTAATACCTCCTTTAGCTAAACTTCTAGCTTGATATCTAATAAATTCAAAAGGAACATATCTTTCAACATCATTTAGATTTTCATTTGAATTCCAATTTGGCATTATTGATGCCATCTCATAGAAATAACTAGGGCTAAAAGTATCGTCTATTATACTAGGTATAACGCAATTACCATGTGCAACTTTATTTCTTATAAAAATAATATCTGGCAAAAGATTTTTTATATAAAAAAACAATGCTTTAAAATCTCGCGATAAATTATTATGATATTTGTTATAACATATTTCAACAATTGTACATAACTCGTTTATTGTTAATTGGTCTAACAGCATAAGGATTGGAGCATTACACACCTCTACATCGTTAGGATCATTTTCTTTTAATTTATATGTTATATAATCCGACTCATTTCTGAACATTGTATTTTTCTTCATTCTATCCAAAGAATCAAGTATGAATTTTTTTGTTTTCTTTTCATTTATTAAAATATTAATAAACAAAGAGGAATCAACATCGTTTGTCTTTAAAACTTCTTCTATTATATCTTTTGTTTTTTCTTCTATGAAAAGAATCCAATTCATAAAAAACAATGCCACTTTTTTTTCTTGATTAATTAGTTTATCTTTGAATTCGTCATCTATATCGCATTCAAGAACATTCTCATACTCTTTGAATCTATCATATTTGATATAATTATCAATTTTATTGCAAAACTTTTTTGAATCCTCGCATGGCTTGATATCATATGCTGAAACAACATTTGTACCTCGTAAAGTAATATTTCTAGTTAAAAATGTAACTTTATTTCCAGAAATAAAATAATTCTTATTATCAATCATTTCAGGTTTAACTACGAAAAATAGTCTTACTTTAAAGTTATCGATTATAGTAGATAAAAAACCATAATTCTTTTTTACATATATAACTTCTCCAACATATCTTTTTGCCACAAGCCTTTCCTCCTTGAAAATTATTAAAAACTACATCTCCATATCTCTAAATAATTGCTTATTCACGTTCTTACCAAATACAAATTCAAAAACACCTAACTTATGTATAATTAAAAATATACAATTGTTGCTAATTATTGCTTGTGTTACAGTATTATAACGATATTGTGACATTTAGATCAGAATTATTATTTGTTTTAAAGCAAGTCCATAAGCCTATATCTACTATGTCTTTAACATGATATAATAGTTTCTTGGCCATTTCATCATTTTTTCTAACTGTTTTTAAATAATTGTATATCGGAGTGAAATCAAATACAATTTCACCATTAAGAACAGAAATGTTTATCTTTTTCAAAATAGTTACTTCTTGTAAATAATTTTTTACATCTTGTTTCTTAGAAAATTTTTTTGTGCATTCAACAGTATCTACTAATGATAAAAGTAATAATAATTTATTATTGTCATTTACACGAATTGGAGATGTTGATAATAAATTATTTAAACCATAACGCAAATAAATTTCATCAGATTTCTCTGTAGATTTAAAAATGTTATGTGATGCTGTAGTAATACAGGCAATTTTTTGTTCTTGCATATGTAAAATACTTGGTTTTAAAGATACTTTTGAATTCAGATTCTTCTCTACATTCTTACAATAATTCATAAAAGCTAGGCATCCACCAGTAATACCATGATCATTTTTTTCGTATAGATTATCTTTCAATTGATCCTTTCTATAGTTGAAATATTTCTTTATTTCATCATAAGAATATGTAAAGAACGAGCTAAAATCATGTATCTTTGTCATATTATTTAAAAAACGCAACTCTCCATCACCATAATAATCCTTCAAAAGATTATATTTATCTTCTATCATTTCTAATGAAAAATTATCATCTAATAATTCTTTTTTGAAATAACCATAATCGTGAGTTATTGATGTCATAAGCCATATTTGCTCAAAAAAATATTTTCCAAAATTGCTTATCAGCATATTTAAATTATATATTTTTGAAAAGCCAATTCCTAATAGCCACGTAATTACAATATGTGTTGCTCTATTTTTATTCAAAGTAATATCTTTAGATTGATCTTCTAATACATCCATAATAAAATCGTAACATAAATCTTGATTTCCGATAAAACTTTCAAACGAATTATTGTGAACAATATTATGTGAAATCTCATTTAATCCAACTAAAATTTTATAATCAACTATATCTTCATAAGTTTTTTTCAAGTATTCGTATATTGTTATTTCTGACATAAAATCTCCTACTAAAACTCTTTTTTAATTATTTTTTAATCTCTTCTAAACAAATCTCTAGTATATAATTTATCAATTACATCATTTAGTGCTTCTTCATATCTATTAGTTACTATTACATCCGATATTTCTTTGAATTTTTTTAAATCATTTATTACTTTATTTTCAAAGAAATAATCATCATTTAAAGTAGGTCCATATATTACTATATTAGCTCCTTTAGCTCTCATTCTCTTAATTACACTTTGAATAGATGATTGTCTAAAGTTATCACTATTAGATTTCATTGTTAATCTATATACACCTACAGTAACAGGCTTACTTGGTATACCACCATCACATAGTGTATTATCTTCTCCATAGTATCCAGCCATCATTAATATTTCTTCTTCAATAAAGCCTTTTCTTGTTCTATTACTCTATTTTATTACAGAAATAAGATTAAATCTTATATAATAAGCAAGGTAAAAGTTTTACAAATTTCTTTTTGAATACTTTTTTTGCAATTCCTCAAGTTTCTTCGCGGATTCCTCTAATTTCATATTAAGTTCATCCTTTGATTTTACGTGTTGCAATTGTATATCAATAATTGTTTTTAAGTGATCATAGTTTTCTTTACATTCAGACTCATTCATAGTATGAATACCAGCACTTAATGCAGAATATAACGGATATAACAAATCTTGTATTTGATCATCAAAATAGTTTTTAACTGAATTTAGTTTACTCTTAGCATTAGCATTTTGTTCAAGCTGTGCATTGCTTATTTTCAAGTAATAGTTAATCATATTCTCAAACACTCTTCGTAAATATCCATACGCCCCAGAATATAACCCATATTTAAATGATTTTTCAGCGTTTTTGTAATCAACATATGAATCGTTAAATTTTCGTAATACCTTCTTATAGTAATCACTTAAGTACTCACCCAAAAGTGTGCTTTCAGGGAATTGACCAATTTTTATAATACTCAATTTCCCTTTATCTATAAATAAAACCAAATTCATTCTATAAATGTGTTCATGTTCGTTAGAACAACGAAAGACATAATCAAAATACTTAACTTGAAATTCTATACTACTGTTAACTATTTTATAGTCTTCTAAATATATAGGATTATTAAAATCAATAAAGAGATCATTTAATTTGCCGTTAGAAAGTTCAAATTTTCCAACATATAAATCTTTACTGTTTCCATCAAAATCTTTGCAACTAAATGAAATTTCAAATGGAAATCTACCTTCACAAAATATACAATCAGTAATTAATTTTTCTTCTTTAAGAACATTTAAGTATTTAATAATTTTCAAAAGGTTTTCGTTAGAAATAATCGAATATTTATCATCAACTTTTGTATATAAGTCGAAATCTATTTTTTCATATAAATTAACTTCTTCAAATAATTTAGTAATGTTATTTTTCATAAAATTAACTCCGTTCTTTTAGTCTCATTATTACATTTATACTCTATCAAATATAAATTTTAAATTTGTATATTGAGAAATTTATCTTATATTTTCATATCCTTGGACTAGCATTTATGCTAATCCAATATTATCAAAATATAAA
>AUXO013535330.1_pt1 | contig 10956 bp, 9 predicted proteins | sample 768731 | NCBI WGS metagenome assembly AUXO01 (sample SAMN02715735, study PRJNA202380) | gut metagenome | biome: sheep rumen | host: Ovis aries | place: New Zealand: Palmerston North
TTCCCCTGTGGATTGACCAGATCCGCAAGGGCAACCCTATCACCCTCACCGAGCCCAAGATGACCCGCTTCATTATGAGCCTCGAAGAGGCTGTTGACCTCGTGCTCTTCGCCTTTGAGCATGGTCAGAATGGTGACATCCTTGTGCAGAAGGCTCCCGCCTGCACCATCCAGACCCAGGCAGAGGCAGTATGCGAACTGTTTGGTGGCAAGAAAGAAGACATTAAGGTTATAGGAATAAGGCACGGAGAAAAGATGTATGAGACGTTGCTCACCAAGGAAGAGTGCGCAAAGGCAGAGGACATGGGAAACTTCTATCGTGTGCCTGCTGATAACCGTGACCTGAACTATGACAAGTACTTCAAGGAAGGTGATGCCAAGCGGGCGACGATTGAGGAGTTCAACAGTGACAATACTCGTCGGCTGAATCTGGAGGAAACGAAGGCGAAGATTGCTTCGTTGGAGTATATCCAGAATGAGTTGAATGGGGTGGTGAATGTGGTGAAATGAATCGATGGATAGAGACAAATAGTTGACACTGAATAGTTTTTGTATGAAGTGCAGAGGAAACGAAGTATGGAGTCTTTATGGTGTTGCAGATGAATAAAACTGTCGATGGTCAAATGGAAAAGGTACAGTCATTATACGATTCCATCAAGGATAACCCAGACAATGCACTTCGGTTGATATGTGTTGATGCAACAACCAAACCTAGTGCAAGTAAGATATAGGAGTAAACCTAAAGAAGCGAAGGGCAATGTTATGGACATTATTGTTGTTTGACAGCATTAGCTTCTCATTAGGCTGTAATTCGCAAAAACGGTTTCACATGAATAGATTAATAAACAATGCAAACAGCAAATAAGGTACTTCTAAATACAGTCATACTATATACAAAGATTGTGGTCAACATGCTGATATCTTTGATTTCAGTACCACTTATATTGAAAGCTTTAGGCGAGAGCGACTATGGTGTCTATAATCTTGTGGCCGGAGTTGTGAGTATGCTTGCTTTTTTGAACTCTTCAATGTCGATATCAACCCAGAGGTTTCTTTCAGTCGCTATTGGCGAGAATAATTTAAATAGGCTCAATGAGATTTATAATGCAAGTATAGTTCTTCATTTAGCTATTGGGGCTATTGTGGTTGTCGGCTTTGAAGTATGTGGATTGTTTCTTTTTGATGGATTCCTTATTATTGAACCAGAACGTATTGCTCCTGCAAAGAATATTTATCAATTCCTCGTTGTAAGTACTTTTTTTACTATACTATCTGTACCATACGGGGCAATTCTGAATGCCAAAGAAAATATGTTGGCGTTCTCTGTTATTGGAATAATAGAGGCACTTCTAAAACTTTTGCTTGCTTTATATTTAGGTTTTTGCCGATTTGACCGACTTATAGTTTATGGCTTAGGGATGGCTCTATTAGCAATCAGCATTACATTGATGAATAGAATATATGTCAAGCACAAATATAAAGAATTTCGCTTTGAGCCATCTGGATTTCTTAAGAAGGAAACTTTCAACGAGATGCTTGGTTTTGCTGGTTGGAATACATTGGGTTCCGTAGCTATGATTGGGCGAAATCAAGGCATCGCAATTATCTTAAATTTGTTCTTTGGGACTGTCGTTAATGCAGCTTATGGTATTGCCAATCAAATAAATGGAGTATTGAATTATTTCTCTATAACATTCCAGCGAGCATTGAATCCACAACTAATGCAAAGTGAGGGTATGAGAGATAGAGATAGACTAATAAGAATTTCGTTAATATCTTCAAAGTTTTCCGTCTTAGTACTTTTATTCTTCGCGATACCGCTAATTATTGAGATGTCCTATGTCTTGGAGCTCTGGCTTAAAGATGTTCCCGCATATACATTAAGACTTAGCCAGTTAATCCTTGTTTTATCTATTGTATTTCAATATTCAATGGGCTTGATGTCTTCAATACAAGCAGTGGGAAAGATTAGGAACTATTTTTTGATTATTAGTGTATTGATTTTATTGAATCTTCCAATATCCTATTTTTTGCTGAAGAATGGCTATCCGCCATACTCCTGTATTATTACGTTTATTTGTATTGAAGTAATTTCATTCATGGTTCGTCTGTATATGGCGGCTAAGCTGACGGGGCTGAAAGCCAAAGATTTTTTGACACAGGTTGTTGTTCCAACTCTGATTGTATTTGCATGTGCCCTTATACCAGCTTTGACCATTCATTATTTTATGAGCGAATCATTTGTGCGGTTGGTTTGTGTTTGTATGGTGTATGCAGTGGTGTTTATTATCACTGCCTGGCGTTTTGCAATTAATGAGTCGCAGCGACAATATGTATTGAATAATTTACTGAAATTGAAAAAATACTTACCAGGTAAAAATGAATAATTCTCTGACAAGGTTTTTGTTACTAGTTTCTTCGATCTTTATCTTTTTGTTTGAAATGGTCGAAATGTTTCCTGCTTCTGATGATGCAATCTTTAGCAGTTCGTTTATAATTGCCATTCCTACGGTACTATTCCTGTCGTACCTAATTCTTTATTTTCAAAGAAATCGTATAATTAAAAGGGAAGGATATCTGGTTGCTTTCACAGCACTTATTATTGGTATATATATATCTTCATTATTATGTGGCGGACTTACTTCTGCATTTCCGACTATGATTCAATATCTCTCTGTCATTCTCCCCGTTTTTGTACTTTGGGGGATCAATGGGCATAGTGAGCAGAACTACGATTATACGATAAAATGCATATGCATAGTATTTATAGGCTTGGCCTTGTACTTTTTCTCAAACTATTCACTGCACGTTTTTGAAGAATTATTATCGCAGAATAATGGTGCATATACACTTTTATATTTCTTACCTTTCATTTTGTGCTTAAGAAAGGGATACTTGCGTATCGTGGGTATGATTGTGGTTTTAGCAGCATTATTGTTTTCATTAAAAAGAGGCGGCCTTCTTGCATTTGCATTAGCTATTTTGATTTATTGGGCTATTAATACTTTTTCGTATTCTGGAAAAAAGTTTGGTTTTTGGAATTTTGTTTTATCAGCTTTGGTTGTCGTAGCTTTTGTTTATTTCTACATTTATTTTGATCAGATGACGGGCAATCTACTTTCAACACGTTTCCTGAGTTTGCAAGATGATGGAGGCTCAGGACGATTGGATACGTATCCGGTAGTATGGAGCCATATCAAGGAATCGTCTATAATAAATCTCATATTTGGACACGGTTGGGATGCAGTTAGGATGCAGTGTGGAATGGAACGTTCTGCGCATAATGACTTCTTGGAGATTTTGTACGATTTCGGAATAATTGTGTTTACATTCTATATCTTATTCTATATAAAGTTTTTTAAGGTTGTTAGACAACTAATCAGGAGACGCTCGTTTTATGCAGTTCCATTAAGTGCTACATTTTTTTTATTCTTTGCTAATTCAATGGTATCTCATATTATCTATTATCCAAAATATGCAATAATCTTTAGCTTGTTTTTGGGTTTAATGTCAAATAGAATAAATCAAGAAATAAGATGAAAATAGGCATTTTAACATATCATGCAGCGTGCAACTTTGGCGCCAATCTTCAGGCCTTATCAACATATGAATACCTGAAGCAGAAAGGATTATCCCCAGTAGTGATTGACTGGACTACCAGAGAATTGGAAAGGCACTATTCTTCATCGGTCTCTGCCAATCAGTTCCTACAGCATAAGTCATTTCGGGAAAAGAATCTATTGCTGTCTTCAAAATGTTATAATGAGGAGGATATAGCAGAAACGATTGGAAAAGAGCAGATAAATGCTGTAATCATAGGTAGCGATGCAGTCCTTCAGCATCATCCTTTTTTGTCGCGTATTGTATTCCCCAGCAGAAAAGTTGTTTCATTAGCTCATTATGGACCGGATCGGATGTGCCCGAATCCTTTTTGGGGTAGCTTCCAGGCCAAATTGGAACATAAAGTACCTATGGCATTTATGTCTGCTTCATCCCAAAACTCATTATATCATTTGATGCTATCTAAAGACAGGGCTATAGCTAGTCGCCTATTGAATGAATTTTCATATATCTCCGTGAGGGATGGTTGGACTCAAAAAATGGTTAAATACATTTCTCGGGGCAAAATTATTCCAGAGGTGACCCCTGATCCAGTGTTCGCATTCAATTATAATGTTATAAACCAACCATCGGAAGACCTTATTAGAAAGAAATTTAATCTCCCTAACAGATATATACTACTGAGTTTTCATAATTCATCAACTGTCTCTGTCGAATGGCTGAATCAGTTAAAAGACATCGCTGCAAGTAAGGGTTATACTTGTGTCGCTTTGCCGTTCCCAAATGGGATTAATTTCACCCACCCCTTTGACAATGAAATTCCATTACCCTTAGACCCTCTGGAATGGTATGCCCTCTTGAAGTATTCTGATGGGTATGTAGGTCACAATATGCACCCCATCGTTGTCTGTCTGCATAATGCTGTGCCTTGTTTTAGTTTTGATCAATATGGGACAAAATATCTTCATTTTATAACGAATAACTCGAGTAGTAAAATATACGATATTTTGGAAAAATTTTCTTTGCTCGACTATCGTGTCTCTTGTAACAGCCAATTATATAAAGCTCCGAGCCCGGAACACGTTCTCTCTAAATTGTTTTCTTTCAAAAAAGACAAAGTGCAAATTGTGGCCACTGATCTTTATGGGCAGTATCAGAATATGATGGTCAAAATTTTAGAGTCGTTAACATGCAAAGCATAGCATTCATTGGAAGCGGACATGCCGGAAGTACTGTTCCTCTAATTCGCCAGTTTTTATTAAAAGGATTCTTGGTGGACTATTACCTACTAACCTCGGGGCCATTATATGAGATAGAGGCAACAGATATTAGTTTTACCCCTACTCACTATGGTCTTGAGGAAATTCCTTCTTCATATTGGCCAAAACTATCGGGATATTTTGGTGAAAAAAGAGACTCCGTAAGATTGTTTTCTATTAATAATTCTCGCCCATACGAGAGCCAACCTTTGTTAAACCATATAGTTTCCGCTATATTCAGGAATACTATCATAAGGCAGGCATGTAATTATATAAACCACCAGCATTATTCTTTTATTAATATAATTGGGCGTTATACTGTTTCAGATATTCTCAGATACTGTCGATACCTATATGGAAATGTGGCTGTGTCTCTCCACGAAGTATGTAATCATGAGACTCCTGATTTTATTCATCCTAATTGGGTGATGAAAAATTTGTTCAAAAAAAAGATCCCAATTATTGTGTTTTCGCATAAGTCTTATTCTGATTTAATTAAATACAGGGGCGTTGAAGAAAAGATAATATATCAGTTTAAGTTCGGTCTTTTCACTTCTTATTCAATTTATGGAAAGTCTGAATTAATGGAACTTCCTAAGCGGTTCTTCCTTTTTGTCGGTCGAATAAATAGTTATAAAGGGTTAGGGCATATTTATAAAGCTTTTTCTTTATTACCAGCAAAGGTTAAAGATGAAATTTCTATAGTGATTGCAGGAGGTGGTCACGATGCGAACTTGGAGCGGATGTCACATATTAGTAATTTTCATATCATAAACAGGTTTCTTAAAAACGTGGAAATCTGTGAACTTATCCAGCATTCTGACGCAGTAATCTGTCCCTATACATCGGCATCCCAGAGCGGCATCCCTCAAACAACTTTTGTCTTTGGCCGTCCAATCATAGCGTCGGACATAGATGGATTAAATGATGTTGTGAAAAACGATTACAATGGCGTCCTGTTCAAAGTGGGAGACGCAAAGCAGTTAGCAGAAATAATGGAGCAGACGTGGAAGAATCCGGAGTCGTTGCAACGATTGTCAAAGGATATGAGCAGTTTTGAAACAGAATTTCTTGATTACTCTTGGGACTCCATAACAAACAGCTATATAAATTTTTTCCTTTCGTGATGGCAGATAGAATCATCTTTCTAAATCGTCGATATTGTCCTGGAGAGGCTTGGACGAACAGAATACTTGCCTATGCAAAAGGGTTTTCAGAGGCTGGTGCAGAAGTGGTGCTGTATTATATCATAACTGATAAACAGCGGACAAAACTTGATATTACCATTCCTGGTGTGAAGGTCGTTAACCTATGGGAAACAGATGGATTCATTGCCAAGAAGTTCAAGATTGTTTCTTTTATAAAGAACCTTATACGTTTTCCTAGAATGATCGAGAAGGGTGATAGGCTCTTTCTATATGGAGGTTATGATTATCAACTACTATTAGCCAAATGGGTTAAGAAGAAGGCGAAAGTTTTTTGTGAAATAACGGAACATCCGCAGGTTTTTGAATCATCAGCGTCTGATTACAAAAAGAACTTGCAGAAGATTAAGAGGATGGAGGTGTTAGATGGCCTCTTTGTGATTTCTAATTCATTAAAAGAATATTTCATTAAAGAAGGTCTCCCTGAGAATAGAGTTCATGTAATCAACATGTTTGTTGATACAAACCGCTTTGAAGGACTACAAAAAAGCACAGATGAGAAGTACATTGCCTATTGTGGTGTGGTTTCATATAATAAGGATGGAGTTGATACACTTATAAAAGCTTTTTCCATGTTTCACAAAACGCATAAAGACTATACACTTAAGATTATTGGTAGGGGGGAATCAGACGATGTAATAAACGAGTTGAAACGATTGGTTGTGACACTTGGAATTAAAGAATCTGTTTTCTTCACAGGGCAAGTTAGTCCCGACCAAATGCCGCAACTTCTTTATAACGCATCGATCCTGGCATTAGCTAGACCAGATGGGCTTCAAGCACAAAATGGATTTCCCACTAAGTTGGGCGAGTACTTGGCGACAGGAAACCCTGTGGTCGTAACGTCAGTGGGTGAAATACCAGATTTTCTCAAAGATGGTGAGAATGCTCTTCTTTCAAGACCCGGGGATTCTGAGGACTTCGCAAAAAAACTTGTTTGGGCGGCAGAAAATTATGAGGTAGCGATGCAAATAGGACAGCGAGGTAAGGAACTTTCCAATAGTGAGTTTAATTATGCCTTTCAAGCTAAATGGGCTTTACGACATATGTAATATTTGAATAATTGGAGTGTCAGGTGCATCGGTTTTTGAGATTGTTCTGTATTATTCTCATGACTCTTGTTACAATTGCTGTTACAGCACAGAATATTACTAGTTCAAGAGTTAGATTGAAGAAAAACTCGATTAATGGTAGGTCAATATTGACGACCGAGATGTTGAGTAAAGACTTTACAACTTATATTATCAGATATTCGTACGATTTAGAAGGGAATACTCTCATTATGCCCAAGGGATGTAACTTGGTATTCAAAAAAAATGGTAGTATTTCAAATGGAGAAATCGTCTTTTCTGATACTTGGCTGAAAGGAGAAAAGTTCAATAATCTTCATTCTGCAAGTGGTACGTTACTCAATAATTCATTTGATGCAGCAAGATATGGATTTGTCAATGATACGGATCAGTTGAGATTTTTGCTTAGTCAAGCGAAAGACGGTTATGCATTGAAACTCGAATCAAAGATTTATCGGATCAACTCATTGAAGGGTGTTTCCTATGTTAGATACGATTCGGCATTTGCCCCACTTGTTGGACTGAAAGATATTTCAATAATTGGTAAGAATACTGTAATAGTAGACTCCGCAAGCAAGTCATTAATTGGCAACGGTCTATATAGTTTATTACAATTCGACGCATGTAAAGACGTGACTATTGAGGGCATTACTTACAAATGGACGGAACAGGCAACATTACATCCAAAAGTTGAAGGGATTGTATTTCTACGTACATTTAATGAGTGTTGCGCATTTGATATTAATGTCTCTGTAGAGAACGCAGGAAGAGGTATATATTCTGGAAGATGGAATGAACAAGGAGATCCAGGACGAGGCATTTGTGACTCAAAACTTTCAGTTGTGGCTGACCATGTGGGGTATCCAATTGCTATCGAGAAAGGGGATGGGCTGGATATCCGGAATAATTTTGCGTATGCTCATCGTGGAACTTATCTTGTTGGAGTCACTAATTCTAATGTCTATGTGGAAGGGAAAGAAGCATACTCGACGAAAGTAAATCTTCTCTTAACGGATGCTTCTGATAAAAATGGTTGCTATTTTTGTGATGAAATAACAGCTACTGTGATTGATACCGGGTCTAATGAGATGTCGAGCAGTGTGATTATGGCTCAATGTAATACTTACCCTCAATCTTATGAACAGTTTAAAAAAAGAAAGCCATATAAGGTTAATAATATTGATATTTTAGTGCGTACGCCCGAGAAATCATCAACGTCTTTCGAAGGTTTCTTGTTCTCTGATTTGGCTCAAATAGGGGATATAATGAATATCGCAGTGTTTGGAACCATGATGGATTCTGGAAAGAATAGCAGATTGACAAGATTAAATGCCGTTCCAAAAGGTAGGGTTACATTCCAATCAGTCCAAAGTCCTTGCAACTATATCATTATTAATTCCGAAATTCCAGATGATTGTACTATTATATTTGATAATTGTCCCAATATAGCAGTCTCTATTCCATCACAAAAAAGAAAGACTACAGGGAAGATTGTTTTCAATGATTGTTCTTTCTTATGGAATACAGTTCGTGACAAAGCAAAGACTGGGATATATCCAGTCATAAAGTGGAATGGAAGAGATTAAAAAGAAGCTTTTATAATAATGATAAAGAACAAGAAAGATTTATACAAATATATTGATGAAGATGCAACTGCGAATGGTATTCGCGAGGGCTTTTCATACTACATAAAACTGTTTTATGGTAATGTGCCGGCACAGGCATTTCGCTATCTGAAAAGTTTAAGAAAATATGAGTATGCACTAAACAAAAAAAGCCTCTTTGTTTTCTGGTATAGGTTTTATAATAGAAGGTTGGGGGGTAAATATCATATTGCTATAACACCAAACACAGTTGGCTATGGCTTGAAACTCCCGCATCTAGAGCAGGGCGTTATTATCAATTGCTCTTCAATGGGGAATCATTGCATTGTTAACAGCGGAGTAGTCTTGGGAAACAAAGGACCAGGTTTAAACGATCAAACCCCAACTGTTGGAAACTACGTTAATTTTTGTGTTGGGAGCAAAGCCATAGGGAAGATACATATAGGGAATAATGTCTTGGTTGCCCCAAATGCAGTTGTGACAAAAGATGTTCCCGATAATTGTTTCGTGGCTGGTATCCCAGCAACTATTATCAAATCAATTAAAGCTTAATGGTATGATTAATGTTTTAGGACTATTTCCATTAACTGGTAATGGTGGTATAGCTTCTTGGACAAAGAAATTCAAGGCAACGTTTCCAGACGAAGAGTTTCAATATAAATATGTAAATGTATCTTCAACTACAAATATTAAAGCAACAGGTACTATATCAAGACTACTTATAGGTCTGTATGGTATGACGAAGGTGTTGTGGAATGTGAGAAAGACAATAAAGAAGAATCATTTCGATATTCTTCACACCACGACAAGCGGCAATATTGGGCATATAAGAGATTATTATGTAGCACGTTTATGCCATAAGAATGGTGTGAAATGTATAATGCATTGCAGATATGGATGCATCCCGGATGACTTAAAAGGTTCGGGCTTAGTAACAAAATACTTAAATAAAGCTCTAAGCGAATTTGACCAGACTTGGGTACTGGACAAAAAGTCATTTGTCGCCATAAATAATATTGATGAATACAAGGGAAAAGTATTCTTGACACCGAATTCAATTGATGTTAAGGAAGAATTGGACAAAGCTCCAAAACAGTATAATACCATCGCTTTTTGTGGAAATGTCTATCCGACTAAGGGAGTGTTGGAATTAGTGAAAGGTGCAATTCAAACCGATGTTGTGCTTCATATAATTGGTCCTGCTACAGATGAGATGGTAAAAGATATTAAATCCATAGCAGGAGATTTGATAGATAACAAGGTCATCATACATGGAAGATTGCCTAATGCAGATGCTGTGGAATTCTTGAAGAATGTTGATATGATAGCACTTCCAACTTATTATAAGAGCGAGGCATTTCCTATTTCTATCATTGAGGCTATGAGCTTGTCAAAACTCGTTATTTCATGCGAGAGGGCAGCTATACCCGATATGCTTACGGCATTAGACGGGACAATGTGCGGAATTCTTGTTGAACCTAAATCTTCAGATGCTATCAGGGATGCTATTCTATGGTGTCATAGCCATAAAGAGGAGGCTGACAAGATGAGAATAAAGGCATACGAAAAGGTTTATTCATCATATAGGAAAGAAGTTGTGTATGAATTATATCGTACCCTCTATAGGGATTTATATAAATCATGAATAAGCGAATATTAATTATATCCGCGGTCTTCCCTCCAGAACAAGTTACCTCTGCCTTCCTCAACTATGACTTAGCTCATGAGTTAGCGAAGGAGTATGACATGACCGTGCTTAGGCCTTTTCCGACAAGGCCGATAGGGGCGGAGTTTGAATCTGCAGAGGTTGGGGATAAATCATTCAAGACGATACTGGTTGACTCTTATACACATCCACAATCCGAGCTGTTGGGAAGATTTCGCGAGAGTATTGATTTTGGCAGGAAGTCGGCTGCATATATCAAAGAGCATCATAAGGAGATTGACTTTGTTTATAATGATGGGTGGCAACTGTTTGGACTGAACATCGTAGCGAAGGCTTGCAAGAAATATGGTATTCCCTATATGGTGCCCATTCAGGATATCTACCCTGAGTGTCTCTTTACTAATAGGAATTACCCAGGCATTTTGAAAGCCTGCATCAATGGCGTTCTGATGCCGATAGATAAGTATTATCAGAAACATGCAGCCTGTGTGAGAACGATTTCAGACGAGATGCGTGATTACCTGTCAGAGACCAGAGGTGTGGCAAAAGAGAACTATCTGGTGGTGAATAACTGGCAGAATGACGAGGACTT
>AUXO011143983.1_pt1 | contig 10955 bp, 9 predicted proteins | sample 768731 | NCBI WGS metagenome assembly AUXO01 (sample SAMN02715735, study PRJNA202380) | gut metagenome | biome: sheep rumen | host: Ovis aries | place: New Zealand: Palmerston North
CAAACATGCTTCATTTCCTGCTCGCTTCCTCGCGCTTATTGTTGCCAGTCGCTGGGCCTCGGGGCAAGCCCCTCAAACAGTTCGCTTTGTGGCGATGCCGAAAGTAGATACGCATCGGACGCCATTATTTTCCGTTATCTATCAGGCAGAGTACCTCCACAAACCGAAACTTACTGCAGCTCCCCCAACATCTCTAATAATCTCTCATACGAATACTGCTCCTGTGTCTGGAATGCTTCACTATATGCTTCAAAATTTGTATACGAATGTTCAAACTGTCGTGAATACAAATGTGCCAAATCTACTTGTACAGCCTTTGCTAACTTCTGTCCATTCTTTGTCCAAAATGCTACATCTGCCTGAAGCAGGATTAAATATCCCACAATTCCATTCTGAATCTTTAACAGTACATCATAATCATAGACTGCATCTAAAAAATATCTGTATACATAATACATCAGCAACTGCTCAAATTCATATTCCTGCTCTTTATAATCTGCAAGGAACGCATGCATCTGTGTATAATAGGAAAGACTTCCATCCTTCTTTGCACAATTTTCAAAAAATGCACGTACTGTATCCACAACCTTGAACCAATCCGGATTGATAACCTCCATTCCTTCAAACTCATCAAAATAGTGCAGAAGTGTCTGATATGCCACTTGATTTTCATTTGATTTTTTTAAACTATTTTTTAATATATCAGAAAATTGTTCTAGCTGTTGATATTTTGCAACGACCTCTGCTATTCTTGCATCTTCCTCTGCATCTAAAAGTTCCTGAATCTCCTTTGCATAATGTAATAACACGATACAACGCTCTACAATGGAATATGCTCTGTTCTGTACAATTGCATATGCCTGTGTTCTTGCAGCTGTAAGTTGCATATACGTTACCGGATCAATGTCATTATATGTCGTTGGAAATGTATCATCCTCTTCTTCCGCAAATGACATCTTTTCCTGCACATTAAAAATAATTTCTCCAGCAGTAATACAGGATGGTGCGATACCAATTTCCTTTGTATTTCCGTATTCATTAATAAACCGTGGAAACTCTGCACAAGTATTACACAATTTATCCTCTCCTAATTCCGTATATAAATCACACAAATTTTCATCATTTAAAAACGGACAGCGATTTCCCTTTAATGTAAATGTACACCCTCCTTCTTCCGGTCCATCGACAGACGGAACCATAACTTCTGCAAGCCGCTTGCCAAATGCACCAGAAACGGTCTGATAATATGCATAAGAATCTGCATCCACATCTACTTCCCAGCCTGCACAACACGTATCTGTACATGCGCCTGCGATACATTTAAAATCTTTATAATAATGCGGTGTTCTTATTTTCATTGTGTTCTCCTTATATTGCAACGTTCTTTATTTGCATATTCTCTTATCATCATAATAATTATTGTTATTTTTTTTACATAGTATTCTAATCGTCCGATACGTTCTTAAACCGATACAAGTAAACATCTTATCTCATTTATTGACATACTCTACTTAAATATGCGATAAAAAACGAATAAAACAAATAAAGTATACCACGTCATGCACTTTCTTTCAAAAAATTTATAAAAATTCACTTTTTTATGTATTTTTTTATTTTTTGTTTGTTATTATGCATATTTATGTGTATAATCTATTATGTTTGACAACGTACCGAATAAAATAAGAAAGAAGGAAAGTTACATCATGCAACGAATGAACTCCCGCAGAAAGTCAATTCTTTCTGCCATGCACATCGCGATTCTTGCGATGTTTCTTTTGGTTTCTTCCTTTGCACTTACTGCATGTGGAAGCAAGACAGCCAAAAATACTGTATTTTCTGTTGATGATATTCCCGGTAAGACCATTGGTGTCCAGCTAGGAACTACAGGAGATATTTATGTATCCGATTATGAAGAAGACGGCTCGAATACAAAAGTAGAACGTTTCAACAAAGGAGCCGATGCCGTTCAGGCATTAAAACAGGGCAAGATTGACGCCGTTATCATTGATTCGCAGCCTGCTCAAGCCTTTGTAGATGCTAATAACGATTTAACAATTCTTGAAGAAGAATTTGTCGAAGAAGATTATGCCATGTGTATTTCTAAGAGCAATTCTGCATTAAAGAATCGAATCAACGAAGCGTTGGAATATTTAAAAGCTCAGGGTACACTTGAAGCAATCATTAATAATTATATTGGAGAAAATGCTGGTAAGACACCTTATGTTTCACCTGCAAATGTTACTCGTAACAACGGCACTTTAACCGTTGCAACCAATGCATATTTCAGCCCATATGAATATTACGAAGGCGGAAGCATTGTCGGTATCGATATGGATATGTGCCAGGCGATTGCTGATTATCTTGGCATGGATCTTCACATTGAAGATATGGAATTTGACTCTGTCATCACAGCTGTTCAATCCGGTAAGGCTGACATCGGTGCAAGTGGTATGACTGTTACTGAAGAACGTTTAAAAAATATTGACTTTACCAATACATATACAACTGCAAGCCAGGTAATTATTGTTCGTGATGACAACGCCTCAGCTTCCGGTGCAAATATCGGTGAAAAGTTCAAGTCTGACTTCTTAACAGCCAACCGTTACCAGTACATCTTAAAAGGTCTTGGAAACACATTACTGATTACTGTATGTGCTGCATTGCTTGGTATTATTATCGGTTTCATCATTGCTGTCATTCGTTCAAACCACGATATGACAGGACATTTAAAGATTGCCAACTTCCTTTGTAATATTTACTTAACCGTAATTCGTGGTACTCCTACTATGGTACAGTTGTTAATTATCTACTACATTATTTTCGGTTCTGTAAATATCAATAAGATTATTGTTGCAATCCTTGCATTCGGTATCAACTCCGGTGCATATGTTGCGGAAATTGTACGTTCCGGTATTATGTCAATTGATATCGGTCAGTCAGAAGCTGCTCGAAGCCTCGGACTTACTTACCGTCAGACTATGGTAAATGTTATTTTCCCACAGGCGGTTAAGAACGTATTACCGGCACTGACAAATGAATTTATCGTATTATTAAAGGAAACTTCTATCAGTGGTTATATTGGATTAACAGATTTAACAAGAGGCGGCGATATTATTCGAAGCATTACATATGATGCCATGCTTCCACTCCTTGGCGTTGCTCTGATTTATTTAGTCATTGTTATGATTCTTTCTACATTTGTTAAGAAACTTGAAAGGAGATTAAGATCAAATGAGCGCAGATAATAAAAATACACAAAATGATATTATTCTCGAAGTGAAAAATATGACAAAGTCTTATGACGGTCATGTTGTTTTAAATAATATCAATACAACGATTCGCAAAGGTGAAGTAATCTCCATTATCGGACCTTCCGGTTGTGGTAAATCCACATTTTTACGTTCTCTAAATCTTTTAGAAACACCTACAGACGGCCAGGTATTATTCCATGGAACAGACCTTACAGATCCTACTGTCAACATCAACCATATCCGTGAAAAGATTGGTATGGTGTTCCAGCATTTCAATCTGTTCCCAAATATGACAATTAAAGACAATCTGATGCTTGCCCCAATGAAAGTTGCACAGATGCCTAAAGAAGAGGCTTCTGCTCTTGCAGATTCTCTTTTAAAGAGAGTCGGTCTTTCAGATAAAGCTGATACATATCCAAATATGCTCTCAGGCGGTCAGAAGCAGCGTGTTGCAATTGCACGTGCCCTTGCGATGAATCCAGAGGTAATGCTCTTTGACGAACCTACTTCTGCACTGGATCCGGAAATGGTTGGTGAAGTATTATCTATCATGAAGGAACTTGCACAATCCGGAATGACTATGATTGTTGTTACACATGAAATGGGATTTGCCAGAGAAGTATCCAGCCGTTGTATGTTCTTTGCTGATACAATTATCAAAGAAGAAAATACACCTGCTGAAATCTTTGATAATCCACAGACAGACCGTTTGAAAGATTTCTTATCAAAGGTATTATAAATTTATTACAGAACATTGTTACCGGATAAATCGTTTAAAGAAGCCCGTAACAATATGCAGGAAGCCCCGATTACATCACTGATGTAACCGGGGCTATCTTTGTCTTATATATCTTTATGATATTGCGCACTCTCTTGTAATGCATGTTCGCAATAACTTTCAATTCTTTGATGCAGCAATGCTTCTACTTCCTGCTTTGTTCCACCATGAAGAAACTTTTCTTTGTACAATCTGCCAGCTGCCTTCATCCGATGTCCGCCACCTGAACCCACACCTGCAGCAATCTGTCTTGCTAAATCTGCTGCATTCCAACGGGAATAACTGCATCGGATAGAAAAATAATAACATTCTATATTCTCCGTATATGCAACACTTAACTTGACTGTATCTACCTGTTGCGTAAAATCTGCTGTAATTGCTAATAATACTGGATCACAATTCGGATGCATCGGAATAATCATCCACTGATTCTTCTCGTTAAACCAATTGTTACACAGTGCATTTCCAATAAATCCCAATTCTTCTATCTTAATATTACATTTTTCCAAATGTTCCAGCAGTTCCACATCCGGATTTAATGCAATTTTCATCTGCAAATCTACATTGTTGCGTAAATCTTTGTACGATGCCGTATCAATAAACAATCCATAAGCAAGTGCTGTATCCAATCCTATAAATTCCCTGGTAGAAACGGATTCTTCTTCAAGCATCTCCCAAATAATCGTCGCACAGCTTTGGTAATTTTCATCTACAAAATAATGTGTAACTTTCTGTTGTGCTGCATAATTCCGAATTGGACAATGGTGGTCTATCACCGCAATATGTTCTGCCTTAAACTGCGTTACATTTCCACTGCCATACTGACAATCTACCGTTACAAGCAAATCACACGCCGGAAGCTCTGTCACATAAGAAATCGGAATTCCACATTCTTCTATCATCAACTCAATCGAATATTTGCGAATTCGTACATTACCACCATAAATGATTGTTGCCGGAATTCCACAATAGCTAAAATAACAATACAATCCATACGCAGAAGCAAGTGCATCCGGGTCTGGATTGTCATGACACTGTATACATATTCTTTTGTATTGTTTTAATTCTTTTAATATACTCATACAAGCACCTTGTATCTATACCATACGATTTGATTGTATCGAAATCAATTTTTATAAAACTTCTTTCGCAGCATTTCCTAAATTCTCAAACTGTGGAATTAAATTCTGAATTGCCTTTGCAATTTCTGTATCATCCTTTGCTTTAATTGCTTCGCTAAAATCAATAATTCCCTGATTAAATGTTTCCTTGTGAATTCGCTCTGTCTTTTCATTTAAAACTTCCATTGTTCCATTCACTACCTGAACTTCCCAATTAATTGCATCAATAATCCCCTTTAAAAATGCATCTGTATCATCCAAACGTGCTCCTGATAATTCTTTCACGATAATATTCATATTTTTAACCAAACGGTCGTTAAATTCTACTAATGTTTCTAATGCTTCTTTCTGTTCTGCTAATGTACTCATATTCTTCTTTTATCCTCCACTCCGTTGTAACACCTTTTATGTGTTATATATGTTATCGGCTATTTTCTGCATTTTCTTTAATACTTTACGGGAGAATCCATGTAATTGTGCGTAATACTTCTTATTGCGGTATCTATGGTTCGGTTGATAATTTCATTTTTTTCTTCGGTTGTTATACACTCATTCTCCCCAGAATATGCTGTTACACCTTTTACAGATGCATATGGAATCCCTGCAAGTGCTGCAACGATACCAAGTACCCCGCTATCTCTGTCTATCAGTGAAGTCATATGCAGCATGCGAATTTTTTGTGCCAGATATGAATCCTGAATATGATTGTCATAACTTTCACAATCCTGTTCTATTGCCTCATAATTACAAATCCCTGCTGCGTTTCTGATACGATTTCGATATTCCCGGTTCGTACAATAACATTTTCCCCGCATCCATATATGATTCATAATTCCAAGTCTGCCAATACTCATATGTGCTTTGTCGACAGACGTACAACTTCCTGTAAGGATACATCCGTCTATATGATGCCGTTCTATCAGTCTTCCCATTCCAAATGCTGTCTGTACTTTTCCTTCCGGAAGAATTACAAACAAAAATGTTATTTCATCATTATAGACATGTACAATTTGAATTCCTGCGGATTCCTCTACCGAAAGAATTCGATAGGATTGCATCAATTGTCTCCAATCCGCTTCCTGTGTTGTTATAATTGCAAACACATTTCCCCACTTCTATTTTACATAATGCCATACAAGTAAATATTTTCTGCCTTATGTAACATGCTATTGTTTTCTGAATTATATGCATCTTTCTGTAAAATTATTCCCTGACGATTCTCTGCAATTGAATTGTTCCATTTTTATCAAAATTGCATATATATAAATTAGGTAGCAACTATACTGCCAAAACAAATATAAGGAGTTCTTTTATGGCGACACAAATTACAAACAGTGCAACACTGAGCTATTCATCCGACGGAAATACAATGACTGTTTCCTCAAATATTGCCAGTGCCACATTAAATGGTCCTATGACTGCAAGCAAATGCTCTCTTGACGATTCGTATCGTTTTCTCGAAGACATTGTCTATGATATTTTTGTAACAAATACCGGTTCTACCCCTCTGACAAATATAAAAATCGTTGATAACCTCGGTACCTATGCCCTCGCAAACGGCACCAATGTAACACCGCTTGATTATGTTGGAGAAAATCGTTTATTTATTGACAATGTTCCACAGTCAACGGTCATTACGCCAACCGTAGCTCCTGCAGGTGATAGTATTACATTTACCATTCCTAACCTTGCAGCCGGCAGTACGATGATGCTGCAGTTTATTACAAAGACGACTGCTTATGCACCATTCGGTCAGGCTGATTCTTCTATTACCAACAAATTCTCCGTAACGGCTGACACCGTAACACAGCCTGTAACAGGCTCTTATACTATTGATGCATCGCAGTATGCAGATGTTTCTATTACGAAAGAAATGACACCAAAAAACCTTGTATCCGGTTCTCCAATCAACTATACGTTTGAAATCAGTAATTATGGAAATGCTTCCGCAGAAAATATTGTCTTGCGTGATGCTTTTTCTCCAGAGCCAATCATCACTTCCGTTACTGTAAACAACACACCCGTGGCATCTACAGAATACTCTTATCTTGACGGTGTATTCTTATATCCTTCAACAACTGCCACAGCTACCACATTTTCACTTGCTCCTGCAGGTTTCGTCCAGAATCCAGTAACGGGCGAAACTTCTGTAACTCCGACAACAACAACGATTGTCATTACCGGTACAATTTAATCCGGCAAAAAGCATTGCATATAATTTCTTAACAAACAAAAATAGGAGTAGACGTTCACAAAATTTAATGGAACGTTCTACTCCTTCCTTCTTACAATCGTAAAGCATATACTATACCAATTTTTATAAAACTGACACAAATCTTATGCTTCTAATTTCTCTAACAATGCATTTGCCTTCTGAAAATCATTCTCTAACAACGCCTGCTCCACTGCACGTTCTGCTTCTTTTCTTGTCTGCTCCTGAATCAAGTATTCTTTATCAAAATAATTCGCATAAATCATCTGACGGAACTTACGGATACTCATCTTACGCACCGTATGATTATCCACAAATAATACATAATCCATACAATTTGCCACCGTATAGAAATCATGTGATACACACAACACAGCTCCACGGTATTCGCGAACCGCCTCCTCAAGTGCTTTCTGTGCGTATAAATCCAGATGACTATTCGGCTCATCTAATAACAACAAATCCATCTCTGTACGTGCTAATTTTGCCAGCTGCAACAGATTCTTTTCCCCACCGGAAAGCGTTGAAACCTTCTGTTTTCGAATGTCTGCCGGCAGACAAAAGGTGTCTAAATAATTGCATTGTTCTTCTTTTAACTCGATTCCAATTTCTTCTAACACATCTGCAACCGTCTGATTATCCTGCAGCATTTCGTCCGGGAGCTGTGACAGATACGCCACACGTGCCCCTTGTGCATAATGAATTGCCGGATTCTTTCCTGCATAAATTTCATGCAACAATGTCGTTTTACCAGTTCCATTTGCACCAACAATCGCTACTTTATCAGTCGCTCCAATGGTAAATGATACCTGTTGTAATAAATCTTCCCCAAATGACAATGCATAATCAGTGACTTCCAAAACCGGACACTCTACATTTGTTAAAATATTATCAATGTTATTTTCCTGCTCTTGTAATACCTGCATATCCTCATCCTGCGGTACCACATCCATCTCTGATTCTTTTCCTGTATGAAATGCAATCTGCGGAGCTTTTTCTTCTAAAAATGGTGGTAAAACCCTCTTTGCTTCTAATCGTTCCACCAATGAAACACGCGCATGTAATTGACGGCCAATCGCTGCATTTGAAAAATAAGTTGCATCCTTGCGAAGCTGTTCTACAATCTTCTGGTTTCGCTCAATCTCTTCTGTATCTGCTGCCGCTGCTTCCTGTAATTGTGCCTTCATCTTCAACAAATAGAGCTGATACTCCGGATATGTTCCCACAAACTGCTGTAACTGACTGTTCTCTAAATGTAAAATGGTATCAAAACAGTGATTCAGCAAATATCGGTTATGTGTAATAACCAGCAACGTTCCTTTATACGTATTAATCAACTCTTTTAACGCATTTAAATTCGCAAAATCAAGGAAAACATCTGGTTCATCCATAACTAAAAAATCCGGTACTATAAGCATTTCCCGCATTACCTGAATTAGTTTAAATTCGCCGCCGCTTAATTGATTGATTCCAATATCTGCACGGTTTTCTAATCCTGCAACTTTCAGCGTCTTTTTGATATTTACTTCATAATTATTCCCATCCACACGGTCTATTGCATCCAAAATATCCTGATACTGTGCCATCACCGCGTCAAAATCTTCTGCATCTGACATCTTTGCACAAATATCATCCATTTCCTGCTGCAATGTCACAAACTCCGTACTCAGATAATCAAACACCGTCATTGTACTGTCTCTGTCTACATCAGAAAACTGACTGACATAACCGGTACGGCAATCCTGCTTCTTTGTAATAATTCCGTCATAGAGATATTTATCCTCATGCAATATCATATCAATCAGGGTGCTTTTTCCTGTTCCATTACTTCCAATAAACGCACAGTGCGCATTGTCTTCTATTGTAAATGTGATATTCTCATATAAGTCTTTCTGAGGATATCCAAATGATACATTCTTAACTTCGATCATTCCTAGTCTCCTTTGCATTAATCATGCATATTCTTCCTATGAATTATCTAAGATTGTTACCATTTTGTCAATAAATTAATTCTGATTTCGTAAGAACAACATACACGATTGGCATCTGGAGCGTATTTGTAATTTATATTTCACTCAATAGACAGCAACGTAAAAATGCGTTATAATATTATATAATCATTCGTAAAATTGTATTATTTATTCTTTCATTTTATTTTAAAAAAGAGTACAATAGCGTATATACCTAAATTCCTAAAGGATATAAGGTATATATGCTATTTTTATATTTTTTTCATAAAAGGAGATTTACAATGAACAATTACTCTATTGGTACAAAAGCCGTTCAGGCAGGTTATACCCCTAATAACGGAGAGCCGCGACAGATTCCGATTATCCAGTCTACAACATTTAAATATGATACCAGCGAAGATATGGGAAAACTCTTTGATTTAGAGGCTTCCGGCTATTTTTATTCCAGATTGCAAAACCCTACCAATGATTATGTTGCCGCAAAAATCGCAGCCCTGGAAGGCGGCTCTGCTGCAATGCTTACTTCTTCCGGTCAGGCAGCAAACTTTATGGCAATCTTTAATATCTGCGAATGTGGTGACCATATTGTTGCCTCTTCTTCTATCTATGGCGGAACGTTTAATTTAATTGCAGTAACACTTGCGAAAATGGGCATTACTTCTACATTTGTAAGTCCTGACTGCACAGAAGAAGAATTGTCTGCTGCATTTCAGGATAATACAAAGTTACTCTTTGGCGAAACAATTGCAAACCCTGCATTAACGGTTCTTGATATTGAAAAATTTGCAAAAGTTGCTCACAAACACGGCGTTCCTTTCATGGTGGATAATACATTTCCTACACCTATCAACTGCCGCCCTATCGAATGGGGTGCTGATATTGTTACCCATTCTACAACCAAATATATGGACGGTCACGGTGCCTGCTTAGGTGGTGCAATTGTCGATGCCGGCAAGTTTGACTGGATGGCTCATGCAGACAAGTATCCTGGTCTGTGTACACCTGATGATTCTTACCATGGAATCACTTATGCTGAAAAATTCGGCAAAGAAGGTGCTTTTATTACCAAATGTACTTCTCAGTTAATGCGTGATTTCGGTTGTATGCAGTCACCACAGCATGCATTTATTTTAAATCTCGGTCTGGAGTCCCTTCACGTTCGTATGCCAAAACACGTAGAAAACGGTCAGGCTGTTGCAGAATTCTTAGAAGCACAGCCACAGGTTGCATTTGTCAACTATTCCGGACTTCCTTCTAATAAATATTATGAAACGGCAAAGAAGTATCTTCCAAATGGCGGATGCGGTGTTGTTTCTTTTGAATTAAAGGGCGGTCGTGCCGCTGCAGAAACCTTTATGAAAAATTTAAAGTTGGCAGCGATTGAAACACATGTTGCCGATGCAAGAACCTGTTGCTTAAATCCTGCAACTTCTACACATCGTCAGATGAATGATGAACAGTTAAAAGAGGCCGGAATTCCAGCAGGATTAATCAGAATTTCCTGTGGTCTGGAAGATAAGGAAGATTTGATTGCCGATTTGGCTCAGGCACTGGAAAAAATTCAGTAAGTTTCGGTTTGTGGATGTACTCTGCCTGATAGATGGACGGAGAAATTTGACGTAC
>AUXO014667854.1_pt1 | contig 10955 bp, 8 predicted proteins | sample 768731 | NCBI WGS metagenome assembly AUXO01 (sample SAMN02715735, study PRJNA202380) | gut metagenome | biome: sheep rumen | host: Ovis aries | place: New Zealand: Palmerston North
ATTTACATTTGAATAACGAATTATTAATTCTTAAATAATTTTTGAAGTTAACCGAGAATTGATAGTATTTTTATATTTATTAAGCGATTGAATGGCTCTTTTATATTTGTCTGTTTCTTTATATTTCAGGTCTAACTCTAAGCGTTTATATGTTCCTAAAAAAAGAACAAATTAAAGATGCTTCTAGTTGTATTAACTCTTTAGAGATTTGAATGTATTTGAGATTCATATCAATATAATAAAAAGTGCCAAAATGGCACTAATTTTCAAATTTAATATCTTCTTGAGCTTCTATGAATAATTCGTTCTTTTCAGAAATATTTATTTTCTCAACATACCATCCTTTAACTTGGCATTGTTCAATAAACGTTTCAATGCGATTTACGTCATTAATCTCGCGCAGTGTAACTACAACCGCAAATGCAAGATGTTCAGTTCTTGATAGCCTATCTTTTTTCGTTACAGAGATACCCCACATCTTATTTTCATAAGACTTCAACGCATATTTCTTATCCTTTATAGACATAGAAATATGTTTTACATTGTCCCATTTTCTTTGATATCTACGTGCTTCTTCTTCAGTTGATGTTGAATCAGCATCATCTTGGTTGTTTTCGTTAATATCATCAATTCTATCATTTTTAAGGCGACCAAATTTTAAGCTTAACTCTGTCGAAGTGTAATCAACACCTTGAAGACGGTCACAAGGAGGAAAATAACACAAAGTTGCTCTGGCAATAAATGGATATTTATCGCCATCCAATGGTACTGGCAAATTGTAATTGTATGTATTATATGCAAGAGTTTGACCGGTTAATATAAACCTAATTTCATTACTGTCTGTTTTAAGAATTTTTGAAATTTCTGTAGGAACAACTCCATATCCAAGAAATTCCTTATCTTGCAAATTTGATCCATTCCATTTGGCTGCGCTATCAATAATTAATGCTTTTGCGGCTTCCCTTGATAAATTCATTTTATCCATCAAATAACACATTTTTCTTGAGATCCATGGAGCGGCAAACGATGTGCCAGTTCGATAAGATTCACCTAAATTATTGCAAACGCGAACGGCCACTTCGTTTGATCCACCAAAAGCTGCAACATCAGGCTTATTAAAAAATGATAATACGCCGCCTTTTCTTGAATATGGTGCATGCTTATTATTTAAATCAACCGAGTTAACAACAATAGAATTAATCGAATCAGCCGGGGCACCGATTCTATAATTTTGCTTATCTATATTTGGATCGTCTGGTATATTGGTTCCGGCTACGACAAACACTATGTTTTTATTCTCACTTTGCAATTTGTCCAAAATGCTCGCCTCATAAGAAACATAATTTTCATCTATTTCGTTGTTCGAGCCAATACACAAATTCCAAACATGTATATCTGGATTATTCAAAACAATAGATTCAATTTTTTCCATTAAAGTTGTTGATGGAACTCCGTTTTTTGAAGCAACATGAAAATGTCGGACCCTAAAATTCCCACATCCGTCATCATATCTATCTTTGTTAATTGAACCTCCGTCAACAAGAATCGAGTCTATCTCAGTTCCATGAAAATCATTTTGCTCCTGGATACCATCATAATATTCATCATGATAGTCGACCCAGTTATTGAAATATGACCCCTTTTGAAAGGAAGAATCAATTACACCAATAGTTGGTTCATTTGTTGGATCATTTAAAAACTTAGATTCATAATCAATATCAACATCTTCATTTGTTATCGACATAAAATTTGTTGTTGAATTGCAAATTAAAAACGACGCATTTTTAACAATTCTTTCAAAGTTTTCCCTGTCAATCTGAAACAGATTTCCAACTGAATCTAATTTTTTATAGAATAATGGCTTAATATCCAATTTTTTTAATATGTCTACGCCATCGATGTCTGTTTTATAAAATGAAACAATGTAATTCGATTCTTTTAATTTATTTTCATATCTTGGCATTTCGAAAGAATCTATATTAGAAACTTCAACAATTAATTTCCTAAATGTAGTCCTTGGTAATGAAAGGCCAGAATAATCAACAGGATCAAACCTATCTTTCCGAATATTAAAGTTGTTTCTATTAATAGAATCTCCAAAAAAAATTTTTGAAAATTCATAGGCTTTTTCTAAAAGATTTATTGTTTCCTTTATATCGTTTCTGTTAGGAAGATAGTGGGTAATTCTATGACGTTTATTAATAAAACGTGCACCAACAATTGTTAAATCCGATCTTCCTTTTTGATTAAGTAAAACCTGTACGCGTGAAGATTTAGGTATAACTCTTTTATATTGAACATTTATCAACAAACCACTAATCAAATCAATCTTTGACCATTCCTCGTAAATTTGTTTCAATTGCTCAATTAGTACCAAAAATTTAGAGACCTCAAAGTCACCACCTTTAACTAAATTAACTGCTCCTCCTTTTTGTTCGTTGTTCTTGGAACTATAGGAGCCTTTAAGATTTAGAACTTCATTCAAACCTTCAATAACCTTAGGCATTGTCGTTCCTCCAGTTATTAATCATTCGTGAAGCCGAACTTTTTGAAACGGAAGTAAGTTTTTGAATCTCGTTCAATGTAAATCCGAGTTTTTTTAATTCGACAACATCATCTTTGTTAATATTAGGACACAATCGATCCATTAAAATTCTTAAATAATCGTAACCACCATTACTAAAAGAAACAGAAAGTTTAATAAAATTCTTTAAATCTCCTGGATTTGGGAGTGGTTTTGATAATCTAATAATCTTATTAAGAAGGCGTGAATCAATTTGAAAATCATCAAATTCACTTCTTAGTTCGACTAAGTATTGGTTAGCAATCTCGTAAAGGTCATCAGCAGAATACTTATCAAAAGAAATTACTGCATCAAATCTTCTTTTTAACGCATCATCAAGCGCATTCAACAAATTAGTTGTTCCAATTACCACAACATTACTATCAAGGTCATCTAATTGACGTAAAAATGTACTTGTTGCCCTTCCCATTTCGCGCAAGTCATTTTCATTGATGCGGTCCATCACTAAACTATCGATTTCATCAAACAGTATGATAACTCCCTCGAAAATAACTTTATTTATTTCTTCAAATAGTGAAATTATATTTTTACTTGTCTGACCTAGATGAGAATCTATAAGCTCTTCAATGTTAACAACAAGAAGTGAACGATTAGTAAGCCGAGCAATGTGACGACACGCCTCGGTCTTTCCTGTTCCCGGTTTACCAGCAAATAAAAATCTATGAAGTCCATTTTTTCTATTAATTGATCTCGCGACTGCGGCCAATTCTGAAATTAATTGGTCAGGATAAAGTATGGATGTTGGGGTTCTTTTGTCTTTGTGTAAAAACTTAAAATCACTATATTCTAAGTCTTGTAGCTTTAACGTATCTACGTCTCTAATCAAAGATAGGAGATATTGTGCAACAGAAGAATCACCGTTTTCATCAAATTCTTTCGCAATTTGATATACTTGATTTCTAAAAGAAGTATCATCGTTAGACATCTTAAATTTTACCAAGTTAATTACATCTTGTTTTTTCATAAAAAACCTCCTAACTATCATTATTCTATCATATGGGAAATTTTTTATCAAAATGAAAATTGGAATGTAAAAATAACATCTTGAATTTTCTAGTTTATTAGTATATTATAATGCCATGGCAAATTTAAAAGTCATGTAAAATAGTTCAAAATTAACGACCTGTGTTAATTTGAACGCATATTAACACAGATGTCGTCAATTGATGCCATCGTGTTTATACATTGATGGCTTTTTATTTGCAAAGTGGACATCCACTATAAATAAGAAAACAGAAAGGAGCATAAGTGATGAATATTGACTACAAATTCGCAATGAGGTTTTGGAATGATGTATTCGGAAATGTTAGATTCGCTCAAGATTGCTTCGGTACATGGATGTGTAGAGATGCATATAGCAATGAAGCAGTATCCATGAAAGACCATCAAGGCGGAAATAAATATTATGATTATAGTTGGAATATCGATCACATTAGACCAAAAGCAAGTTTCCAAAACGAAGATAATGCTGATAATCTAAATAATTTTGAACCGATGCATCGTCAGCACAATTTAGAAAAAAGTGATAATTATCCAAGCTTCAGCATACAAGGCAGACAATATAAGATTGTTCTGAATAACAATGGCGGTTATGGAATAATCGATAGTTTAGGCCGAAGAATAGACTGGAAAAAAGATGGCAGACATTATAGATAAATGTCACATCAAAAATATTTAAAAGAATGGGTGGGTTGTATGAAAACCAATAATAGTGTTCGCGGTGTTCAGGACAAAAAAATAGTGCCTGTGAAACCATATACTAGGTCTGATGGCACTAAAGTTCCTGGACATCGTCGTTCTACACCAAGATAATTGTAGCAACAAGAAATACATCTATTCTCAGTAGGTGTATTTTTTTAATAAACAATGTCCATGTTCATAATCTTATATTGTATTTATTTTTAATTCAACTAACTTGCAAAATATATTGCTATTGACGTTCATTTATATCAATTATTTAAATGTGTCTTTAACGTACTGAACTAATAAAAGATTTTATTTCAATAAAAACATTCCGACTGTACTAATTCAAAACAATTAACACTTTCTAAATGTGCATTTGTTTTTGTTTAAAACCAGATTCTCTGCGCATCTTTCGCAATTGCACAAATCGTTTTCGGTATGATAAAAGAAAACCCAATTGTTATTAGGTAGAGAAATAGAGATTCTTTTTAAATACAATTGATCAACTTCGCTACAGGAAAGACCAATAACTACTATGTTCCCATCAACTTTGTTAGACAATGATTTAAACCAATTATTGTATCTGGTAATTAATTCACTAACCGGTTTTTCTGTAGACAAAACATAAGTATTTTTGGTTTCAATTGCCCTATGGCCAAATACTACACAATCATGTGTTTCCTCCCCATTGCGAACTGGACACCCGTGTATATGTAAGACATTTTGTATATCGTAAAATCGTTCTAGAGTTTCGGTATAATTAAACGAAAGATAAAGATTGTCTTTTTTGAGATAATTGTAAAAGGGGTGTGTTTTATCTAATTGTGTAGGGCCATAAAAGCAAATGTCTTTAATCCATTTAACAAATGTGTCTCTTAGTATATCGACCAACCATGAATGATTCTCTTCTAGAGTATTCATTAATTCATGTAATTCATTCAACTGCCTTTCGTTTGGGTGTGCAAGGGCCTCTTCAAAATCTGACCACAAAAGAATTTTTCCATTAATCTTTTTAGAAAACAATTTCTCAAGCGATAAAACCGATAGATCATCTCTGCATTTTAAAAACAACCTAAAATCTTCATATGAAGTAGGCAATTCGTTAGCCAAATCAAAACCGTTTCCAACAACAATTAAATCCACATTTTAATTATATTATTTTAAAGAATGACTTGAATTCTTTTTTCTTTACAATGACTTTATATCGCATAAGGAACAGGCGCCATTATGCAAAATAAAGACAAGGTTATCTTTAATAAGAAACTTCAATATGAATATAACATCTGTCTTTATATCTAAGAAGAATTATGTGATAAGGGGGTTATCGATGTTTTCTTATATAAAGATATAAATATAAAAAAAGAAAAGCGCTTAAAGCGCTATCAAACATTCTTATATTTCTTTTTACCATAAAACGCACAACATAGGTCAAGCTTTTTAGGCAATTTATGCCTTGTGTTTTATGGTAAATATAGTGCATAAATGTTATAAGTTTATTACTAGTTTTTCCAGGTATCTCATATATTCACCATTTTCTACTTGTCGCAGCATTCAAGGGTTAATTTTCATGAATATTTCATATAAAAAGTACCCCTTTCATAATGTCTAGGATTTGGGGTACGTTTCAGTTTCAGACCGAGAGTCTTCTTTTTAAAAGGCATTCTATCCTTTGAACCATTGCGGTATGGTGGAGGACGAGGGCATTTCTGCCCCCGGTCTTATATCTACATATTTTAGGTATTGTTTCTAACAAACAGTTAAGCATTATCCTCCATTAAGACCAGCCGTCCCCGCCTGACACAACGATATTGTTATGTTAAATAATGTAAATATAACTTTCATAACCTCCACGATATTAAAACTAATACTTAAGTTTTTTGAGATGGAGAGTTCAACACTTACACTACCTATTATTAACAATAGAACTCCTAAAATATCATGTAGAAATTTAATATATATATAATTTAGCAAAAGAAAATACGAAAAAAAGCTAAATAATGAAATACATTATTTTCCGTTTTCCGTTTTTTCGGGTTGAAGAGAATCCTCATTATCAAATATTTTGTAAACTCCATCCATAAAAGCACGTATTTTATTCTCTTCTTCGTCGTTAAGCCCGTCAAAATCGAACTCAATCTTTTGGCCTTTATGGCTGTAAAGGAAATTAATAAAATCAATGTAAGCAAAATTCCCTGGAGGACTAACAGGATCGCCATTGGCATCAACCAAAACAATCATTGAAAAATCACCGTTTTCATTCTTTGTAATCTTATATTTCATGTTTCTTCCTCCCGATAATCTTTAATATGATATTTTTTAAAACGTTTTTTAATCGAGGCCTTGCCTCCGTCTGTAAGCTGGGCAATCCAATCAGTAATCGATTTCCCCTCATACTCTTCTTCTAATTTGTGTGATGATATAAATATCTTTCCATCTTTATTTACACACAAAATAACATTTTGAGCATCCCCTAACATAGGTATTGTGGCGTTATGCGTGACAATAATTATTTGTTTCTTAAACTTATTCTCTTTAATTTTGCTAATTAAACCTGCATTAATGTACTCTGTACTCAAATTATCCTCCGGCTGATCAATAATAAGAGGAGCGTTATCTTTATCATAACCCAGAATAATATCCAAAATAATGGAAGATTGTATACCTGGACTTAATGTATCAAAATCATATTTGCCCTTATAGAGGATTTTATATTTTGTTTTATTAAGTTCTTTAAAATTTGAAAGCACTTTTGTTTTAAATTCATTCATGTTTCTAACAAGAGGCTTTTTCGAAAAATATGTAACATTGAAGCCTTCGGGGCAAATATCGTCGAAGGAAGGAAAACGGTTTTCTTTTTTTAAATACATATTAAAGCTTTCAAGTAAGTCGTCTTTCGTTATAGATAGTTTGTTTTCAACAAATAATTTATGACCCGAAGATTCAATCTCCTTGCTTTTTACAACAAAATTAAATGACGACAAATTATTTAAGGCAGTATAGAACTTATCGTATTGGGTTTTAAACATTGCAAGAGTAGATAAAAGCTTAGTGTTGTTTTTCTGTGAAGCTTTATCTTTCTCTGTTAATGACGAATTAGATTCAACTATTTCTTTAATAGATTCGTTCAAATATTTACGAATATCATTTTCTAAATTAACCTTATCGTAAGTTGTTTTCAATTTTGCCTTAATAGACTCTATTTCTTTGCTGATATCTTCTGAAAGAGGTATTTTAATTACTCTTTTTAACAAGTCATCTAAAGCAATAATATCATTATTAAATCTTGCCTCGTTATAGACTAAACTATGTTCAATTTCCACAGAAGGTTTGAAAACGTTTAAAGGATTAGATGATTGGCCTCCAAAAACAATACATTTAGATAAATTTGGAAGTTTCGTAACTTCATCCATTAACAAATTAATCGTTTCTGCCGAACTCAAAAGATCATTTAAATTATTTTCTAGTTTTGTAAGATTCACTTCAATGTTTGTTAAATCGGAGTCATTCAATTTAAAAATTTTATTAAGAATAGTGACACCACTTAAATCAACTTTGCCATCATTGTCAGCAATTTTTAAAATATTCTCTAATATAAAGTTTTGAGAAAAATAATGTGGAATGACATTAGAAGGATTATCGACTAAAAAATCATCGGTAATATATTTACCATATACATCATTTTTTACTCCTGAAATTTTACTAAAAACAGAGTCCACTAACAAAGTTTTGCCGCTTGAAGAGTTGCCTATTACAACGTTTAGGCCAGGGGTAAATTCAACATCTATTTCAATTTTGTCATTACTAAGTTTGGCCTTCTGAACATATTCTTGATAACTGTCAGTTGGCTCATCACCATATTCCAATCTATTATTTTCACTGAGCGAAACTCGCAAGCCACCAAATGTAGGCTCCGAATACATCCACGTTTTTACAAATGCGGTCTTGTCTTTCCCTGCAGGATATATCTTCGGATTATAATTATCGCTACAAGTAATCAAATTTACAAAATCACTAATTCCTAATTTTTTAAAATATTCATTTGTCTTTTCCAAGCCATTATTATTTCTAGCAGTAAATCCATCAAAAATATTATAGTACGTTGTTCTTTGCATAACTGTATCAATTCTTACATTCTTTGTCGGAATTGATTTATCGAACGTTCTATGAGACTGGCCACCATGAGGTAAAACTAAATATTCAAAATCATCGAAAGAATCAAGAATGGTCTGGATATAAGGAACACTTTCATCATTATCTGAAGGTAGTTTGTCTTTATATAGCTTATCCAATATACAATTCAAAGCATCTATGGATGATTCAAGATCTTTATCCTCAAGATTAAAGTATAGATGGCAATGATAAAAATCACACCCTTCATAATTCCTTATCGATAATTCGACACCTACCAAAAAATTTACATTTAATGCCTTTAATTTTAGATAAGCGTTTTTATTTATTGTATTGTGATCTGTAAGCGAGATAAGAAAGTCATGCCCTAAAGAACTCTTTTTAACATTAGAAATAAGTGTTGCTAAATCATAATCTTCATTAAGAGAATTAGCATTTTCTGAAGTATGGATATGCAAATCTAAATAAACCGGTTTAATCGTCATTTTTGTTACCTTATTTAATTATACATAAAAGTTTCAACTCTATTAATAACCGTGTCTATTTTTCCTCTAAAGGTGAATCTATCTGCCCTACTATCTCTTGTTTAACAATGTTGATTATTCCATGTCAATTGTAAGAAAGCGGAATATTAATTAAATCAATAGCGACTTCTTTTATTACATATGAACATTTACTCAACAAGATTGTGGCTCCTAAATAACAAAATTTATCATAAACAAAAAGAAAATAATAGGCTCGTAATTAATAAGAATCAGTCATATGAATAAAACATCGCCACCATCATTCTTGGCGAAATATGTAATGAAGCAATAACAGATATTTTCGATATGGCGGAAGCTCTTATTAAATTAAGGAAAATATATTATTTATAGAAAAAAGAGTCATAAAACATTAACTACTTGAACTAATAGAATTATTTTGAAAACAATTTATTAAAAGCATTGATATTATCTAAATTGCCTTCTTTTTTAAGATAATTTTCTATTTTTGATACTAGCACACTTTTATCTGCGTCAAGTTTGAGATTGTGCATTTTTCGATGACAATTAGGGCACAGAGCAACAGCGTTATAAACACGATCCGGTCCGTCATCCGCTATTTGAATGACATGATGGCATTCTAGAAAAGGTACACCTTCTTTAGATATAAACGGAGCTTTCTTTCCGCATAGGTCGCATACGCCTGAAGCTCTGTGCTTTACATATGCAATAACGCTTCTTTCTCTATCACTGCTAGAGTTATTGGTTTTTTGTTTGTTAAATGATGTGCTACCTTTAATCACTGGAAGATTGATGGCCTTCTCAATAGTTGACTCAGTGATTAATTGTAGACACCAAAAATCTTTATAATTAGTAGGTATCCCATCTACTTTATCTACTTCGTTATCAATAATTGTTTTCTGTTTTTCTTTTAGTTTGAACGGAAAGATAGCTTGATTATTCTCATTAAAGAATGGTTCGCGTGCAAATTCTATCTCTCCAAAAAAATAATATTTATTATTCCCATATGTTTCAAACATATAAAGACGGGTGTTGTTTTTTCTATAATTTAGTACAGATTTGTTTTCACGATATTGAAAATTGTTTTCGAGTGCCAAATAGTTAATAACGTTATTATTATCTATTTTGTTATATCCCTTTTTGCGATCGGAAATAATAACAACTAAATTTTTAGCATTGGACTTTCTAACGCTACCACGATATTTCACTCCAAAAATAACCATTAACTCCCCAGTGGTAAGAGCCTCGCCAATTAGCAGATCTTTTATCTCCTTACGATGATTGATTTCATTTTGGAAGTGTTCTCTAAGATATCCAGCTATCTTCTCATTACTTAAAATATTGTAACGACTTAAAAATACGAAATCGTCAGCGTATTTATGTTTTTTATTAGAAAATTTATCAAAATAATCAATCATATTCCCTGTATATGGAATACTTTTGATTCGCGAAAATTCTATTTTAATTCGTCTAAGAACACTTTTATACCGTGGATCGCTTTTGCAAACAGTAATTGCTTTTTGAAAATTTTTAATTACAAATTCTACGCCTTTATCCATTCGTGTCTTCCTTTTACTTGTTTTCTTTCTTATTTTTTATAAAAACTATATTGCGTGAATTTCTTCTATTAAGCCAACTATGTCACAAAAATTAAAAATCATTGTGTAAACAGCCTTTCCGTTTTTAAAAATTTTTAACTTTGAACGTTGGCTATGATAATTATATTCATAATAAATGCCAATAAGATAACCGTAAACGTAATTATTATTTTGAGGAAGGTTTATTTTTCTTTTAGTCAAAAAACTCAATCGTTGTAAGTCGCCCTCTTTTTCGAAACTTGATGCATTTGATTTTTTAATTTCTACGCAAAGAAGATTCTCGTGTCCGTCTATCCTATCTCTTCCGTGTATAACTAGATCAGGAATAATAACGATATCTCTTTTGTTTTTTTCATCATAGATTGTCTTCGGACCGCCACCAAGCATTCTATTGTATTCGACATCAACAAAATAATTGTTAAACCAAGTGTTTTCTTTAGAACGCTCAATAAAGCTCAT
>AUXO014330561.1_pt1 | contig 10954 bp, 1 predicted proteins | sample 768731 | NCBI WGS metagenome assembly AUXO01 (sample SAMN02715735, study PRJNA202380) | gut metagenome | biome: sheep rumen | host: Ovis aries | place: New Zealand: Palmerston North
GATTTAGGTGACCAAACAAGAAGACCTAATAATATGCAATTAGCGTATTTCTTTGTTTTGCCAAATGCTACAAGGGAGTATAATATTTCATTTGATAAATTCTATGATAATGGTAAAACTTCTCAAAAGCTAATATTTAATTCAATCCGTATATTAAACAATTACAACTGGAAAACAGGAACAACAGAGGAGGATTTGAATAATGCAGTTAAATTATATTCATTAGCTATTGATTTAAATCAATAAGCAGTGCCAAGAGTGAACCAGAACTGTCCCTTCTGGTTCACTCTTGGCATTCCCATTTTTTGACTAAAACACCAAAATATGGTATAATATATATGGATGGTGTTAAACACACCAGCACATTGAAAAATTTTAAATTATTTATAATGGGAGGTATCATTATGAAAAAACGGACAATTACAGGTATAATCGCTTTAGCTACAACAATATGCACTATGGCTATACCGGCAACAACATCATACGCAGAAGAAACCACAACTAACAACAATGTTAAGTATGTCGACTATGTTGACACAGAAAATACTTGCTACTTCAGCGATACAAATGGAACTGTATTTGAATTCGATAAAATTTATTCTATCGAGGAAGGATCAGAGTTCACATTTGTTAATGCTGAAACTTCATTCTGCAAAGGCGTTATTTGCAGACCGTACAAAGGCACTGAAAAGCCGTTCTACGTTCAGGACTGTAGCAAGGATCTGTCTAAGTATGACACAGAGGGAACATTTACGTACGAGGGTAATGAATATAATTATAAGTTATTCCCACCGGCAAAAATGTTTCCATCGCTCAGACGCAAGATACTTAAGATGATAGTTCATGTGCTGCCTGTTAACGAAAAAGAAATCGCGCGTTACGATTACAACCGCAATGGTCAAATTGATCTCGTTGATTCAATCTTTTTCAACAAGCAAATTAGTGCTACTCCGTTCATTCACTGTACGAATCTTAGCACTGATGAATACGAATTTCAGCAGATGTCCCAGGCTGACTTCTTCAAGATTCTTGATTATAAATATCAGAACGGAGAAGAAGAAATTAAGATATGCTTTGGGGATGATGTTCCTACTGAAAGCACACAGGCAAATATTACAGACGTCGTAGAGTTTAAGGATGATGCAAAAGAGGAAACAACCATTACTGAGGTTACTGATGAGGCTAAGGTTGAAACTTCAATTGATGCTTCAGAAGAGGCTGAGGTTGAGTCTTCTAATGTTGTAGAAAATCTGCTTGAAGCAGAAACCTTTGAAGATGTATCTCCTGCTGCTACGGAAACAATCAATTACTCACTTAATGCTATTACAAATGTCGCAAAAAATGCACTGCATATATGCGAATTCGTTTAACAGCATAATTTGAAATTTTCGAAAAAAGGCTCATTATGAGCCTTTTTTTCGTGCGATGAAACAAATCAAGACTGTCCCCAAATGTTTCAAATCAACACTTCCTTACGGAACAACACACATCAAGTACCTTCCTTAAAAAATTAAGCTCAAATTTACAAAACAGTTACAAAAATAACATAAAAATGTAATAAATTCTAAAGTAAAAAAATCCCTAAGAATATATAAAAATCAAGGTTTTTAACTATATTGAAAAATTATTTTTTATATTATAAATTTAATTTAAGAAATACAGAGATGGAGGAATTCAAATGAAGGTTAAGGGCTTTGGTAAAAATGGTAAATTAATAGCAGCAATTTTCGGTATGCTTTTTATAGCTGTAGTTGCTGTTATTACTTTTGCTGTAAATATTGTTGCAAACAATAATTTTAGAGTTGCAAATGAAAATACAGCAAATAATCCAAAAGAAGATTTATTGTCAGAAGCAATAAGTATTTACACACCTATTGGTGATGGAGTAGTATATGGAGAGTATATTTTGGGAGGAGATGCCTCTGCTAATCCTGCTTATTCAGATGGCCCATATAGAAATGGGTATTGTTTATGCGAAGGAGCACCACTAGTTGGAACATTTTCCAGTGGTGATTATCTTGACCATGTAGGAAGCGCATATGACAATACTCAAGTAGCAAGTGGAAAGAAAATTGGAAGCATAAGATGGTTATTTGATAATATGATTAGGTTAAATTTATCTAAAAATATTCCTAATGATAAGATAGTTTCAGCAGATGAGTATAATTTTTACAAAAATAACTTATACAATATTGTAATGACAAATCGCCATTGCAGTTTAGATGAAGCTAAGGGATATGTTGATCGATTAAGTGATGAAAAACTATACAGAGTTCAGCAATATGTAATATGGTATTTTACAAATAATTTTACAAAAATTCCATATGAGCAAGATTCCGATGAGTTTAATGTATATCACGCATTGAAAACCGAAGCAGAAAATCATTCTAATTATTCTTCAAATGGAAAAGGTAAAGCATCATTAGCTGATTGCAGAAATTACGAAATGAGACAAGATGGTAATGACACAGTAATAGGACCTTTAACTGTAAACAATCCTTCAGGTAAACCATATAAATTTAAATTAAGCGACTTTAAGCTAGTTAATAATGCAACAGGAACTCAATACACAGATGCTAGATTATACAAGGAAGATGGAACACAAATTACTAATGATTGGTTCTTAACTAAAAGTGAAAACATCTACATCAGAGTAAGATGCGACATCACTAATGGGTCATTTAGTGCAACTGGAAGAGTGTCTACTATCTCATATGAAACAGATGCTTTTTACTGGAAATATGGTAATTTGCAACCAGTTACAACATTAGAGAGATCACTTAATGATGATGCTATAGGTATAAGCACAAGTGTAGATAAAACACCTGGTAAGTTTAATTTTTCAATCGAAAAGCTTGATGATGATGGTCACGCAGTTAGTATAGATAGTAATACTTTTAGTGTTTCAAGTAATCGTCGTACTTCTATGGGAACACCAAGTATTTCTAGAGACACTGATTACATTGTTTCGTATAATCAGTTAGAGATCGGTCAGTATGATACAGAGGAAATTACTATTAATGAAGTAAATGCTCCTAGTAGACAATACGAAAAATATAATAAGACAATAGTATTATACGTACGATTTGGAAAAGAGAGCTCAGGACCAAGTGGAGCTGTAAAATATGTAGCTGATATTGTAAAAATAAAAATTGGAAATAATGAGTATTCAGTGTCGCCAAATAATAATTCTTTTGACGGCGGTAAAGTAGTAGTTAATTATTCCCATGAACCAGGTAAGGACTATTGTCTAGTTGGCGTAAAAATTAAAAACAAAAAAATTACAGGTAAATATAATTTAAAGATAAAAAAAGTAGATGATGATGGTAAAGAAATATTATTAAATAAAAATATATTTAGTGTAACAAGCAATAAGCGTTCTTTAGGAACAGCAAGTAGAGATTATAATGTAGTAGCATATAATAATTTGGCAATAAACGACCTAAATGATGAAGTAATTATAATAAAAGAAACAGAAGCGCCTGAAGGTGGTTATATACAATATGACAAATATATAAGATTGACAATAAAAAATGCCCCAGAAAGAAGTGGAGCAGGAAACACAGAAAGATTGGTAGCCGATGTTAGAAAGGTAGAAATTAGTTCAGATGGCTCTAGATATACAACAGTTTATAATGGAGAAAAAGTTGAGCCTGTATTTGATAATGGAAATATTAGGGTAGATTGGAGTCATTTAAATGGAAAAGATTGTAATGTTGAAGTAACAATTAAAAATAAACAGGTTCCATTAGATTTAGCTTTAAAGAAAACAATTACTAAAGTTACAGATGGACAAACTGGTGTTGAAAAAGAAGTTACTAAAGCAAATGGATTTAATGTAAGCAGAAGTTTTGATGAAAGTGGTATAACTGGAGAAAATATAAATGAACTAGGAATTAATGCTTCTAAAATTAAGGAGAAAGGTTCAACCAATGCGCTTTATTACATGAACAAAACTCCTGTACAAGTTAGAAAAGGTGATTTAGTTGAATATTCTATTAAAATATTCAATGAAGGAGCTGTATCTGCAAATGCAGAAAAAATAACTGATTATATCCCAAGTGGACTAAAAGTTACAGGTGTTCAATATAAAAGATATGGAAGTTTTTATAGAGAAACGGTTCCAACATCAGGTTACTTTAAATCTTATGAATTTGATGAAGAAAATGGAGTATTAAAAATATATAATCATCCTGATATGCTTCAAGCATTTAATACATCAACTAACGAATTGGCTTATGATGAATATTTTGTAACATGTGAAGTTCTTCCAAATGCAACAGGCGTTCTTACTAATGTCGCAGAGATTTCAAGTTATTCATATGATAATGGAACAAATGAAATAGAATATATTGAAAAAGATATAGATTCAATAGAAGATGATTGGACTGCTCCAAATGGTGAGAATAAGATTAATAATGATAAATCAAGTGCACAATGGAGAAATTACGCTAATGGTAAAAATAATTTATTAGATGGAAAATGGCATAGTGAGTTTTTAGGACAACAAAAAGTTGAAAATTCTGTTTCTGATGATGATGACTTTGATAAAGTTGTTGTTGTAGATGATTACAAACTTCAATTACAAAAAATATCAAGTGAAGATGATGCACAAAAGCTTGAAGGAATAGGCTTCTACATTAATAATAAAAGATTAGCTGAAGAATCTAATGTATCACAATTTACTAAAACAACAGATTCAGAAGGAAAAACTCCTGAAATAGAAAAAACTGTTGTATATGAAGAAGGGACAAATGAAGAAGATTTATATTATATTAAAGAGATAAGTATACCAGAAGAATCTAGATATACTTTAATAGACAAAGAATTTGAATTAAGAATAAAGAAAGAACTACAAACAACAGGTGGATATGCAATTTCAAAATATTCTTTTGTGCAAGCAGGTGAAAGACCTGTTTACAAAGAACTATCTCAAGATACAGTTCTTCCAGTAAACGATATTGCAGGATATCAAGTTAACATTAACGTTTCATTTGATAGCACAAACAAGAAATTCTTAGTTACTATTCCTAATAATGTTCTAAGCTCAGATTATAAATTACAATTAGTAAAAGTAAAAAATAAAGCAAATGAAGCAGATGCTGATATTCCAATAAAAGATATAAAATTCGGAATTAACACATCTCAAACACCTAAAACAACTGATGTAAATGGAAAGATTGATTTCGGAACATTTGAAATTACTCAAGATAATTATAGAAATATAGATACATATACGATAACAGAAATTGAAGATACTGCTAGTAGATATTATCAATTATCAAATCCAATTACATTACAAGTTAAGAAAAATATAACAGCTGATAGAACAAATTATGTTGTAACTGGAATTGCATTAAATGATACTGAATTTAATGCTACTTCAGTTCAAAAAGAAGTTGGTTTAAAAAATACAAGCAAAAAAGTAACAATTACAGCAAGTTTAAGTGGAAATCTTATCACATTAAGAGTTCCAAACATTGAAAAAGGTGGAGAATACAAATTAAATGTTAAAAAGGTTGATGGCAAAGGAAGAACAATAACAACTACTCAAGCCGGATTTTCAATAAATGGTTCTGCTGAAGTGCTAACAAATTCTTTAACAGGTATTGCAAAACTTATAGAATCATGCCAAATTACAGCTGATAGTTTAGAACCAGATACATATGTAATAAGAGAAACAAGTATTGGAAATGGATATGTTAAATTAAGAAATCCAATTACAGTAGTTGTTAACAAAGTTGATAATGGGGAAAAATACACTGTATCAAGTGTTAAAGTATCAGCAACAGAGAGTAACCAAATTACAGTACAAAAAGGTACTACTGGTACATTATCTAATGTTGAATTAGAAGATGGAACTAAAGTAAACTTAACAATTAATCTTCAAACAGAAGATATGATTTTAATTCAAGTTCCAAACAATGATAAAAATGGTTCATATAAAATTCAATTATATAAATATTCAAATAATAATGGAACTATTACAAGTGTTCCAGGAGTTGAATTTGTTTTAGTTAAAACAGGTACAACAAAGGCATCTAGAAGAACAACAGAGAGTAACGGATTAGCTGAAATTACACCAATAAACATTAGTGAAACAGGTAATGATGAATATATTTTAGATGAAATTTTAGATGAAGATAGTCATTATATTCAAACAGACGAACCAATCAAATTCACTGTAGTAAAAACAGATTTAGGTAATAAATATGTTGCTTCAGATGCATATTTTGAAAATGGATTAAAAACAGCTAATGTTATTTTAACAAATGGTAAAACAGCAGATGTTGCATTAGAAGTAAATACAGCTGAAGATGGATTTAATACTATTAAAATTAGTATTGATAACCCAGAAATTAAAGGAAAATATTCATTAGATTTAACTAAAATAGGTGTAAAAGATAATGATGAACAACCTGTTGAAAATGTAGTATTTAAAGTATTAGCAAATGGTGATGTTCAAGAGTTTACAACAAATAGTAATGGTATTGTTAGAATTGATGAAAAAGATATTAACTATACTAATGTAACAAATGCAGATACATACGTAATAAATGAAATTCAAATAAATGAAACAAAATACATCAAGTTAAGCCAACCTTTAACAATAAAAATTGAAAAAGGAAAGAACTCTTATGGAGAAGCTGGAACAATTGATGCAGTAGGTACAAAATTTGTTGTTAATAAGATTACACTTTCAGGAAAAGGAATTTCAACTAATAAATCTAAAACAACTGAAATAACAGGAGATACAGCTGAAATAACATTACCAGGAATTGCTTTAAATGATGGTTCAACAGTTGATATTAAAGCAAATTTAGTAACAGAAACAATTGAAGGAACAGATGAAAAAGTTCAAAGAATTAATGTTACAATTCCTAATAAGGAAAGAGAAGGAGATTATTCTGTACAATTAAGAAAAGTTGATACTAAGAATAATCCAATTGCTGGGGTAACTTTCAAATATGATAGTAAAATAAATGATGTAACACAAAGTGATATAGTTACAGAAAGAACAAATAGTTCTGGATATGTTGCTCTTCCACAAGTTACATTAAATGATGAAAAACTAAGTGTTGATGATATATATACAATTAAAGAGCTAAATATTTATAAATCAGCAAATAGTGATGAAATTGAAAATGGATATGCTAAATTAGCTAGACCACTTATATTAGGTGTTAAGAAAGAAGTTATAGATAATAAATTTGATATATCTCAAATTTACTTATCTCAACAAGGTGGAAATCCAGTAGCATCTGTAAATGATACAGTTACTTTACAAAATGTTGAGTTAGAGTATGGAATTTTAGTTAATGTTACTGCTAAAATTGATTCAAACAACACTATTACATTAACAATTCCAAACGAAGAAATTACTGGTCAATATAGCTTAAAAATGGTTAAAACTACAAATAATTTCCAAACACCATTACCATATTTTACATTTAAATATACTGGAAATGATGTAGGTAGCAGAACAGATAGAAATGGCGAAATTTCAATAGTAGATTCATATAAAATAACAAAAGAAAATGTTTTAGATGAAGATACTTATGAAATTACAGAAGTTGAGAATAAAACAAATCAATATTTAGAGTTAAAGAATAAATTAATAGTTAAAGTTAAAAAAGCAAAAGTTGATAATAGTTATGTTGTTGATGAAGTTAAAGTAATTTCAGGAACACAATCAGGAACAATTTCAAGAACTGATGATAATCCAACAGTTACTTTAAATAATATTCCAACAGTTGATTCTAATAAAACAACTTCAGTTAAGTTAGAATTAAATAAATCAACAGGAGCAATTACAGTAACAGCTGATAACCCAGAAATTGAAGGAGAATATACTTTAAAATTAAAGAAAGTTGACAGCGCAGATAATTCACAAACACTTTCAGGAGTTGAACTAAAAGCTGTTAAGAGAGAATTATCAAGCTCATATGTATATGAACCTACAAAAACAGTAGAAAAAACAACAAATGCTAATGGTTATGCATTCTTTGCAGGTGATGATCCAACTACTCAGGAAGTAGAAGAAGCTGAAAAAATTGAGAATACATCTATAGATTATTGGGATATTACTGAAGAGAGCACAATTACAAATTATAAATTATTAAAAGGTATACAAATTCAGGTAAAGGTTCCTAAGAAAATATCAGCAGATGGTAAAAAACGTGTTATAGATGTAGATAATGTTAGAGCTGATGTTTTATTAACAGAACAAACTGATGAAGCCAGAGCTAACTTAGCTTTCGTGAGTGAAAATCTACAAACAAACGTAAATTCTGATGGAACAGGAATTGAACTAATACTTAAAAATGAAAAATTAGATGGAAGCTATAGTTTAGAATTAGTTAAAGTTGAAAAAGGCACTGCAACACCAGTTTCAGGAATTCCTTTCTCTATAAGAAAAAATGGCTCACCTTTAATTTATAATGCTAAAACAAATTCTAATGGTATTTTAAATATAGGTGGACAAAAATCTACTGAAATTTCAACAGATACATTTGAAATAATTGAGGAAGAAATTGATGGAAGTAAATATATTGGCCTAAACGAAAGTATTATAGTTAAAGCAAATATAGTTGAAAATGTTGATAGGACTAAATTTATTCTAGGTGATGTTACATTTAATGATGGAGAAACAACAAAGAATATAGCATTAGCAAATGGACATACAGCAACAGCTACACTTGGAGTAAATAATGATAAAACAAAAATAACTTTAACTGTTGAAAACGAAAAAATTGAAGGTAAATATTCATTAAACTTAAGAAAAGTTGTTGGTACAACACCAATTTCAAATGTTGTATTTAAAGTAAATAATGAAAATCTTACTCCAACAGGTTTAGATGGAAAAGTAAATTTAGTTAATAATAAACCAATAGATGGTGATAGCTTACAAGATGATGTTTATGAAATACAAGAAGCATATGTTGATACAAGTAAATACATCAAGATTAACCATCCGGTTAAACTAACAGTTAAAAAAGGTAAAAGTGCTGATGGTCAATCTTATAAAGTAACAGGAATAACTTTAGAAGGAATGAATGAAGATAGAGCAATTTATGCAACAGGTACAACATCAGTTACATTAAATAATGTATCAGTGTATTATGGAGGAAAAGTAACTGTTAAAGCAACATTAAATACAGAAACACAAACAATTGATGTAGATATTCCTAACAAAGAATTAAAAGGTAATTACTCAGTAAAAATTAAGAAAGTTAATCAAGCTGACAACAGCCCTATGTCAGGTGTTACTTTCAAAGTTGATGGTTCTGTAAATGGACAGGCAATTGAACAAATTACTACAGCTGCAACTGATAGTGATGGTTTAGCAGATGTTGCAACAGTTCAAATTGATGGAAATCATTTATCACCATATTTTGATACATTTACAATTAGTGAGATTAATGTAGATTCATCATACATAAAACTACAAAATCCATTATACTTATATGTAAAAAAACAAGTAGTTGATGGTTCATTAAAAGCTACTGGAATAACATTAAGCTCTGATGCTGGTAACAGATCAAGCGAAGGTACAGACATAACATTAGAAGGAGTTAGGCTTGAAGATGATACAACTACAACTGTTAAGGCTAAGTTAAGCAGTACAAATGTTATTACAGTAACTATTCCAAATAAAACAATTATTGGAAAATATAATATTAAAGTTGCAAAATATGACGAGAATTTTGCAAATAAATTAGGAAATGCACAATTTAAATATCAAATAAATGGTGGCGAAGAAGTTACAGATACTGTAAACAATGATTCAACATCAGCAGATTTTGGAACAATAAAATTACCAGAGCAAACAATTACAAAGCAAAACTTAAATGATGTTGATATAATCAAAGTTACTGAAGTTAGAACACCTTCAAATACATATTTAAAATTAGCAAATCCAATTCAATTAGAAGTTAAAAAGACTCAAAACGGTGAAGAATATGTTGTAGATGAAATTAAAATAAGAAGTCAAGAAAACTGGATTAACTTATCAACTTATGCAACTGAAGCAACATTAACAGGTGTAAAAACTATTAATAATGATGTAACAGTTGATGTAAAAGTTACTATAGATAGAACTACTCAAGACATTGTTTTAATGATTGAGAACAAACATCTAACTGGAACTTATAAGTTAAATGTTAAAAAGGTTGATAGTTTAAATCCAAGTATTGTTCTTTCAAATGTTACATTCAATGTACAAACACCAGAAGGAACAACAGAACAAGTTGTAACAGATTCAAATGGTATAGCATACATAAGGGGAGATAATCCAAATACTCAAGAAACAGAAGCAGAGCAAGAAATAGATGCAGTAGGAAGAGATTATTGGGTAATTAATGAATCAGCTACACAAGCTGGATATCAAGTATTAGATGACTTTAACTTAAATGTTGAAATTAATAAAGCAAGATTAAGTAATGGTACAGGATACTATGTAAAAAATGCAACAGTAACTCCTACACCAAAAACAATAAATGAATTTACTGATAGAACAAGAGCAATGCTTGCTGAGAAAACAAAAGTTGAAATTAATAATGCAGGAAATGAAATAACTGTAACAATTCCAAATGAAAATCAAGCAGATTATTCTTTAAAACTAATAAAGGTTGATGGAGAAGGAAATGATTTATCAGGAGCTAAATTTACAGTTGAAGACCAAGATGGTAATAAATTACTAGATAATGAAGTTTTACCAGATGGAAGCAGCTTTACAAAACATTATGAAAATGTAAGAAACAATGAAACTTATATGTATAGAATTACTGAAAATTCAAGTGCTTCATTATACACAAACATATTAGATGGATTTAATCTATTAGTTTATGTAAAAATAGACGAAAATGGTGAAATTGATGAAAATGAGTGCAGAATAGAAATTGAACCTATAAGTTCTAGTTACAGTATTAATAATTATAATACAATAAGAGAT
>AUXO016011288.1_pt1 | contig 10954 bp, 9 predicted proteins | sample 768731 | NCBI WGS metagenome assembly AUXO01 (sample SAMN02715735, study PRJNA202380) | gut metagenome | biome: sheep rumen | host: Ovis aries | place: New Zealand: Palmerston North
CACCGTGGGCAGGTGCCTTCCTTACGTTAGGGATTGATTTTTTATGAAGGGATGTAATCAAATTTGATTACAGGTATATCATATGATTATTCATTGTGTGAAATGTGTGATAATTATGTGATAATATGTGAAAAATAAATTTTCATTTTTTGATAATATTTCATAATTATACATTGATAAATATGATAATAGCGTATATAATAAATACTGTCTTCAACGGATAGTCAACCCCGATACGTTAACTGACTATCCTTTTTTTGCGTCTTGATTTATAATAGACTTAATAAGAGAAGGGGGCCTGTTATGGATCAGCGATCATATATTTGTATTGATTTAAAGAGTTTTTATGCATCGGTTGAGTGTATGCAAAGGGATTTGGATCCAATGCAGGCTTATTTGGTTGTAGCGGATGAATCACGCACGGATAAAACAATCTGTTTAGCGGTGTCACCCGCTTTAAAGGCTTATGGCGTACCTGGCCGACCAAGACTTTTTGAGGTCAAACAGAAATTGCGTCATCTTGCCAGAGAAGGGATAATTATTGATTTGGTTATTGCTCCGCCGCAGATGCGTAAGTATATTGAGATCTCTAGTCAGATTTATGGGATTTATCTGAAATACATTGCTAAGGAAGATATTCATGTTTATTCTATTGATGAGGTCTTTATTGATGCCACGAGTTATTTAAAAATGTATCATATGTCAGCTCATGCTTTAGCGCAAAAGATGATTCAGGATGTTTATACAACAACGGGGATCACGGCTACGGCCGGGATTGGCACAAATATGTATCTGGCTAAGGTTGCTATGGATATTGTAGCCAAACATGCTAAGGCGGATGCTTATGGTGTGCGGATTGCCTCATTGGATGAGGAAAGCTATAAGCGATTGTTATGGGATCATCGACCGTTAACATCTTTTTGGCGCGTTGGTAAAGGAACTGCGAAAAGATTAGAAAAGTATGACATGTATACGATGGGAGATATTGCGCGCACCTCATTACATAATCAGCAGCTGCTTTATAAGTTATTTGGGAAAGATGCGGAAATTCTGATCGATCATGCCTGGGGCCTTGAGACATGTCTGATGAAAGATATTAAAAACTATGAACCAGATCGTCATTCGATTGGTATTGGGCAAGTGCTTCATGAACCATATAGTTATCAAAAAGGGAAAACGATTATTAAAGAAATGCTGGAAGATTTAGTTATGGACTTAGTGAAAAAGAAACTGGTCTGTGATGCGATTGTTTTAACGGTAGCTTATGATCGGGAAAATGTCGATCGGGATGATTTTGATGGCGAGAAGAAAACGGATTTTTATGGTCGCGTTGTCCCTAAGTCAGCCCATGGCACTTATCCCTTTGAGACGTTTACGGATAGTCGTAAGAAGATTATTGAAGGCGGGATGTCCTTATATGAACGCATTACCAATCATCGTTATACGATTCGTAAAGTGAATATGTCTTTAGAGCATGTGAAGGATAAGAAATATTCTTATGAACAGTTAGATATGTTTAGTGATGTGAAAAAAGAGGAAGAGGATCATACATTAGAAAATGTCTTAATCTCAATTAAAGAGAAGTATGGTAAAAATGCGGTTGTCAAAGCTAGTGACTTACAGGAAGAAGCAACAACTTTAGAACGTAATGATCAAATTGGAGGTCATAAAGCATGAGTTATGAAGATATTATTCATGAACATCGTCCTTCACCAATTAGAAAACGGATGACGCGCAGTGAACGAGCGAAGATCTTTATGCCTTTTGCGGCCTTAAAAGGGTATGAGGAAGCGACGGCAGCTAGGGAAGATGTGTTAACTGAGCGGATTGAATTAAGTGAAGAAAGGCAATCTTATCTTAATGATCAGCTCACACAGCTCGAAAAGGGCATGCCTATTCGCATTACATATTTTCAGCCGGAAACATATAATCGCGGACATTATGTAAAAAAGCAGGGAAAAGTAACGAAAATTGATACGTATGGACAACTGCTTGTGATCAATCAAAAAGAGATCCGTTTTGCGGATCTCTATGACTTAAACATTCTGACTTCTTTATAGAGACAGGTATAGTGATCATCGAAATCTTTGGTTTCATGATAATGACCAAAATACCAATGCTTGAATGTGATTTGCTGGGAGATTTCTTCTAAGAAATCAGTCAGCTTATTTGGTGCACGGTGGAAATAACGTTTTTCTAAATGCGTTGGTGCACAATGTGTAATAATCAGATCAACACTTGAGAGCTGCTCGAGTGTTTTTCGCGCATGGGCATATTCTTCGTCGCTAGGCATTTCTTCTTTCCACCAGGTATAACCTTCGACGCGGTGAGCGCGATCCGTTGACTGAGCACCGCCCATAGTGAAAACGGTGGTGCCTTGAATGTTGTAAAGCTCTCCGCGCATCAGATGGTACACGTGGTTTCGCACTTCATGAACCTGACCGCCCATCCAGGCTTTTTTGGGAAAACTGTAGAGTCTTGGAAAACATTCATGATTGCCATCGACGAAGACGGTGGTCCAGGGGGCACTTTCAAAGTAATCTAAGCAAAGCGATAAGTGCTCCTGCAGTTTCTGGAGGATGAAGTATTCGCGGCTGGTGCGCGCTTGATCACTCCAAATAAAGCCGAAGTCACCGCAGATGATGAGAACATCATCTTTGGTGAAATGATGGGCTTTTTCAAATTCGATAAGGGGAATCATTTCCCGGCGTTCATCGCCGTGGAGATCACCTGTAATATAAATCATTGTCATCACCTATTCTATTGATTTTAAGGATTCAATCATATCGATACGATTGACTTTGTAAGACGTGATGATCGCCATAATAAAGGCAAAGCTTAAGGTAATACCGATTGTATAAAGATAACTGATTGGCTTCATGGTTTTGATAAAGACGGTATCACTGGTTTCTACAAACTGCATGAGTGTACCAAAGATCTGTGTTGTGACAAGTAAGCCGAAAAGGATTCCGATGATCATCGCAATGATCGTTTCACGATCAATATAAGCATTGGTTTCAGATGGCTTAAAGCCTAAGACCTTAAGGGTCGCAATTTCTCTTGTGCGTTCACTCATATTAATGCTTGTTAAGTTATAAAGCACACTTAAGGCTAATAAGCTTGAGATGATCACTAACATTACGACAATTTCATCTAATCCAGAAATAGATTTATTGGCCTGATCAATAAGATTTGCAGTGTATTGAATTGTTAAAACATGATCACTATCTAAAAGATGCTTCGTTATCTTTTGCTGGGAAACCTGGCTTTTCGCAAAGACGGTATTAAACTGAATTGGTTTGTGGTAAACCTTCTGATAATAAGCTTTGGTCATATAGGCATAGTTAGAGACATAATTATGGCAGATCCCACTGACTCTTATTGTATACCTTTTTCCTTCACTATCCTTAAAAGAGACTTTATTTCCGACTTTGACTTTTAAGAGTTCAGCCATTTTTTGGGTGATGATCGCACCATCATCTGTTAAAGTTAAATTCTTAGCGGAATGGATATCTTTAAAAGTGAATAAATCATTTGCCTTACTAAAAGCCATGGTGTAAAAGGTGCCTTCATGATCACCATAACTATAGGTATTGGCAGATGAATAAGCGTATAGGCGCTTATTCAGAGAACCATCAAATAGTTTCCGTAAGGCTTTGGTCTCCTTTGTGACAGTATGATTAAGAATAATCATTTCATCATAATGGACACATTCTTTGTATTGTCTTTCCCCAATGGAAGAAATCCCATCACGGATACCAAAGCCTAATAAGATGAGCATAGCACAGCCTAAGGTGCCAAAGATCGTCATAATCGTGCGTTTTTTATAACGACTCAAGTTACGTAAGGTCACTTTCCAGCTAAAAGAACAATGACGCCAGATCCAGGGGATTCGTTCAAAAATGACATGAGCTCCTTTGGCTGGTGCTTTTTCTCTTAATAGATAGGCTGGTGCTTCACGTAATTCCCGATCGCATGAAAGCAAAGTGACACCGACCATTAAGACGATTGCCACTATCAATATAATCAATAATAACGGTAAGTTTAATAAGGGCGTTAACGCTGGATAAGTGAGAGGGAAACAGTTATAGACAAAGCGCGGCAAGGTCGCGATTCCAATAAAATAGCCCAGGCATACGCCGCTTAAAGTCGCTACTAATACGTAACATAAATAGGTTGATACGATTTGTCGGTCACTAAACCCAAGAGAGGCAAAGGTCCCCATTTCACTGCGTTCTTCACTGATCATGCGGGTCATCGTATTGGAGGTCATCATCATGACAATGATGATGAAAAAGACGGGAATAATATTGGCAATCGCGGTGACTTCATCATACTGTCCTTCTAAGTCTTTATAACTGGTCACTTCATCATTCCTGGTGGTGATATACCATTTCGCTTTTTTGAGCGAGGCAATTTTCTTTTTCGCTTGTTTCATTTTTGATTCAGCGTTTTTTATTTCTTTTGCAAACTTTTGCTTTTGCGTATTCAATTGTTCTTGGGCATTCGTGAGCTGCTGTGCTTGTGTATGAAGGCGCATTTGCCAAGCAGCGAACTGTTTTTGACTTTGAGTTTCCTGCTCTTTAAGCTTTTGCATTGCCGTATAACACTTTTGTTTATTGGTCTGAATGGTTTTTAACTGCTTTTCTAATGTCGCTTGCTGTTTTGAGAAAGCAGTCTGCTTCACCGGCATGGCAGCTGTATTTACTTGCTGCGACTTCGCCCTCTGCATCGTGGCAAGTGCCTGCTGGCATTTCTTTTCAGCTTCTTTTAACTGGCTGATTTGTTTTTGCAGTTTTATACGCGCATGAGTCATTTGCTTTTGTGCTTGCCCTTTTTGTCTGTTTAAAGTGACTTGCGCTTTTTGTAATTGAGATTGCGCTTTTTTAATTTTATTTTCCTGCTTTTGTAAAGCATGCAGACCTTCTGCTTTCTTCTTTGTAAGCTTCTTTTCTTTTGGCTTAAGCTTTTGATAAGCTTCGTTTTTCAAATCCTGTGTTCGTCGTGTTTCCGCCTGGCGGGCAATGATCTGCAAGGTCCTATTTTTCTCTTTAATGAGCGTTTTATAGCTTTTGGCATAGGCATCTTCATAAGATCTCTTGAACGTGAGATAAATCAGCTGATAAAAAGGGACATCAAAACTCTCTTTAGGGATATAAAGATAGCTGAAACGCTGCCCGTTACCTAGTGAGGCGGTGCCATAATTGGTTGTCGCATAGAGTGGATTGGTGATTAAACCAACCACTTTAAAACGATGAACTTTTAGCTGTTTCTGATCTTTGGTAATGGTGAGAACCTGATGCATTTTATAGTGTTTAACGTCTGCTAAACATTCCTCTTTCTTTTGCGGCATTCGTCCTTTGATTAAGCGAGAGGTATTTATATGCGTGGTGATGGCATGAATCATGATCGCATGATCTTTCTCTAAAGCTTCGACGTTATAACTGCCTTCGATCTCTTTGACATCTTTACTTGTTAAAGCCTGGATATCTTTTTGGGTGAGTCCCTGCGTAGAGACAATCTTAAAATCCATTAAATGGTATTTCTTATTATATGTATTTTGGACATGCCTGATTTGGGGGATGGCTTCTTTGATCCCGGCATAGAAGCCGACGCCGATGGCAATAATGAGAAAGAGGGAGAGAAAGCGACCGAGTGAATGGCGAATTTTCAAATACGCATTTTTATATAGCAACATTTTTTTCACCACGTAATCTCATCCACACTTAAGGGATGCTCATTTTTTATCATTTTCGCAATCTGGCCGTTATGGACATGAATGACCTGATTGGCTAATTGGGCAATGGCGCTATTGTGGGTGACAATAATGGTGGTGACACGCTCTTGGGCGCAAAACTGGGTCAGTAACTTTAGAATATGTACACCGGTTTCGCTGTCAAGCGCACCGGTTGGTTCGTCGCACAAAAGAATCTGGGGATTTTTCGCAATCGCCCGGGCGATCGCAACGCGCTGCTGTTCGCCACCGGATAATTGTGATGGAAAGTTATTGAGCCGATCGCCTAAACCGACTTTTGTGAGAATGTCGGCGGGATCAAAAGCGTCTTTACAAAGCTGACAGGCTAATTCTACATTTTCTAAAGCAGTCAGATTAGCAACTAAATTATAAAATTGAAAGACAAAGCCGATATGATCACGGCGATACATCGTTAACTGCTTTTTATTATATTGATCAATGCGGCTTTCGTTCATGAGAATCTCCCCGCTGCTAGCGCGATCCATGCCGCCAAGCATATTGAGAAGAGTCGTTTTCCCAGCGCCGCTAGGACCGAGAATCACGATAAATTCTCCCTGATCAATGGTAAAAGATGCGTCTTTGATCGCTAAAGTATCAACGGCGCCGTGATAGATTTTATTGACATGTTTGAATGTAATGAATGCCATAGTATCACCTCTGCTTTCATTGTAATGGAAAGTTGAAACAAAGAAAATAGAAAGTGAGAAAGCGGTTTAATTCTTTTGGCTGAATCATTGCATTGCCTTTCTTTTTGGCATACACTATGGATAAGGAGCGTGAAATAAATGAAACGATTAGCAAGTATCTTAACGGCGGCGATGGTCATCGGTTTAACGATGCCTCATGTGCAGGCAAGCAGTGCATCGCAGACGTTAACGAGTAAGAATGTGGAAACCTGGAACTTTACTGGCGCAAGTGCGAGTGAAAAGGTCAAGGTCATAAAAAAAACGAAACATAAGAAGGTTACTTCTTATAAGATTTATGTGAATAACAAGTTTGCCGGAAATATTAATAAAGCTTTAGTGGATGGAAAAGGTTCTGAACCAACCTTAATTCGTTTACGTAATGGCAAGACTTTTCTTTATGTTTATTCGGCTGGCACGACGAAGTCGCGCGATCTTTTCTATAAGTTTAGCGGGGGTAAGTTTAAACTCTTAAACTATGTGACGCAGGATTACGATGATGGCGGTGATGTTAACTTTGGGGTTACGGATGTCTCAGGCAATGCCTTAGCACTGTCTAGTATCTTCTATGGCTATCGGACTGCAGAAGTGTACTATGATCGTATTTATAAATATAAGAATGGCAAGTTTACCACGGGTCATACCTTTAAAGCGAGTGCCAATAAAGCGTTAACAGCCAATAGAAAGATTAACTTTGTCGTAAAACCAGGCCGTGATGATGTTGCTTTTACCTTAAAGAAAGGACAGCGTGCGACGGTTACGAAGATTATCTTTAAAGGTAAAAAAGTGTATGTTGGTTTTAAGAAAAATGGTAAAGTAGGGTATTTACGTAATACTTCCTTAAGTGATAAATATTTTGATTAAGGAGAAGACTATGAACGAAGTTTTAGAAACATTAAAAGCGCGCCGCAGTGTGCGCTTGTTTAAAAGTGATCTGCCAACCGATGATGAGCTCAATGCGATTGTCGAAGCAGGGCTCTATGCACCAAGTGGTAGGAATATGCAGGAAGTTATTACCATTGTCGTAAAAAATAAAGAACTGCGCGATGAAATTGCGGAGGTCAACAGACAGATCGGCGGCTGGAAAGAAGGTTTTGATCCCTTCTATCAGGCGCCGGTCATTATCATTGTTTTAGGCAATAAAGAACGTCCAACGCATGTCTATGATGGCTCGGTCACTTTAGAGAATATGATGCTGGCCGCGACATCTTTAGGCTTGGGCAGCTGCTGGATTCACCGCGCTAAGGAAGAATTTGAAATGCCGCGTTTTAAGCAGTTACTCAAAGATCTTCATATTGAAGGAGACTGGGAAGGCATTGGCCATTTAGCGATCGGTTATCCGGCGAAAGACAATAATGATGTGCCTAAACGTAAAGAAGGGCGTGTTTATACGATTGATTAATACCTGCTTTGCCAGGTATTTTTTTGAGGAGTGTTTATGAAAAAATCAAAGTTAGATCTCTTTTTTGTGGTTTTAGAAATAGTGGTTGGTTTAATCACAATGGGCGTGGTGATTTATTCTATTGCGACAAGCTATGCAGGGGAAAGCATTTATATGCCATTGTTTATCATCTTTTACTGTATTCAGGCTTATAACCGGCGGGATACGAAGAAAGCTTATATTGCCTCCTTGGCGGCGGCTTTTCTCTTTTTTGGTTTAGCGATTTTTATTCTCCGATAAAAAAAGGCTGCTATCTCTAGCAGCGTCGCCTTTGATAAGGAAGGGTGCAAAGGCGAGGGAGGCATGATTGTAGCGGATTGAGCATCGGATACAAGGGATAGAAATAAGGAAAACACAATCAACATCTACAAGGAAATAATTCTTTTTGCCTTACAGGTTCCATTATAGAGATCTTTTTTGAAATCTTGTGACAACCTTTGTAACAAGTTCAAATCGAAATAATTTTATTTGTAATATAATTATACATATGTTTTAAGGAAGATACATTTCATTAAAAAAATTCTCGTATTAATGAAAGTCACATTAAAATAATAGGAATCAAAAGATTTTGATATATGACCTTTTTGGCAGTTCGTGATATGATAGTGTTATCACAAGTATGATAAGGAAGCGGGTGAGAAAAGAGTGAAGCGATATAATATAGCGATGTTCAATGATAGCTTTCGCTTTGATTACAACTTGGAAATGGTGCGCGGTGCGGCTATTGCGATCAAAGAATGCGGTCATCATTTGATTCATGTCCCCATGATGGCGCCTACTGATGATGTGGATCAGGTGAATGCCTATTTTAGACGGATGACTGATTTTTTAGTCGATATGAATGCTGATGGTTTTATTTTGCCAGTTGGCACCTTACGCTCTGGGCGCCTTGTCGAAGGAGCAGCGGTTGATTATATGCTGGAACATATTGATCATAGTAAAATATTGTGTATTGAAGATCATATCGCTGGCATTCGTTCGATTGCGAAAGATAATTGCACCGGGATGCGTGAGCTGATGATTCATTTGTTGGATCATCATCATTTCCGTCATGTTGGTTTAGTGGAAGGACCCGCAAATTCTGTGGGTTCACAGGAACGCCATTATGTGTGCGTGGAAGAATTAGCGAAGCGTCATCTTTCTTACGTGATGACGCGGGGTAACTTTCGTGGCAATAATCGCCAAATTATTCGTGTATTTCTTGATGAAAATCCGCATTTAGATGTTTTAGTCTGTTTTTCTGATCAGATCGCCATTAATGCCTATGAAGTCGCTAAAGAAAGAGGCTTACGGATTGGCAAGGATATCGCTATTTCAGGCTTTGATGATATCCCTAGCGCGGCTTTGATGGATCCATCCCTCACCACCGTCAGTATTGAACCTTATGAATTTGGTTATGCAGCGGGTAAGGAAATGGTTAATTTATTAGATGGAAAGCCCCAGCAGATAACTACATTCTCTTCGCATTTTGTGCATCGCATGAGCTGCGGGGAAAAGGAAATGCCGGAATCTGAGGAATTTGATCAGCTCTTACAAAGAGATGTTTTCCCACATCAGGAAATTACCGATTGTATTTATCGCCGCTGCACTTCTGGCTATCATCAGGAACTGTATCAGGCGATTAATCATTTGGTGTCCATCAGTGAACATATTGCGACGGCGCATGCGCAGCGTAACGGGGAAGATTTGATCCGTAAGATCTTACAGTATGAAGAGCAGGATTATTTCAATCTTTCAAAGTTTTATGAAACGCTGATGCATTACTATCAGGTTTTACAAAAATCGGATCGCTATTATAAGACAAGTAATGAAATTGTTAAATACCAGCAGGTCTTCGCAAAGTATTTCTATCGCCGTCATACGGAACAAATAAAAAAATCTGCTCAAAAACAGACGGATATTTATCAGATCATCCTTAAAGCTTCGGCTTTTGAAAAGAATCCTGATGCGGCTTATTATGAAATGTTTAAAAGTATTGATCAGTTGGGTTATAAGTTTGCCGGGATCTATATTTTTGATAAAGGTGCTGATATTAGTCAGCGGGCTGAAGAAGATCTCTATTTTAAAGCTGAATTGCTTGATGGCAGGATTCAGGTTCATCCTCAGCGTTTGCGTGAACCAGGTTTTATTCTTTCAGAATTTGGGCAGAATCATCCGCACACTTATACGGTTGCCGGGCTGATGGCTGATCGCTCGCTGTTGGGTTTCTTAGTGCTGGAAGCTTCACATTATGATTTGCAAAATGTCTTTTTTATGTCTTTGGAATTAGGCTTGGCGATTAAATATCTGAAGATGTTTAAAGTGCAAAATGAACTTTTAGAAACATTAGCCAACCGGAATGTTTCACTGCATTTCCAGGCGGCTTATGATGAGTTGACGGGGCTGTTAAACAGACGCGGTCTGCAGGAGAAAAGTACGGAATTATTTAATGTCTATCAAGGCATGCACGTTTATATTTATTCTATTGATTTGGATCGTCTCAAATATATTAATGACAACTATGGTCACGCAGAAGGGGACTTTGCCATTAAGAAAGTCGCCGAAGCTTTACATCATAGTTTCCGTCAGACTGATTTAATTGGCCGGATTGGCGGGGATGAGTTCCTCGTTGTGGCGATTAAACCGCATAGTGATGAAGATTATGTCATTAAACGTATTAATCTCTATCTGGAAGATTTTAATCGTTTAGGCGAAAAGGCTTATCCTATTCGCGCTTCGATTGGCTATAGTGAATTTGATGTCACGAAGCATATGGACATGGCACTTTATCTTAAAGAAGCGGATGAACGTCTTTATGAAGTGAAAAAGATTAAAAAAGTTGCTCGTACAGAATAAAAAAACAGGTCGCCCTAGTTGGCCTGTTTTTCTTTTGAAAGAGCGCTCATGTGGATCTTTCATGGATATCATAGCGCGCTTATCTATTTTTTGGTGACAACTTGTGAAACAGGAAATCAACTTTTTTGAAAAAGGTGTTGCAAAATGCATCATCTCATGATAATATACACGAGCAGTCAAAAAACGGCGGATTGGAGAAACGGTTAACTCACATGCCTTTCACGCATGCATTCACGGGTT
>AUXO010857299.1_pt1 | contig 10953 bp, 15 predicted proteins | sample 768731 | NCBI WGS metagenome assembly AUXO01 (sample SAMN02715735, study PRJNA202380) | gut metagenome | biome: sheep rumen | host: Ovis aries | place: New Zealand: Palmerston North
GCCGCACCATACCAGTCTTTATGACCGGATAAGGTTGGGTAGTCTGCTTTTGGGTCTAGCCAAAGCTTGCCAAGATTATTTCTCTTCGCAATATCAGCGACTAGCTTGATGAGCGTGTCAAGTGTCTTATCTGCAACTTTCCAGTTTGGACTTCCAGTTGAATTCGTAGTCTCAATGCCAACCGTAGCGTGATTGCCGTACCAGTTGCCACAGTGCCAGGCGGTATTTGCCTCCGAAACATATTGGTGAATATTCTTCCCGTCTACCCCGTATTGTGCAGAGGCACGACGCTTTGGGTCAGAGAAGACAGTGCCAATTGAACTCAATGAGGTCGAAGCTGCGTGGTGGATAACGATACCTTTAATCTTATATCCCGCACGACCGACCTCGTAATTATTGCCGTTGGCCCACCATTTCTTTGTGACTAGGCTACTTTCGCTCATTTTTTGAGTTCCTCCGGCGCAATACCGGGACCCATAGCCTCAATCTCGTCATTAAAAGCGATGCGGTCTTTCTTGCGCATCCAGATGATTGCTAATTTTCCTTTTAGGCTCATTAGACCTCCTTTTATACTATAATATTAACATATATGGCATTCGATTATAATTTAGCGAACGTGTCAGATGGCGTTGCTCTGATAGGAGAACTTGAGCACATTAGACGACATGCTTTGCGTTCAGCACAGCTATCTGCTGCTGAAGAAAATGACGAAGATGTAATCTTTTACTTAGTAACCGCTAAACGCGCCCAAGACTTAAGGCGCAAGTATATGGCAGAGCATTTCGATGCTCCAGAAAAACTGCATTGTCTCGGCAAATGCACTGCCGCAGTCAGACAGCTAGCCTACGAGACAGACACCGGAGACGCCGAGTTTCTTCGCGAAATAGATGAGTTAGTAGATTCGGTCTGGGGGAAAATAACTAACCAGGACTTATCTGGCTGTGAGTCTTGCCGCAAAGACCAAGAAGATGCTACCATAGAGGAGTAGTAGTATTAGTAGCTCTGTGCGTAAAAGTGCAGAACAAAAAAAATAACCCCCGTAAGGAGGTTATTTTTTGTCGCTATAAAGTCGCGATTAGCAATATTCGCTAGCATCGAACTCAATGATGAGACCGTATACAGGGAAGGTAATACCCGAACCAACGTATTCGGTGTCAATCATACCACGGATGAGCTTATCGCAGTCGTAAGGATTGATTACGAGGTGGTAACCATCTTTAGCGAACTGATAGCCAACACGTGGGTCGAGGATAGCAACGTACTGCTTGGTGGTGTCTTCGCTCCAGAGTGGGAACTGAGTGGTCAAAGAACCTTGGCCTTCGCCAGCAGTTGTTAACCAAGCGCTGCGCTTCATGATGACGACGCTGCGGACAGTGCCGAGAATCTCTTTAACGGCAGTGCTTACCATGAAGCCAGGAACGTTCCAGTCTTCGAAGGTGTTAACAATGTTCTGCGAGCGGTTGAGGTTGTATGGGTTCTCAACGCTGCGGATAAGTTCGTGGGCAGCTTCCTCGGTCATGAAGACGGTTGGGTTGATGTCCTGGAACTTGGTGGTCATGTACCAGTTAGCCTGAGTGATCAAGCAACGACCATTAGCACCGACAGTACCACTGTTTGCCCAGTAGTGAGTTGGGTGTTCGGCAGCGAGTTTAGCATCAACAGTCGTAGCTGGAGCAGCGATAAGACCACGGATAACAGTGTTCCAAAGGTCAAGTTCGCGACCGAACTGTTCTGCACGGCGGGAAAGCGCGTACTGCTTGGTGAAGAAGTCAAACTCCCAGAAATCTTTGTTCTTATCGCAAGCGCGTACACCATAGGCGTATTCGCAGTCGAAGCGGAAGATTAGGTATTGGAAAGTTGGCAAAGTGTTGATACATGGGACTCCGCAGTCGAGATCAATCTGATCATGACATGAATCAATTGCCTTATACTCAATAGCTTTCTTCTGGAACAAGCTAAGTGGGTTCTGGTCTTTTTCAATATTAACGCGAACCTGCTGACCGAACTTCAAGTTGCGGAGCATAAAATCGCTTTTGATGATGCTCTGGCCAGTAAAGAATGAGCGAGCGCTATCCAAATCCTGGGCGAGTTTTGGCTCTTCTACGAGACCATCAGCGACCAATTCGCGGATGAAAGGTGCCTGAATGTTAAGGTCAAACACGGTTTCAGTGGATGGTGCGGTAGGAGCGGTAACAACAGTCTGTGTATACGTTGAACCTTCAACGGTAGACATAATAGTTATTTCCTTTAGTTAAATTTTATATTCGTCGTTTCTCTACCCAACTGGCGAGCGCAAATCGTCAATTAGTTAGCTGCATCATAGTAGGCTATCACTGAATGTTGCCTCCATCCTTTTGCGTAGGTAGGGGGTCATACCATTGGTAGTCTATCTACTAAGCTGTAGACTTACCGTAATAATAACAACAAAATAGCCAAAAAAAATTATTTGCTGTCAATTTTTACTATATCAGTAACGTCGATGCCGTTCTCTTCTCCCCACTTAATGAAGAGGCTAGTCATATACCAGTCGCCCTTCAATTCTTTGAAATAGTACCTAGCCACCTTCATAATCTCTTCTTCATTATCAGGGTAATTCTTCATCAAGGTAAGCAACTGACTGCGAGTGGTATCAAGCTTCAAATCCTGCATCTGGGATGAAATGGTATCCAGTTTCTCATTGGTGCTGGCGTTAATCTGATGCGTGCACCAAGTGCCTACCCCAACTAGAGCTGCGCCGATAATCCCCACCGCAGTGAGGACATCAGCAAATTCTTTTACCCTGGAAATAAACTTTTTCGTTTTCTTCTCAGCCATCTTATTCTCCTGTGTCCAGGCTATCTCACCCCTCGCCACCACCGCTGTGTTCATCAATATATCGCTTAGCGGCAGCTAATGTCTCGGCGTTTTTTTGATCAACATAACGAATAGTTGCCATGCCGAAATCGTTAGCGGCAAGGGATAATTTAGTATAAATTCCATCACTCGAGTATAGGTAAAGCGCCCCATTCGCCTCGTATTCGACAAGCGCGTTCTGGTAAGCTCCGTTCTCCGGAGCGTAATCGCTGCCTTCAGAGTCGTCACCGAGCACTGTCGGTATAACAACCTTCCTAAATGGGCAACAGCCACACCCATGTTTCGGGACTTTCGGGCATTGTTTAAAACTACATGGTTTATTACAGTTCATACCTTTAGTATAAAGTTAAAAAACACGCCACAAAAAAATAAGCCCCGAAGGGCTTACTTTTTATTTGTTGAAGTACTTTTTCAAGTATTCTTTTGCGGCTGCAGTTTGCGGATGCTCGGCAATACCTTTGCTGCGAAGTTCCATATTCTGCTGAATAATCTTCATCGCCTCGTCGCGGCTTGTAATCTGTTCGCCGACCTGTACATAATTCGCTGTAGGCGTAGTTGTAATCGGCGTAGATGGTGCTGGAGCTGGGACAGTCTTAGCGTACATATCTAAGAAGTCTTTAATCTGCTTCGAGTTGATAGCACCGTTCTGACTGACCTGAATACCGAACTTGGCCATCTCTTTGAACACATCACCATTACGAATCTGATCAGCGATTGGTTCGTATTCTTTTTTGCCAGCAAGTCTATCGAAATAGTTCTCAATAGCCAACTCTTCGAGAGTTTCGTATCCGCTTGGCGGTGTAGGCGGCTGAAGCGGAGCTTGAGGCTGGGCTGGCTGCGCTGGCTGCACTGGCTCTTGTGGCTGAGCTGGAGCAGGAGTGGATACGTCGTTTCTAAGCTTAGCAAAAGCCTTATCGAAACCACCATTGGCGTTAACAAATTTATTAAACGCCTCAATTTTGTCTGCAGGAATGTCCGCCGTTGGGGTCTGAGGGGTCTGCGTAGCTTCCTGAGCCGTAGCTGGCGCTTGAGCCTGTGGGGCTTGTTCGTTAGAGTTTGTAGAGGTTGCTTCTGTCCCTTGTGGGGCAGCTACTTGGTTGTTTTCCATTGTAGTCCTTCCTAATTGTTAATAATTTGATTATAAAATAATACTTCCACTTGCGCCACCAAGTTTCTTATTAAGCGCGTCTAGAATAGAGATATAGATAGCCAATTCCTTATCTTCAAATTCCTTTCCGCCTCTTAAATTGTACTGTTTGAATTTGTCCGTCAAAAACGCCACGACATCCTTCGTGTCAAAGTTTTCAACGATAATTGTGGGTATACTAACTTCTCTCGTTGCCATATACCCACATTATATCATCATTAAATTAAGCTGTTTGGGTTAGCCAAACTGCTGCCAAGTTCAGGTGTCATACCGGCCATATCTAAAGCCATAGCACCATCTTGCTGATTCATATCGAGGACCTCCGGCGAAGCCGTATCTAAATTGTCAGTAGGAGGTTCAATAGCACCGCCATTATTAGCCATACCAGAAATAACAGCATCGACCTCATCAGGAGTTGCATTCTCGAGTATGTTATTAGCCTCGTACGCCGTCGGATTCTGCTCATACGCTTGCTGGTTCTGCTTGAGCATCTCCGCTTGGTTTTGTGCCTGTAATTGTGCATTAGCTACCTCTTGTTGGTTGCTCTCGGGCTTCTTGATAAACGATGCGGCAAGCTTGCGAGGCACTTGTCCATAAAGCCCTTGTGCCAAGAAGTACCCAATACCTTCTGGCGTCAACATATCCTTAAAGTTAGAAACAATCGCAATAGCGTTAGTCGCCAAGGTCTTCTCTCGAATCTCCTTAGCAAGCTTCGGCTTAACATTGATAATCGTCTCAAGCGCCATTTGCTGTATGGTGATGGACGCATATTGACCGTAATTAGTAACAGGGAACTCCTGGTTCGGAGAGTAAACAACGCGGTTGGCCAAGCTTTGACGAGCAATATCGGCATAAAGCTGCATGATTGCATTCTGATGTGTGGCGAGACCCTGTGCAACAGCGCCCAAAGCCATACCGGATTCGGCGGCACTTGCGCGGTCGCCCATAGCCTGTAGGGCATCAAACTGGTCATAAGCGCTTAAGAACTTAATGATAGTCTCTTCTAGGTACGCAATCTCGCTGTCGATAGCCGTCCAGTCGTACTGGAAGTTAATCGAGTTAATATCGCCCTGTACGTTATCTAATACGACGCCCATAACATTCAACACCTTCGTCAACGACTTGGCGTCTGGGCCGCTAGACTCAATACGCAAAATGGAAAGAATTTTGCTAACGTGTTCACGCTTTGCACGCCACGAACATAATTTATCGTGCGCATCGAGCAATGAGAAGACTGGAGAAAACGGATATACGAACATATCGCGGTTGTTCGATTCCTCATATTGGAACTTCAGAGGACAGTCGAGACAGTACTCGTCGACACGATATGTTTTCTCATCTGTAATAGGGTTATAAATAGGGAACACAATATCGCGACGGAAGGCGTCCTTGTTTGCCGAAATAACGAAGCGGCGGTTAATAATCTTGAACTCAATCTTACGTTCCAAATCATAAATAACCGTCAGTTCGACATCGTCACCATTGTAGCCACTATTCGTTTTTGCCTTCGGGTCAGTTGCGAAGGTGCGATACCAACCTAAGTTATAGCAAGTGCGCAAGTCGTGCATATACTCACCGTAGTAAGTCAATGGATACCCCTGTAAATCTGGGGCAACGGCGAGGCTATTCATATCCTGAATATAAATCTCCAGGTCGTTAAGCGTGGTAATCTTCTTGCGACCAACCTTGATATGGGTGTCAACATCGCCGTTCTTGTTGCGAATAGAGCGGTCCGGAACCTCTAGGGTGTCATTGACGATATCTTTGTCATGCTCAATCATCTTCTTGAGCTTTGCCCAGCTAATCATCGTCGAGTACCCGCGGAAGCGCTCCTTCCCGGTAGCCGAGTACATGGTATCAAACCAAATGTTCTTCGGGTTGATACGCAATACTTCATTCGCATCCTTATATGGGCAGTATTTTACTAATACCGCTGCAATACCATATAAGGTAAGGTCACGCGAGAAAACAGAGGCAAAAGAGCCAAGTTTATTCTCTACGTAATCCTGCTCACATTTTGCAGCCAACAAATCCTCTGTCTCATCGTCAACCAACATGTACGGGTCGTTTACGGTACACTCATACGCGTCAACACCACCAGCCATCTGGTTCATGCGATTCTTAACTGCTTTACTTAATATAAAAGATTCTCCATCTGGCACACAAAGGCAACGCGCTTTGTCGCTTTCAGTCATGTCAGAATCCGCAATATTCTTTAGATTCGACTCCAACTCTTCCTTATACAAGTTCCTGCTAGGGCGCCCCACCATGGCTAAATCCGCCCGATGAAGCATACACTGATAATCGAAGCGAGCTGGCATCGACTCGTAAATCCATTGAAGCGGATAATTCCACTCCTGATTCCAGTCTATGTAATTTTTAGAACTCATAATTAAATAATAAATTATTAGTAACCGTTTGATAAAATTATCAGCTAAATGAACGACCACCCAGTGCTTCGACCGACTAGCTGGCTCTCATCTAGCGTTCCTGCATAGATCCAAAGGCACGCAACAAAATCATCGTGCTTGCCCTTTCTGGCTGCCATCTTAACTGAGGTCGCGGCCCCATTTGTCCTCTTTACCTTCTTCTCAAACCACTCAAGCTCATCAACCGTCTCCTCGTCATGCAAGGTAATCTTGTTATTGTTGAGCAATAGCTGCAATTTATCTATCATCGCCACCTTCGATGTAACAGTTGTGCGGATACCTGGCTCTTTCTTCCTCCGGGCTTGCGGAGAATCATAGTAAAAATAGTAGTAGCCAAGAGCGCGACATGAAACAATAAACCCCTCTGCGACGTTCAACTCTGGACAGATAATAGCGTTGTTATAAATCTTCGCAATCGACACGGCATAGTCCGCATAATCCTCAACCATCAGCTCTTTTCCGCAGAAGACCGCCACCTGCTCAAGCGTATTATCATCAAATACCGACATTGCGAAGAAGTCGGTGTCCTCATTGCTTGCGGTGATTGGGTCGACTACGAGCTTATACTTATGGCCATAGATTGGCGGCCGGAATATCCTGAAAGGCGAAACGTCCGTCTTTTGCGCCTCTACCTTTTTAGTCACATTGTCTGTAATCATTCGATATGGCGTACCGCTTTCGACATTATTACGCTGGGCTTCAATTGCCTCCTTCGAAAAGACCTTCCTATCCGAAGTCAAATCAAGAATATCCTGGACGCTACTCGGAAACTCATACTGCATCTTCGAGGTACGAAGCGAACGCCTACGGTACCAACCAATTTTCGCGGCAAACTCCTCTGGCGGGATATTGTACTTAATCATCTCTGGCATTATCACCTTCGATTCGTAATCGCTCAACTCTGATAAGTCCACCCCACGCTCATCCCCTTTCCTGCCATAGACTAGAAACCACGGGATAAAGACCAGCTCCATCTCGTCTGGATGTTCGATTGCTGTTTTAATTTTATCGAGAAAGTAATTCGATATACGGTCAGTAAACGTGCCAATATAAGCAGTAAATGAAAAACCATAGTCGCCGATAGCACCAGAGATAGCATCCTCGACCGCCTCTGGACTGCGATATTCCGACGGCTCATCTGCTAGCCATACCGTGACCGTAGATGAACGAACCGAGTTGGACCCAGCAGACGTGACCTCATAAATACCATTACGCGGAATACCCTTAATATCTTTATACAGCAGCATGCTCGATGTACCGAGGGTATTCTTTTCGATTGTTGGCATAATATCAGGGTGCACCCCTGTTACGATCGGGGCAATCTTCTGAGTAAAATATTTACCCGCCGCCGCACCAGTCTGGAGAGTGTGCACAAGATTTACTCGCTCGCACCCAGGCACATACGACATCATATAATTCGAGATAGCCGTGATGAGCGTAGATTTGCCAATCTGGCGTGGCGCTAAAATCACGCACTCCCTATGGTAGTCAGTGCGTGTATCCTTAGCAATATACTTTAGTAGAGTTTTTGCAATCAACTCCTGCCCCTTATTTAGGGTAGGGTGAATCATTTGTCGGGTGTCTTTATCCTGCAACTGGCAACAATTGTTGAAATAATAACGGAACCCCTCCAGGTCACCACTTAAAGCTTGGCGAATCTGGTCTGGGGTTAGATGGCCGTCCGATAAGGCATAATCACTTTTGAGTATTTTAGCCACCGATTACCTCCCCCAACACGGCGTTACGCTCCTTCTCGGACTTCTCCTCATCAGATTGCGGCTTAGCAAATTGGTCCGAATTACGACGCGACGCGTTCAGTTTTGCAATCGCCTCAGTAAGAGCAAGAATGCTCTCGGCATCAGCGTTTTTTACTAGCTCGTTTAGCCTTTCGATTAGGTTGTCGTTCAGTTCGTCCAGCGTCACTGGATTTATCGTCTTCATCTACCTTCTCCTTATTAGTCTCTCCGACCTCTCCAGCGCCAATCTTTCTACGCCTATCCTGAATCATATCGTATAGACCGCGACCAGCATAACCAATCTCGGCCTCCATAAGCTGGAGGGTGCGTACAAGCTTCATCTCAAGCTGATTTAAATCATTAAAATTATACGTCGTATCAAGTTCTTTTAGCCCGCTCAAAAACTGATTAAACGTTTTCTCCAACGCCTTAATATCGTCCATACTAAGCTCCAATATTTCTTGTTCCAGTACCTAAATCTTCACCTGGCTTAATTGTCGGCTTATCGTTATTGATAATCGCCGCACCGAGGTTGGTTTCCTCGTCAACGGTCGTAGTCAACGACCTAAGCCCAATATTGTCTGGGTCAATCGTACGACCGGTAACATTGCGGTAATGTTCGACGATAGCGTGCTTAAGCATCTCCTTCTCATAATCAGAGGTGATCATCACGAATACTTCGCCATTGCCCACGACGCGGCCAGTTTCTTTATCGTGGCGTAATTTCTTAATAGTATAATTCCCATCCGTACGTAAGTATGGGAGGTTGCGAAGTAGAAAGCTGGTATCCACTTTCGCATCTTTACGAGTATCTGACTCGATAAGTTTGATAGCTTCTTCTATAGAGATAAACCCTCGCGGAAGATTCTGTTGTTGCATTTAAAGGCCTCCTTTATACCATAAATATATTATGTTTAAGAAAAATAGGCAAATTACTTAAACTCCGAAACTATGATCTGCGCGTCCATCATTTCCTTAATGGCACCACGGCTAATATCCGCCCACCGAACTGCCCCATCTTGGTTGTATCCAAAGACAATCGTGTACTTGCCAGCACCACCCTTAAGCTTCTCATACAGCGCATTAAACCCCGCATTCATGCCAAGAAGCGGCTTCAGCTTTTCTAGCTGTCGCATGCTCTCCTGCCTGCCTTTAGTAATCGGGACATTCAACCAATCTGGATGCCCGCCCTCTTTCAGGACAGTGCGCGCGAGCTGGTCGACCCCGCCACACGTGCAAGCAAAAATCTTTATCATATCACCTTCTTTCCGCTCAACAGGTTGAACTGGGTCACGATTCGCCCGTCATCATCAATCTCGAAATAATACGAAAATCGCTCCTTATTCCCCACCAAGTTCGACTTTATATAGTTGTAAATATTGCTCTCTTTCGGGAAAGTTTCGATGTCACGATGCAGATTCGGTTGCAAAAAAATTTTTGGAACTTTAGCATCCGGGAACAGCAACTTAAAAGAGGTCATACTAAAGCTAGGCGTATCGCCGCATTTACAGCAAACAATAAATTTATTCACCTTTGACGAAGGTGCCATTACTTGTCTCCCCCTTTCTATCCTTAATTGCGTCATACGCTAATTCCATACAGGCCACTGGGTCCATATTTAAGATGTCAGCCAAAATAATAAGTGTAACGAACGAATCGCCAATCGCATCATATAGCTCATCTGGCTGCTCGAGCGCCTCTAGGTCATAATGGTTGCGAGTAATTTCGTGTGCAATCTCGCCCACCTCTTCAATGACCTTATTTAATTGTGCCTTCGGGTCGTCCAGCCCCTTCTCGCGCCCCCACTGGATAATATCGGTGATGACGTTAATAGCAGCTTCACCATGCTCCTTTGACCCCTGTGTATCTTTATACAAATAACCGTATCCGCTCGGCATATGCCCTCCTTACTTTAAAATTTCATCTAGTTCTTCTTTAATTTTACTCCAATTATTCGGGTATGCCACGCGTGCCCAGCTCCAATCGTCCAATTTCGCCACCATCTCTTTTTGACCTGGCTGAAATTTCGATCGAGCGGTGGCTTTGCATTCAATCGCGCCCCAAAACCCCTCCTTAATAAAGAAAAATGTTGGGAACTCTGTTCTTTTGACGATGCATCCATGTTTTTTGAGCCACCTCTCGACATCCTTCTCAAAGGTTCCTACCATATCTCGCTTAGTTTCTTGTCGCGCCATTCTATCGCCTCTCTTATTGTGTTAAATTTCTTACTATGTATCATATGGTCCTTCTTAACCGTGACTATGTAATGCCCATCCGCCCCGTTGATACACGGGTTTGCGCGGTTGCATCTGCGGTTAACACACTGAATGTGCTTGTTAGCCCACCTACAATTCTCAGGGGAGTAAGGCCCGTTCACATCTATCCTATCTAGAGAAAAACCTTCTGGACGCTCACCCATATCGTCCACAAAGTTCCAAAAACCTTGCCTCCCGAGCCATCGGTCAACGACATAAATGCCTCTCCCGCCATAGTTTTTGAATGCTGCACTATTACGGTTATTGCATCGCCCCTTCATAGCCTGCCAAACTCCATACAGTGGATGTCTTATGGCTAGGCCATATCTGGTCTGTGCCCTCCTAGCTGCAGCCTTCTCCGACTGCTTTGCCGCATAATTCGTGCGGTCGCCCCAATCCTTCCTGGCGTGGGCGGTGCACATCCCATGCGAGCCGTGCTCCCCAACAAGCTTGTCGCAACCGTCAACTGAGCACTTCTTATCTTTGGACGAGCTCCTCACATATAGAGGGTCGCCGTGTTTTTTGTATCGCTT
>AUXO011316178.1_pt1 | contig 10951 bp, 14 predicted proteins | sample 768731 | NCBI WGS metagenome assembly AUXO01 (sample SAMN02715735, study PRJNA202380) | gut metagenome | biome: sheep rumen | host: Ovis aries | place: New Zealand: Palmerston North
TTTGGAGCTAACTTAAAAAACCAATCAATTGGCATTGCATCTCGTAATGGTAAAGCATATATTCATAGTTGTGGTCAAACTGAAGATCCAGATAAATGCTGGAGTGCTAAGTATGAACAAAAAGACTTTATTGAATCAATGGCCGAAGCCGCTACTGCAGTTGCTGATTACTTAAAAGAAAATAATAAGCCAATTGTTTATATAACAGTAGCTAACGCTATTAGTTTAGATTGTGACTGTGACGCTCATCAAGGAGATCCTGTTATCAATGATATTGGTATCTTCGGTTCCTTAGATCCAGTTGCAAACGATCAAGCATTCATTGATGCTATTTGGGCAACACATGAAGAAGGTACTACTGATATTGAAGAAAGAATCGATTCTAGAGAAGGAAGACATATTACTGAATATGCTGAATCTCTTGGTTTAGGTACTACAGAATACGAATTAATTGAAATATAAACTAGTTACTTGTCAAATGACAAGTAGCTTTTTTATATAATAAACAAAACTAATATCACCCCAAATGAAACTTCATTTTAAACTTTAAACTATAGAAAAAAAGTATTTTTTTTATGTTATACTATTAATAGAAGATGATGATATGAAGAATAAGAAAATAACTAAAGCGGATATCATAACGTTTGTTTTACTATTATTATCTTTATTATTAATAATAAATCATCGTATTGAAAAGAAAACAATAAAAGAATATAAAACTGTAGAAGATTTATATTCATTACCAGAACCAATTCAAGAACAATATGATGATGTAATATATAGAAAATTTGGAATTTATAAAAGTGAGATCCATTTAAAAAACACTTACCGAATACAAGGACGTGTTGTTGGAACAGCCAAGTATTTACCAATAAGTGCTACAGGAGCCTTATCTCCTATAGATATTGGAATGGTTTGGGGAGAATTTGCAAAAGATGAAATATTAGAACAAATAAAATTTAAAAGTACTTATGGTCGTTTTCTATTGTTCAGTTTTAAAAATAATAACTTTAAAAATGAACATCCGGATTATGATTATTACATTTCTAATAATCACCTAATTCCTAGCAATAAAAAAATAGCCAAAGCACTCAAATACATTAAAAAAGGAGATTTTATAGAACTAGAAGGATACTTAGTAGATGCTAATACCAATTTTTGGCAAATAACTCATTACTGGGAAAGTTCAACCAAAAGAAATGATACTGGTGATGGTGCTTGTGAAGTAATCTATGTTACGAGTATTAAGTGGTTGAAAGAAGAATGATTATGAGATATATTTGTAAAATTGCTAGTATAGAAGAAATGAATAAAAAATGGGATTATGAGATAGAACATAATGAAGATAAATCCAATTGGCTTATTTGGAAAGAGAAAGCCATTAAATGTCGAAAATACGGAGCACAAATCCCATATTATGGTATTTTAGATAACGAAATAATATGCGAAGCAACCGCATCTTTAAGTCCAGATATTGTTCAAAATGGTGAAGACTTAGTAGACGATTGTACTGCTTATCTTACAGCATTTCGTACTATAGAAAAATATCAAGGAAAAGGATATTTTTCTAAACTATTCAAATATATGATTAATGATTTAAAGAATAAAGGTTATACTAAAGTAACTATAGGAGTCGAACCTAGTGAGAAAAAAAACAAAGCAATCTATCAAAAATATGGCTTCAATAATTTGATAAAAACTGGAAAAGAGATTTATCCCGATGGTACTGAAATAGAAGTTGAATACTATTATAAGAATATATAGAAAAGGGAGACTATATGAAAAACTATTTTATGTGTTAATAACTTTAATCTTATCAACATTATTAATACCAATAGTATTTGCAGCTAATGAAGTTACTATAAAATCAATAGAGCTAATAGAACAATCTGATAACACCGTAGAATTATCAAAAATGATCAAAAATAATAGTCAAAGATTTTATGATTCAAGTGAAATCAAAACTGCTGAAGAAAACATTAAAGAAGTTTTAAAACTAAGATCAAAATCAGTATTAAGTCAAATAGATAAAAGTGGAGAAATTTATTCTTCATCAATAGATTTAAGAACTATGGGTGGATTAGATTTCCTAAAATAATGAAAGAGCACATAAACGCTCTTTTTTTGCTAATCTAAGTATTGTTAGAATTTTTCTGCTGAAAAAAAGATAAAAAACCAAAAAAAATGTCTTTTGTTTACACTTTACTTTACTCTAAGTATTTAAAAAATAACAATGATTTGATACCATAAAAATATGGAAGTGATATCGTGGATGGAATAATAACTATAGGAAGTATAGTCGAACTGGATAACAATGAACGTTATATGGTTATTGGGTACTATGCTAAAGACAAAAAGGATAATAACAAAATGCATGATTTCATAGGTTGCAAATATCCAAAAGTTTCACTAGAGGGAATAAAATTATTTGATTTTAAAAATGTAAAAAAGACAATTTTTAATGGTTATAGTAATCCTATAATATTTAAAGCATTAGAAATGGCTAGAGAAGAGGTAAAAAATGAACAATAATAATGAACAAAGACAAGAATCAACAGAAGAATCAGTTAAAATTCTTGAGAGACAGTTATATCATACTGACTTTGAGAGGGGGAGAATGATAGCAGCATTAACTGTATTAGTGGGTATGGGACTATCTATACCAACTATCTGTCCAATGTTGGGAGCAACACCTGATCAAGTGCAGGAAATGTTAACGTTTGGAGTACCAATGGTTGCCGTCGGTACGCCAGTTGCTTTGTACAAAATACATAATTTATTATCCAAAAGAAAGGAACTACAAGAGCAATTAGATAATTTAAAAAATGATTCACAAACAGAAGAAAAAGGAATGACATTATAATGAATATTCGTTATCCAAAAGGAAGCATTATAACAAAAAAAGATGATCCTAAAAAATATTGTATTTTAAAAGCTAAAAAGGATACTTACGAATGTGTAGTATATCCAATTGGCAAAATCACTTCGAATAGCAACATTATAATTCCGTTCACTGAAGTTGATAAAATCTTTTTTTGGGGCAAATTATTTGATGATCAAAAAAAGACTATGAAAGAAGAAATTTTTAAAGAACTTCGAAGGAAGGCTGAAGAAAAATGTCATTAATAAGTGAAACTAAAGCAGCTTACGATGAAGCGGTAGCTGAATATAAAAAAATTGAAACAGCAATAAGTCACTTAATAACTATTAAAGGAATTTTATCAAACGCTTCATTAAGTTTTAGTATGGCGAAAAGACAAATTAATATTTGCTGGGATGCAACCACTAATGCAAATATTGAAATAGATAGTTTCAATAAATATTTGGATATGATTCAAGAAAATAAAACAACAATTGAAGAAACAGATAAAAAAATAAACGAATATATTGGCGACATTGAAAATGCAATCAAAAAGGCTGATGTAGCCTTAGAAGTTGCACATGGTAAAGTTGAGTCAACCCATCAAAAGTATCAAGACGCACTTTGCATTGAAAGCGGTCAATATCACAAAGGATAAAAACAAAACGGAGATGGTACTATGAGTGGAGGAATAAGTGTAAATAAAGAACAGCTAGATTTATTATACTCAGATGGTTTGCCAGAGTATGAGCATGCCTTCGATAGTTATTCGGATGGTTCTAAAACTGCGAATGATTGCGCAAATTATTTTTTAAACGAGAATATATCGAAATATTTAACTAATTCTGACGAGATTTTTAAATACATACTTAATTTGCCGATAGAAGTGGCTTTAATCGAAACAGGACGTGATGTATTCAAGAAGAAAGTGGCTTATTTAATATATGATTTAAATAAGAGTGAAGGCATGATTGATTTAAGTGAATATAGTTATCTAAAAAAAGAACTTGAAGGAATAGCAAAATTAAGTGAAAATGAAGATGAATATAATAGATTCGACGAAACGAACCTAGCCGAATATGAAAAAGCAAAAAAAGAAAAAGAAGACTTGAAAAACGAAATTAAAAAATGCGAAAAATTGACAGACGAGGAGATTCTAAAAAGACTAGGTTTAACAGAAGAGGATATGAAAACAATCATCGAATCGCTATCTGATTATGGAATTGATGAGAATAACTTATCTGAAAGTAAATATAAGGGTATTATGGCCTTTGCCCTTTGTACTATCCTTTCTGGAGGGAATGCCTCTGTTGGTGCAGATGCCTATTGGGCCGTTGAGGACAATGAATTATGGGCGACCGGCACAGTATTCACAAAAGTTTTTGAACAATACATTGGTAAAGGATATGGCGGAATGGCTGCAACGTTAACTATAGGGACAATTATCACCCTAGTAGGTGCTGCCAATGGTGATGACCCTCAAACAGTACTCCAAAACATTTTAGAAGAGGGAGCTGCTCCTGCAATTGGTACAGCGTTTAGTATTTTAGCAGAAGCTGGTGCAATGGCCGTTGGCATACCTGCGGTAGGAGCCGGTATTGCAGCAGTTGCTTTCGGTATAGTTATGACTCATTTTAGTGGCGCTATCTTCCATTCAATGATGTATTATTCAGGAGATATACCAAAAAAATATTGGCATTATGATGAAGCTGCTCAAGATAGATTCTTGCAACGTGAAATGAAAATGGATATGAGAGCAACTCAATACGTAGATATGTTAATTGATAGTGGTGAACTGACAGCTGAAGAAGCAAAAAGACTAATAGATTTTTGCGAGAATACAGATATTATATGGTCTGAAGAATATCCTGATACACCAGAAGCTTGTGCATTAAAATATTATTTGGAAAACAAAAATAAGATAGATAATAATGAATTATATGATCTTAATGGAACAGAATACTATCATTGTGATCTAGGTGAAATGCAAAAATATATAGAAAAATATAAAAAATTGTTAAAGGGGAAGTAGTATGGAAAATTTTGTTTATCCTTTAGGTAGTGTTGTAGCTATAAATAATGGAATGGAAGTATTCATCATTTCCTATGGAAATAAAAAAAGTAAATTTGAATACTATGGTTGTTTGTTACTAGAAGGATTCGATTATAATAAGATTTACAGATTTAATAATGATAATATCTTATATCCAATATTCATAGGATACAATAACGAAGAATTAAAAGAAATAACAAAAGATATAGCTAAAGAATTTAACCCACCTAAAGTTCCATTCTTACCGATAGGAAGTGTTGTAAAAACTAAAGATTTTGAAAGAGTAATGATCACAGGCTTCGCTCAATACGATTTTGTTAATGGAAAGTATCATGACTATTCGGGTATTACTTATAACAATGATTTAGAAGTATTCCTTGAAAAAGATGAAATAGTAGATATTCTCTTTGTTGGAATGCAAACAGAAGAATCAATAGGTTTATCTTATTTAGTAGATGAAGTTGAAGAAGATATTAAAAATGGAAAAAATGTTAAAGAAAAAATCAAAAAAATAATTGAAGATATAGATAAAGGAGGTAGTTAAATGCGTTTAAAACCAGGACTTATAGTAGATGTAGGCGAAAAAGAGGGGACAGTATATTTCAATAAAGAAATACAAGGACATGAGTGTGTTGCCATTTCATTCGAAAATGACGAACAAAAGATGGAAACAGGCTTTTACGAAGTTTTTGAAAAAGATGGAAATATAACTGTAAAAAAACTAGAAGACGAAAACTTAATAGCAGATTTCGCAGTTCTAATAGCAGAAGAAATGATGGATGAAAAAAATCCACAATAATAGATAGGAGAAAAGAAAATGGAAAATAGAAATATTACAGTGAGAGATCCTCAAGGATTAGCAGAAGCAGGAGAAAAAATAATAGACACATCAAATAATTTTAAAACAGAAATTGATAATATTTATAATACTGTAGATGAATTAAAAAGGACATGGACAGGAGACGCAGCTAAAAGATATACTGACGAAATAGAAAAGTTTAAAGAAGACTTATATACTTTCGAAAAATTAATAAATGGTCATGGCCAATTAGTTAATAGAGTAGGTCGAGAATATACTAAATTAGAAGAAGAATTATAGGAGGAATAAACATGGCATTAACATTTACATCTGAAGGTGCAAGAAAAGCAGCTGGAGCATTAAGTACCTCTGCAAAGAATATTGAAAACATGATAGGAATATTTGAAGAATTAATCGGAAAAGTTAATTCAATTTATGAATCAGAAGCTTCTGCGGCAGTTATTGAATCATTTAATAAAGTAAAAGACAAAGGTCCAGAATTCCAAGAAGCTATATCTGCATGTTCAAAATATTTGTCTGAAACAGTAGCACCTGCATATGAAAAAGTAGAAAAGAATGCAGAAGAAACTGTAGCATAATTTTATAATATTAAAGACATCAAAATAGTAAAACTAATTGACGTCTTTTTTTGTGTAAATATAAAAAAGCCAATTAGTAAATTTGTGTAAAAAAGTACGCTTTTAATTCAAAAATAAAATGATATATATTATAATCAAATTAGATGGTAAAAGATAGGTGGTGAAACAGGTGTTTTAATTATGGGAAAAATTAAAAAACCTGTTTTTATTTTGGGAGGAAAGGTGAAACATGGCAACTAAAAAAGCAAAAAATATTGAAGAAGAATCAGAAGAACTAGTTGAGATTACAGAGGATAATATCAAAAGCTATGCGGATGAATTACAATTTGAAACATTAGCTCATGAATGTATTGTTGAAGACTTAGCTAAGTCTTATAACATGTCTAAAGAAGACATCTTTATCTTAATTCATGAATTAAGAAGAAGAGGAAATAACGTTGTAACTTTAAATACTACAGCAAACGCTGAAATGGATCCTTCATTACCTGAACGTAATGAACAAGTTACATTAATTAGAAACTTCGGTCATCAAAAATTAGTAGATGATATGAATTACACGATTATCGATAATGACGAAGAAGTAAAAATAATGATGATTTCAGACACTAGATTCGGTAGTGTTTATGAACAAATAACTCACTTAAACAATTTATTCTTAAAAGCCAAAAAACTTGGTTGTAAATATGTTTTCTTAACTGGTGATGTTGTAGAAGGAATCTACACTGGTGCTAAAAGTATTTATAATTCTACATTACACAAAAATGGTGTTGTAGATCAAGCTGAGTACGTTGCCCAAATGTTCCCTAGAGTAGAAGGAATAACTACATTATTCATTACAGGTGAACACGATTTATCATTCTTAAAAACTAAAGAAAAAATTGATATTGGTACTTTAATAGCTGCTAAAAGAGAAGATATGATCTATTTAGGACCAAAAAGAAGAAAGATAACTATCAAAAAAGATGATCCACGTAGTGGCGAAGTATCTATTTACTTACAACACTCTCAAGGTACTGTTCCTTATACTGTATCTTATAAACCACAGCAAAAAATAGCTTCATTACGTAATGAAGAAAAAACAGATATCTTAGTAACAAGTCACTATGCAGCTTGTGATTCATTTGAAAGAAGAGGAGTTAGATCATTTCAAGTTCCTACAATGGTTGCAACAACAGATGAAATGAAAGATGCTCGTACACCTGTTTATAATACCGTAGGTGGTTGGATTGTTACCTTAAAAAGAAATCCAAAAGGAAAACTAATTAATACATCACAATTATGGATCCCTTATTACGATACAATTGAAGATGACTATAGAACAGCTAAAGCTTTATATTTATCCGATAATAAACAAGTTTTTATTCAAAGACCTGTTGAAAAAAATGTTAAAGATAGAATGTACTCTAGTATTAGAAATGGTGAAGAATTATCCTCCGTTCTAGAAAAATTAGGAATTAGTGAACTACAATTTGGTGGTTTATTAGAAGAATTTATTGCTAGAGGATATGATATAAAAACTGAAGAAAAAGACGGTAAAATAATAATAACGAAAAAAAGAAAAACTGCTCCAAAACAAAAAATGAAACCAGATATGGATGAGTTAACTGTTGTTAGAGAAACTTGGATAAGTGATACTCATCTATGTAACGAAGCACAACAATTACATATGATTAATAAAATATATGAAGAAACTGCTAGAAGAGGCATTACTACCGTTCGTCATTTTGGTGACATTAGTGATGGAGATTATCAAAACAGACCTGAACATCGTTATGAATTATTTAGATTAGGTTTAGCTAGACAACTTAAATACCTAGTTAATAATTATCCAAGAGTAGAAGGTGTAAAAACAATTCTAATCGATGGTAATCATGATTTAACACATAACAAAAATGGTGGTGCAATCCTTGGTGAATTACTTGCTCAATATCGTGATGACATTATTTGGGCTGGTTCTGAATTTGCTATGGTCCATCCTGAAGATATAAATGGAAATGAAACAAAAACAGATATCGAAATGTTACATCCTGGAGGTGGATGTGCATCATCACTATCTTACCGAAGCCAAAAATTAATTGATAAGATGGAACCAGGAACTAAACCAAATGTTTTAGGTCAAGGTCACTTCCATCAAAGCCATTTCTTGTCTTATCGAAACGTTATCGCTTTATTACTACCTTGTTTAACTGCTAAGAGCGATTTCGCAGTAAGACAAGGTTTAGAAAATACCATGGGAGCTTACTTCATTACAATGTATGTAAATTCTCAAGGTGAAATAGAAATGTTTGAATTTGAAGAAAAACGTTTCACTCAAAAAGATGTTAAAGAAGATGATTGGGAGAAAACAAGACCATTAGTACTTAAAAAAGTTCCTAGAACAAACAAAGCAAGAGCTTATTAAAGCTCTTTTTATTTAAACTAGTATACAGTTAAATAATTTCATATAATACAAAAAACAATAATTATCGTATAATTCAAGCATAGTAGGTGATAATATGAAAAAAATAATTATACTAATTACATTATTATTCTTACCATCTATTGTTACATACAGTTAATGAAAAGTATATTCGTTAAAAGGAGTAAGTACTCCTTTTTTTATGTCGAAAAATAGAGCAAAATTTGTCTAAAAAACAAAACTGTGCTATTAATATACACTAAAGAAGAAGGGGGTAACAATGAAATATTTTAATACAGGAAAATTAATATCATTATTTCTTACTGGTAGTATTGTTTTATCAACTTTTGGTGGTTATAAAGTTCAAGCACAGGAAAGAAGTCCCTTTATGACAACAGCAGATAGTCAAATTGATAAGAACTCTATTTCCAAAAATATCCCTAATTTACGCTATGTGGTTAATTCTACAACATATGGGGATATCTACAAAGATGTTAAAAAAATAAAAGAGTTAATTCAAAATAATAATATCAGTAATCTATTTTTAGATGTTGAAAACTTCTTTAATAGAGAAATCAGTGATAAAGAAGATAAATTCGAGACATTAGTATATCTTTTAGAAGATAATGGTATAGAATTTAGTATTCTTGCCAAAGAAGCAACACTTTTAGAATATAAGAGTTTGTTTTCAGGCTATAGACAAATACCAATCACATCTGGAGATATTGACAAGAGTAAATATGATTTAATCTACTTAGAAGGACAATCAAGATTATATGGAAACATAAAAGAATTGAATTTAGACAATATCAATACGGATTCTTTCCTAGACGATGAGGTATACGTTGTAGAAGAAGGAGATACGCTTAAAGATATCGCCGAAGATAATGGGATGGAATATCTCGATTTGATGAGATACAATGGCTTTAGAAATATAATTGTATCACCAAAAACAAGAGTGTTAATTCCTAATCAAGCAGAGGATTCTCCTCTTAGAGATTATGAATTAATCAAAAGAGAAGAGATTGAAAATGACCATTTATCAGAATACGAGACAATTGGTGAAGATTATGCTAGAGGTATAGATGTTTCCTTTTACCAAGGAGATATTGATTGGACCGTAGCATCCGATAAAATAGATTTCGCAATTCTTAGAGTAGCTGATGCTATAAATAAAGATTCCCAAGGAAACATTGAAGTAGACACTAAATTTAAACAAAACATTAAAGCATGTAACGAATTAGGAATACCTGTTGGTATCTATATTTATACAAGAGCTAGAAACGAAGAAGAAATTAAACAAGAAATAGATTTCGTTCTAAATAACTTAGTAGATGAAAATGGAGAACCATACATTGTTTCTCTTCCAATATATCGTGATTTAGAAGGTGAGTATGCTAGCGAATTAGAAACAGAAGAAGGAAGAGAAAGACAAGTTAATTTAACATTACAATTCTGCGAAGAAATAGAGCGTCATGGTTATTCAGCTGGTGTATATTTACACAAAAAATATATGTCTAAAATACCAGAGATATTAGAAAAATATCATGTTTGGGGCAATGGTGGCTGGTTATATCATGTTGATCAAAGTATCGAAAATCTTAAATGTGCTTATAACTCAGATGAAGAAGCATATGAATTACACGAGGGAGAAACAATGTTCCAACCAACTTCCTATGGTAATGCCAATGAGATAGGAATAAATCAAGGATCCTATGTTGATTTAGATTACGCTGATGCTGATTTCATTAGAGAAATGGTAAAAAAATCTTCAAGAAGAAATAGAAGATAATTAAGAACTAGTATTAGTTCTTTTTTTTGAATAATTATTTGACATGAAAACAAAAGAATAACATTCACTCAAAGAACATTTATATGTTATAATGATTATGAGAATATAAGAAAGTAGTGATAACATGGACTACGATATTAAAGTAAGCACATTGGATTCTAAACAAAGTGAATTAGAAGAACTAAAGACTACATCTGAAGATGTTTACAATGAACTTAATAGTTGCTACATAAATTCAATTAGTGATCCCGAGTTATCTAGTATTAAAACAGGGCTTAAAGATCCAGTAGACAGACTAAAAAAAGGTTCTACTAATTCAAATACTTGGTATACTAATTATCTTAAAGAGTTAAATACTTTAGAAGAAGCATTAGCAGGATTCTCTGCATCTGGCTTAACTGCACCAATAGAATTCAAAGGTGAATTTGTTGACATGTTTGGTAAAAAGAC
>AUXO013871080.1_pt1 | contig 10951 bp, 12 predicted proteins | sample 768731 | NCBI WGS metagenome assembly AUXO01 (sample SAMN02715735, study PRJNA202380) | gut metagenome | biome: sheep rumen | host: Ovis aries | place: New Zealand: Palmerston North
CCAACAACAATAGAAGAATTTAAACAAACTTTCCCAAATAAATATTATCCATATAGTAAGAAAAGACTATTAAATAAATATATGATCAACAAGCTAGTTAATTAAATTAGTATAAAAATTAGCCAAAAATAGCTGCCTTTTGGTAGCTATTTTTATTTTATATTTGCTAAATTATATGATTAGCGAGGTTTAAAGATGCCAAACTTAAAAAATATTATATACTTATCAAATGAAGATTATGAAACTTTAGTCTCTACAGGAACCGTTACAATAGATGGGGAAACTTTAACATATGATGAAAATAATGTTTATGTTACTCCAGATAAATTAGTTACTACTACTGAAGACGGCTTAATGTCTTGTACAGATAAAGTCATTTTAGACACAATTAATAGTGCTTATATTAAAAATGCAAGTGTAAGTAATAATACTTTAACTCTTACTAAACAAGATGGAACAGTAGTTACTTATACTGCATCTAGTGATAACCAAACTGTTAAGGTTGGTTCTACTACATTTGGTGCTAATGATGCTGTAGATATTGTTGCTGGCGATAATGTTACAGTAACAGGTTTAGCAAGTGGTACAGGTGCGCCAAAGATTACTATTAGTGCAACAGATACAGGTGCTACAAGCGTAGAAACAACTGGAAGTGGAAATGTTGTTAGTAGTGCTAGTTATGATGCTTCTACTAGAAAACTTACGTTATCAAAAGGCGTTACAGCATTAGTAGCTCATCAGCCTATAAAAACATTAAAAACAGATAATACTACTGCTCAATCTACTTCTCCTAGCGAGACAATTGCTGGTATTGGTACTATCAATTTACATAAAGTTGCTAAGACAGGTACTTACTCTGATTTAATTGGAACTCCGACTATTCCTACCGTTAATGATGGTACTTTAACTATTCAAAAGAATGGTACAAATGTTCAAACATTTACTGCTAACCAAAGTGGTGATGTAACTGCTAATATTACTGTTCCTACTGCAGACAGTGATTTAACTAATGATAGATATGTTAGATATGATACTGCATCTCAAGGTTTAACAAGTACTCAAAAGAGTAATGCTAGAACAAATATTGGTGCTGGTACTTCTAACTTAGCAATAGGCACTACTGCTACTACAGCTGCGGCTGGTAATCATACACATACTGCAAGTATTTCACAGTCTGGTTCAAGTGGAACATCTTTAGCACACAATACTTGGTATACATTAACTGCTGGTGGAAGTACAGTTACTTTTAAAACACCTTCTGATAATAACACTAACTATTATGCAACAAGTAATTTTACAAGCAGTAATGGAACTAAAATAGCAACAGGTCATAGTGGTTCTTCTGCAAGTACTACTTATGATTTGTATGCTCCAAATGCTACAGCAACTCAAGCAGGTCTTGTTACTACAGGTGCTCAAACATTTGCTGGAAGTAAAACATTTAATGCATCTAATGGTGGTAGTTTTTATGTTACTGCAAATAATGTTAGCATTATAGGAGGAGAAGATTTAGATTTTTCAATTGGAATGTCTGATGCATTATACATATCAGGATATAAAGAAATACTTGGTACAAGTGCATTTACAGGTGATTTTACTGTTACAGCTAACAATACTGATTCTAGTAATGAAATCAAATTTAGAACAACTTCAGGTACAAGTGGATTAGGAAAATATCTAGTTGTTCCAGATACATCTTCTTATACTGCAAATAAAACAATTGCAACAACAGATGATATTACAATAGCAGGTGCTACAGATGATATTCTTGATGCAACTATTACTAATAAATCATTAAAATATGCTCCATATACAAGTAGAAGCGCTGGACATTTATATACAGGAACTACAAATCCATCATCTACAAATAGATTAAATTATGATGGTTATTTCTATGCTACAAAATTATATAGTAATGGTAGTCAAGTATTAACTAGTGAATCTGATACTCTTGCTACAGTTACAGGTAGAGGTGCTTCAACATCTACTGCTGTAACATTTAATGGTGGTGCAACATTTGGTGATACAATAATAGCAAGTGGTGGTATTAATGGTGGCACTGGTGTTGATGATACATTATCACTATACAATAATGATAATGCCGATACAAGTATAGTATTAGATAGCAGTAAGGCAACACTCTCTGGTAACTTAGTTGTTTCTGGTACAACTGATGTAACTGGTGGAACTTTAAAATTAAATGCAATTAGTGCTCCTACATCTTCTGGTGGTTCTACTTATGGAACAGGTTTAATTGGCCAAGTACTAAAAGCAAATGGTCGTGGTCAAGTTTACTGGGCAAGTGATAGTAGTAATGCTAACTATTATGCAAAAACAGATTTTCCAAGTATGGCAGCTGCAAATAAATATAAAATTGCAACTGGTTATAGTGGTACTTCTACAAGTTCTACATATGATTTATATGTGCCATATGCTGAGGGCTCTCAAGCAGGCTTAGTTAGTAATTTAGATCAAACATTTTATGGCCAAAAAACATTTGCTCAGTCTGATGATACTCCAATTGAATCAGTAACACAGCTTTCAGAAAATTCTTTCTTTACAGTACATGATGTAGGCAGTGACCCAGTTATTAGTGCATACTTCTATGCAGACTTATTAACTGAGGATAGATCATTTGAATTGCCAGATAGCTCAGGGGCATTTGCAACAGTAGAATCAATTACAGGCTACTCTAATTATAGTTCAAGTGCATCATATAATGTAGGTAATAAAGTTATTTATAAGGGTATTTCTTATAGATGTATACAAGCTGGAACAGGCCAGACACCTAGTACATCTTCTAGCTATTGAAAGGCTTCTACACTTTCTAATAACTATGTAAATACTGATACTGAACAGACTATTTATGCAACAAAAACAATTACTGGGGATCATAGTCTTATTGTTAAAAATAATAATAATCAGACAGAGTTAACTAATGACAGTTTATCAATATCTTATAGCAATTTAATTTCTCATGTATCATCTTCTACAGTTTATGCAAAAACTGCTATTGAACGTCATAGTAAGTACGGAACACGACCTGAAGTGGTAGAAACAATAAACTTACCAACTGAATCAGGTACGCTAGCTTTAACATCAGATTTATATAATAGTGTTAGCAAATCATTCTTAAATACTGCCGAATTTTCAGCATCTTCTACCTATGCAGTTGGAGATAAAGTAACACATGAAGGAAAATTATACAAATGTACTACAGCCATTACAACGGCTGGTGACTGGGATTCATCTAAATGGACTGAAGTTACTTTAGGCAACTATGTAGATCTAGATTCAGCCCAAACAATTACTGGAACAAAAACTATTGGTGATGGCACACTAGGTTCTGGCGGTATCTATATTAAATCTGGTGCTAGCACATATAAAATTGGTTTTGATATAGTTGATGGTGAATTAATTAGTGCTCCAGCAGGTTGTGATATTTTAGTAGATAGTAGTAGAGATTCTTCACTAATTAAAATAGATTCAAGTGGCAATTTAGGTTTATATAGTTTAAGAACTCCAACAAGTAATACAGATGCTGCAACAAAGCAATATGTTGATAATCATGTTTCAGTGTCAACATCAGCTGTTTCTGGTGCTTCTGAAGCTAAGTCTATTACAATTGGTTCTACCAGCTGGAATTTACCAACAGGTGGTTCTACAACTGATACTAACTATTATGCTAAGAAAATATCTACATATACCAGTTCAAATAGCTTAAAAATTGCTACTGGCTATAGTGGTAGCTCAACATCTACAACATATGATCTTTATGTTCCTTATGCAAATTCTAGCTCACAAGCTGGTATTGTTTCAACTGATGCTCAAACATTCTATGGTGAAAAGACATTTATAGCTGGAACAGATGGCATACCACTTAATATTAGTTATAGCAGCATTGATACTATGTTTTTACAAGTTACTGATGCCTATTATAATAAAACTATATCATTTGATAATAGTACATTAACAGCAAATCAAAGCTACACTTTTCCAGATGCTAGTGGAACCATTGCATTAATGGATAATATACCAGACATTATAGATCTAAGGAGTTAATAAATGGCTTATAGCAAATTTATTATTCATAGTGGAAATGACACCTACAAAGCTGTTCTTTGCGGTAATGAGCTTTTTGATTTTAGAAGTGACAGATATGAAAAATTGTATGCTTTTAAATACTCATTGGGTGGGTCTGTTACTTTAGATAATGGTGTTAAAGTTACAGTGACACCAATTGTAGATGGTGATGGAAATTGTGATTTTACCCTATCAAATGGTAATGGTAGTTTTTCATATTTTTTAGTTCATAGAGACAGTCATGGTAGCCAGACATATTGGAAGCAAGAATCAGGTTATGGCACTTGCTACGACTATGATGCCAATGCAGAACATACTTATTATCTTGATGAAATAAGAATATATATGGTTAATAGTGGTGATGATATTTATAGTGCTCAAATAGCTGGATATGATGAAGAACAAGTAAGTGTATCTAGTTCAGTGACACATATTGTTGATTTTGTATATAACAGCTCAGATGATTCATGGTATTATTATGACTATTCATAAAAGAGCCAAAGAAATATATCAACTATTACAACCATATTGTGTTGCAATATATCTGGGTGGTAGCAGGGTTAATAAATATATTAAAAATCCACATGACTATGACTATATTATATTTGCTGATACACCAGAGCACATGTGTACAATAAGAACTATTTTACATAAATATATTAGAAATAAATATGAGAATGTAATTGGGTTAGATGACTTTATTCAAGTAAGGACTATAACTAAAGAGGAACATAGTTATGGGTCTTATATAAATAAGCTACAGAAAAAACTAATTGGAATTGATGTTGAATTTACATTTGATATTATAGATAAGAATAGAGATGAATATAAAAAAATTATAATTGATACAGTTAATAAGATTAAAGATGGTTATATAACAAATGAAAAAAGGTGATACCAAGTATATCAGGGTATCTGCATAATGAAAAATAAATCATATAAGTTAAATAATGTACAGATTAAAAATTTAAATATTTTACATGATTGTAGAGAAGCTGATAAAGAAAAAAGAAAAGAAATAATAGATGGCTTAATAAAGGAGATTGAATTATGGCAAAATTAGGCGACATAATTAAGATAAGTGATGCTGACTATACTGCACTAAAAAATGCCGGTAGTGCTGGCTATGTTATTAATGGTGTAAGATATTATTATAGTGAAAATAATATTTATTTAACACCTAGTAATGGTGGTGGCGGAGGTGGTGGCGGAACTGCTACAGACGTTCAAATTAATGGTACATCCATTACTAGCAATAATGTTGCTAATATTTTAACTAACTCTTCTTATAGCTCATCTAATAAGATTGCTACAATGAATGATGTTGATAATATTGTAGCAAACCCAGCAAATGCTTATAATATATTAAAAACAATTGGTATTAATGGAACAAACTATAAAATTAAACCAACTTTATACCACAATAATATTCAAATTCAATTCAATACTGGCTCAGACAGAGGCACATTAACAATATCTTTTGATAACCATGAAAATTATCAAACTACTTTTGATAGCTTTATTAGCGAAGGGTCTAGCTCTGTAAATGCTTTATGGTATATACTTCAAAACTATTCAAATGTTGCAAGTAGTTCAAATAACTTTGGTGGCATTACCGCAGGCGGTGCTTTCTATAGTAACTATTATAGCAAGTTATGTGTTATCGTTAAAATGTATATGACTAGCACACAAATGGCAATAGAATATGTAAACTGTTCTGATGGTAGTTATGGACAAATTACAATTAATAAATCAAATACTTCATATTTTACAAGTGTTTCTGTAAAAAGTGTTGAAATAAAAATAAGCTATGGTGAATAATTTATATATAATGTTTTATTTATTGTATAATAAAATATAATAATAGAAAGGATGTTAAACTATTATGAAAAAATTATGGACAAAACTAGTTGCCTTAACTCTTGGAGCTATAGTGGCTTTAGGAGTTGGTTTTGCAGTTTCTAGGGCTAGCAAAGCTATGCCTGTTCATGCTGCTGAAACAACTGTTACTTGGGCTGGAACAACAGCCTTACCTGGAACTGCTACCTCAATTGAAAATAGCCCTATTACTATTAAAGTTAGTTCTACTAATACTTATAGTAATCCTATAAGAGTTTATGCTAATACAACTATTACTATTAATGCTACAGATAGTACTTATTTAAAATCTGTTACTTATGAAGCATCTAGCACTGGAAATTATGTAACTTATGCTCAGAATGCTGTGGTAAGTCCTACAGTTACACCCACAGTTAGTGGAAAAAATGTTACTTGGAGCTTTTCAGGGACTTCAACTACTGAATTTACATTTAAGCCAAGTTCTCAAACAAGAACTAATGGAATAAGTGTTATTTATGATACTAGTGGAACACCGACACATACTCATACTCCAGGTGACCCAGTAGAAGAAAATAGAATAGAACCTACTTGTACAGTTGCAGGTAGTTATGATAGTGTAGTTTATTGTACTGAATGTGAAAAAGAAATATCTAGAACATCAATAGTTATTCCTGCTACAGGTCATAACTATGTAGATGGTGTATGTAGTGTTTGTGGTGCCGAGGAACCATCAAGTATTATTTTAGATCCGACTGTAACAAGTAGTTTCCCATATCAAGGAATTACATTAACAGTTTCAGATGGAACTTTAACAAATGGAACAGATTATCGTGTGTATAAAGGTCAAACATTAACAATTACATCTACTGTTGGTAATATAGTAAGTATTGAATTTACTTATTATAGTTCATCATATGATGGAGGTGGGTGGGAATCTTCTTATACACCAAGTGATAGTACTTGGACATCACCAGTAACTAGTGGTGAACAAGCAAGAATTACATTAATTATTATTGAAGTAGATTCAGACGAACCAACTCCACCTGGTCCAGGTCCTACTCCAACCATTATAGCAAAAAGATGTTATTCATTAATTACATCAACTGATGAATTAGTTGCTACAGGTAAATATATTATTGTTGGGCATACAGCAATCGAACCTTATGATTATTATGCATTATCAACAACACAAAATGGAAATAACCGCGGGGTAGAGGGTGTTAATGTTGTAGGTTCAGTTGCCACAGTTACAAGTGAGGCTGTTGAAGTTGTTACTTTAGGTGGTTCAACAGGTGCATGGACATTTGGTGTTACAGGTGGTTATTTATATGCTGCGTCAAGTTCAAGCAACTATTTAAGAACACAATCAATTAACGATGCTAATGGTGAATGGGCAATTAGTATTACATCAGAAGGTGTTGTTACTGCTACTGCTCAAGGAAGTAATACTCATAACTTACTTCAATATAATAGTTCAAGTAGTATCTTCTCAGCTTATGCTAATGTGCAGAGAGACATATATTTATATAAATTAGATTTTGAAGAAACGTTATTAGGAAATGTTGTTTGTGATGGTTCTGGAAGTCATACATTACCAGAAGGATATACTTGGAATACTGATTTACAAGCAGTTTATAATGATTTGCCAACAAGTGAAAAGTCTAGCTTAGCAAGCAAAGAAGCAGCTATTGATAGTGGTCTTGATAGATATGACTACATTATCGGTAAGTATAATCAAAAAGGTGAAACAGATCCAACAAAAACTAACTATGTACACTTTATAACTGGTAGAACAATTAACCCAATTGGATATTCAAGAATTTTATTGCCGCTAGCTTTTGGAGAAGATAATGCTGCTATAACAGTTATTATAATTATCTCATTAATTTCTATCTCTTCTCTTGCAATGCTTTTGATGATTAGAAAGAAAAGAATAAACTAATATTTATATTAAAATTTAAAAATAGCCTGCAAAATGGCTATTTTTTTATTGTATAATATAATGAGGTAATTTATTTTATGTTTAAGAAAAAAGCAAAAACAGAAGACAAAAAAGAGCTTCAAGATTTAACTGAAGAAGTTGAACAAAAAGAAGAAGAACTTATTGAAAAAACTTGTCCTGATGCAGAAACAGCCTGGATAGTCATTAGAGATAATGTTAATCATTGGATTATGGGACTTTGTAATCTTAGCAAGCAAGATAAAAAAGATATTAGTACTTGCTTAGACTACTTACTAAATTATATTGATTCTCATAAAGAATTAGAAGCAATTAAAAAACAAATTAATGATAAAACTTTACAAGACTATAGCAAGTCATATGAAGACAATGGCTATATTGTAGATATTAATATTAAGAAGAAAAAATAGAATTTACATAAGTTTTTATTTTGTTGTATAATAATTTAGAGGTAAAATAAATGACAACTGAAAGATTTAATAAAATTGTTGAAGAACAAATTGAAAGAATTAAAAGTGTTTTAATTAAAAAAGCTGATGAATATAATTTAGAAGAAGACCGTTTAGGCTTTTTTAAGCGTTCAGCAGCATTTGCCCAAGAAACTCCTGAACAAGCTCTCTATGGGTTCCTTTTAAAGCATTTACAAAGTATTACAGATATGATTCAAAGTGGTAAAAGTTACCCAAAAGAATTATTTGTCGAAAAAATTACAGATACAATGAATTATCTTTGCTTATTACTTGGTTTAATTGAAGATACAGGTAGAGCTAAACAAAAACCTGGCCCAAAGGCTAAAAGAGTTAGATTAGTTGAGGAGAAAAAATAATGTATTTAGAAGAAGATACCTCTATGCCAAAAAAAGAATGTTGGCTCAAAAGATTTTTTAAAAAAATTAAGAAAGTTTTAAATAAGGTCAAAGAATAATTATGAGAGACTATAATTCACAAGCATTTACACCAGAGGAAGTTGAACAAGGCTTACATTTAGACTTGCTTAACTATCTTTTAGATCATAATAAAAAGAATGAAACTCAATATTATGATATTCATATTACAACTGATGGCTATTGCACAATTATTGAATGGACTGATGTTGATTATGACCAAAAATATGGCTCAGAAGGCAAATTTGAATATGTTCCTTATAATGGCCAAGTAATGTTAGAATATGACTTTCCAGACAATCATAGAGAAATGTGCTATGATGAGGAAGACTACAAGGAGAGACTTGATGAATTCTTAAAAGAAAATCCAGGTTGGGTCAAGACTCAATATGGAACATGGACTAACGAAATAGAAAATGAAAAGTTTAAAAAGATGTTAGAAGAACAAAAACCAATACCTGTTGAGGGAGAGAAATAATAATGAGTCAAGAATATACAAATTATATCCAAGAACATAAAAGTAATGTTGAAAAAGCTTATCATTGGTTAGTTGATCATAATATTATTGATTTAGAATGGACTGCTTGTATTTATGAAAATATTGTAGAACATGATATGTCAAAATATTCAAACTATGAATATGATGCCTATGACGAATACTTCTATGGTGGCAATAGAACAAAAAAAGTTGAGAGCGACTTCAACTATGCTTGGCTACATCACATTCATGTAAATCCGCATCATTGGCAATATTGGGTATTAAAACATGATGATGAGCCTGAAGAAGCTTTAGAAATGCCAATTCAATATATTTACGAGATGATTTGTGATTGGTGGTCATTTAGTTTTAAAACTGGCGATTTAAAAGAAATTTTTAGCTGGTATAAAAAACATAAAGGCATGGTACTTCATCCAAATACAAGAAAATTAGCTGAAGATACTCTAAGTAAAATTAAAAAAATTTTGGAGGCTGAGGATAATGCTGAATAAAGATTTTTATAACAAATTACCCGGATTTGTTTGTGAAATACTTGAGGAACTTATTGAAAAATATAGTGAAAAGTCTTGGTTTGAACAAGCTTGGAATGAATATAGGGAGTATGTTTTAAGTGTTGAAGATATTTTTGACCTTAAAATGCCTGGATATATTTTTAATAAGTATGTAAAGGCAGAGGAAAAATAATGAGTAGAGCAGATCAGTACTTTAGAGAAGCTTGTACTAAAATCTTAGTAGAAGGCTACAGTGATGAGGGTCAAAAAGTAAGACCTCATTGGCCTGATGGCACACCTGCATACACTAAGAAAATTTTTTCATTTATTACACAATATGATTTATCTAAAGAATTTCCAGCTCTAACACTTCGTAAACAATCATTTAAAAATTGTGTTAGAGAATTACTTTGGATGTGGCAAAAGAAATCTAATGTAGTTAATGAATTAGGAAAAGCAGCAGGTATTTGGAGAGCTTGGGAACAAGAAGATGGTACAATTGGAAAAACATATTCTTATCAATTAGCTCAAGTTTATGATTTACCTGAAGGCAAGATGGATCAAGTTGATGCTTTATTATATAATTTAAAAAATAATCCAATGAATCGTAGAATGATTGTGACTATGTGGAATCCAAAAGACTTAAAAGAAATGTCTCTTGCCCCTTGTGTATATGAAATTATCTGTGATGTTCAAGGTAATAGATTAAATATGATTTTAATGCAAAGAAGTGCAGATGCTTTAAGTGCAGGTGCTCCAGGCGGTTGGGATGAAATGCAATATGCTATGCTTCAATGCATGTTAGCACAATCTTCAGGGCTAAAACCAGGTTTATTCACTCATGTAATTGCAAATCTCCATATCTACGATCGCCATGAAGAAATTATTAAAGAAGTTTTAAAAAATAAAGAATATGAGTCACCAAAGCTTAGACTCAACCCAGAAAAAACTGATTTCTATAGCTTTACAGAAGATGACTTTGAGTTATTAGATTATCAAGCAACAAAATTAGATAAAAAATTTGAAGTCGCAGAATAAGGAGAAATTATGGTAGAATATACAGTTGAAACATTAGTTCATTTATATGACAGCTTAAATAGTCAAATTGAAAGTGTTCAAGATGATTTAGGTGAGTTTATGAAAGTTAGTTTTAATCCAAATCTTATAGAGGAAGTTAAGGCTGAAATTGAAGCTGC
>AUXO017242363.1_pt1 | contig 10951 bp, 8 predicted proteins | sample 768731 | NCBI WGS metagenome assembly AUXO01 (sample SAMN02715735, study PRJNA202380) | gut metagenome | biome: sheep rumen | host: Ovis aries | place: New Zealand: Palmerston North
GCGATGAATATGGCGTTATTTCGTTTTTTTAATTCAAGAACAATCTCAGGAAATAGAATTGACTACAATAAGATAATTGAGGCAACTGGAGTTAAAGATTCATTTGAACTATCTTTTAAAGGACACGGATTATCTTTAACTAATCATTATTGGTATAAAAAAGAAGGTGAAGACCTTAAATACGGCGATATTAATTTCTTCACTAACAAATGGGATGATACCTTCGCTAAAGCGGTATTACTAGGAGATTATGAGGCTTTAAAAACCGCAGATTTAAATGTTCCAGATATCGTTACTCCTGGTTGGGCGGTTAAAGGATGGATCTATGATGTTTCTCCTAAACTATATAAATTAGGAATTGATGTTGAACATCCAGAAGAAGTTATCGCTGAAGTTCTATCATCTAAAATCGCTAAAAGATTATTAGAACCTTCTGAAGTTATTGATTATGAGTTAAAGACCATTGGAAATAGATATGCATCAGTTTCCAATTTATTAATTGGAATTGATGAAGAATTAATTCCATTATCAGTGTATTTACCATTTAATTATTATTTTTTATACAGAAATAAAAATGGTGATAGAAATAAGAACAAAGAATTTTTAGATAAATTATTAGCGGAAGGTTATGTAGATTTATATAAACGTTTTGTCAAAATAGCATGTCTTAAATCCATTTGCTTTGTTAGCGATTTACATTTTGATAATTTATCGATGATTAGAAATATCAAAACAGGAGAAATTAGAATCTCTCCTTTATATGATTTAGGTGGAGCGTTTGGTAGTTCAAGAAGCGGAAGAGAATTTATCTCAAATATCAATGAAGGTTCTTTAATGCTTATTTATTTCTTCTTCTCTCAAATCGATAAAGATTGGGATTATTCATGGTATGACCCAACTAGATTGATTGACGCGGAAGAGGTTATTAGGTTTTATCTATCCAAGAGTGAATTCTACACTCCAGAGATTATTGATAACGTCATAAAAATATTTAATATTCAAAAATCATCTTTAGATGAGATGGCTAATAAGTAATGTGTGGCACATCTGTGACAAGTGATTTGCTATTATGCTATTAGTTCACGAGGAACATATTTATGAGAAAAGAGTTACTTAATGGTTTAACAGATGATCAAATCGCCAAAGTTAAAGCATGCGATGATTTTAATGATTTACTACAACTCGCCAAAGACGAAGGTGTTGAATTAACTGATGAACAGCTTAATGCCATAAGTGGTGGAGCGTGCACTCCTACCGAGAAAAATCAAAATAAGAGAAAAATAGAAGACTAATATGTTTTATCGAATAAAAGATAATATCGCGCTTAGAAAATGGAAATATGTCGATCGCGCAATATATATAAAAGGAGAAGAAAACGCAGTTGGAATTCCAGAGAAAGAATTCGAACTCCTTTTATTATGTGATGGAGAACACGATATCGAACCATCCGTTTATCTATCTAATTTATTAACTAAGAATTATATTGAACAATGTGAAAAAGGTCATCGTCCATCTGAATGGTCCTTACTTAAAACTTATGAGAATTTTTATTTTCCAAAAATGAACCTTATGGTCACTGGAAAATGCAATTTGAATTGTCTACATTGTTTTAACGCTAAAGATAATGCTCCTCTAAATACTGAATTATCCTACGAACAAATTATTGATATCCTTGATCAAGCTCGTGATATTGGGGTTCACGCCTTTACCTTAACTGGTGGAGAGCCATTAGTCCATCACCGCTTTTTAGATATTGTTAAGGCGATATATGAAAGAGACATGTTTATTTTTGAATTAAACACAAATGGCCTATTAATTACACAAAAAATGCTTGATTTCTTTAAGGAAATTGGTTGCAATCCACTAATTAAAATTTCTTTTGATGGAATTGGATATCATAACTGGATTAGACAACATCCAAAAGCGGAAGAGTTAACCCTCAAAGCTATTGAATTATGTATTAAAAACGGATTTAAAGTTAAAGCTCAAGTCCAAGTTAACCGTAAGAATGTTTCTTCGATGTTACCTACTGCTAAACTACTTAATGAGATGGGCGTTTACGAGATGAGAATTATTAGAACTACTGAAGCCCCTAGATGGGAAAAGAATTCTCCTCAATCTAGTTTGACAATCGAAGAATACTACAAGAGTATGATCGAATTTGCTAAAGAATATAAAAATTCTGGTATGCAGATGATTGTCGATATCTGGCAACTCGTTAGATTATATCCAGCCTACCACGCATATGAGTTAGTACCTATTGCTTGTAATAAAGATGAATTCAATATCAGGATTCCAATGTGTAAAGGTAACCGTGGAATGATCGCGGTTAGTAGCAGTGGAGAAGTTGTCCCTTGTTTACAAATGTCTGGCTATTTCTTAGAAAAAGGAATCAGTTTAGGAAACATCTTTAAAACCCCATTAAAACAGTTAACTATTGAAAGCGATTATTTAAATTTAGCGATTGCTCCTTTATTTAAACAAATTATTGAAAACGATAAATGTGGCAACTGCAAATATTACAAAGCTTGTACAGGTGGCTGCCCAGCTTTAGGGTTATTATATTCCACCAATAATGATTTCTATCATGAAGATATTACAAAATGCATTTTCTTTGAAAATGGTTGGTATGATATAATAAATGAAGAACTAGAGGGCTGGCGATTAACTAAGCCACTAGATATCTAAATATAAATAAGTTAGAAAGCATCGAAATTAATTCGGTGTTTTTTTATTTTAGATTGCGTTTACACAATCTAAAAAAGTAAGTATAATTATATTAATTATGAGTAAAAATAATTACCAAGGTATATCAAATCCAGACGAATTAAATAAAAGATTACAAAAAACTTCTCCATTGACTTGGATTATTTTAGGAATTGTTATCGCTATCCTTGCGTCATTTTTTGCTTGGTCTATCATTCATAAAATCAACATTCGAATTTTTGCTAAAGCCACTGTTATTGATAAGAATGTTACTTTGCATGTCGATGATAGCGATTTAAATAAATTAAAAGTAAATCAAAAAGTCTATATTTCTGGGAAAGAAGGAAAAATTCTTTCTTTTGATGAAAATAACAACCCTGTCGTAAGTGAGTTTGATTTAAAAAATGATGAATATACATGTTACATCGTTATTAAACAGATGAGACCTGTGGATTTTTTAATTGGCAGATAAGATGAGCAAGGATATTAGAAAACCAAAAACTAAAGGAGTTGCAAACACTCCAATCATTATGCAATTAGAAGTCCTTGAATGTGGGGCTGCTTCTTTAGCGATGGTCATGGCTTATTACAATAAATGGATTCCGCTTGAACAAGTTAGAGTTGATTGTGGTGTTTCTAGAAATGGTAGCAACGCTAAAAACATTCTTAAAGCAGCGGAAAAATATGGCTTTAAAACCAAAGGTTTTGCCTATAACATTGATAAACTTAGAAAACAGGGAACATTCCCTGCAATTATCCACTGGGGTGGAGGACACTTTGTCGTATTAAACGGCTTTAGAGGAAATAAGGCTATTATTAACGATCCTGCAAAAGGTTTAGTGAAAGTTGATTTAAAAACATTTGATCAATTCTTTACTGGAATTTATTTAGAAATCATTCCTGATGAAGGATTTGTTCCAAGCGGAAAAAGAAAATCAATTTTTGATTTCGCTAAGAAAAGATTAAAAGGCGCGATTCCTTTAATTGCTTTCTTCGCCATTACAACAATTATCTTTTATGTCTTTGGAATAATTAATCCAGTAATGCAACAATTCTTTGTAGATTATTTATTAGGTGGAAACAACCCTGATTGGCTATTACCATTTATCTTCATTTTTGCTGGAGTTGGATTATTACAAGTCGTCGTAAATGTCGTTCAATCTTTATATCAATATAAGATTAGAGGAAAATTAGACCTCATCGGTTCATCTTCCTATATGTGGACTATCCTAAGATTACCAATTGAATTTTTCTCTCAAAGAATGGTTGGTGACTTACAGTCTAGACAAAGCGAAAACGCCTCCATTGCTGAAACCTTGGTCAATGTTTTCGCTCCATTATTATTTAACACAATAATGATTATCGTTTATTTAGTCTTCATGATTTATAAGAGTTGGATTTTAACTTTAATCGGAGTAGCGACAGTTGTCTTTAACGCCCTTATTTCTCAATATATTTCGAAGATGAGAGTGAATATTTCTAGAGTTCAAGCTCGTGATAACGCGAAACTCGCTGGTATGACCTCTAAAGGAATTGAGATGATTGAAACTATCAAATCTAATGGTGCTGAATCAGCTTATTTTACTAGCTGGTCCGCTGCTCAAGACGAAGCTGTTAAAGGCAAAATGAAAATGGCAAAAACTAACCAATTTATTGGGATTTTGCCTGCATTTTTCTCATTAATTGCAAATTATTCTGTTCTAATTCTTGGTGTTTATTTAACTATTAAATATGATTTTACAATCGGTTCTATCGTCGCCTTCCAAGGATTATTAAGTATGTTTATGTCTCCGGCGATGACTATTATCACCAGCGGACAAACTCTTCAAGAGATGAGAACTCAAATGGAAAGAGTGGATGATGTATTAGAATATCCGCTTGATGAAAATGTCACTAGATCAATCCCGGCAGAAAACATTTCTAAGATTAAAGGAAATCTTGTTTTAAAAGATGTAACCTTTGGATATTCAAGATTAGATCAACCGATCTTAAAAGGATTTAATCTCGAAATTAAACAAGGCCAAAAAATTGCTATCGTCGGATCTACTGGAAGCGGTAAATCAACATTATCTAAATTGATTTCTGGATTATATTCTCCTTGGAGCGGAGAAATCATTTTTAACGGTCAAAAAATGGAAGAGATTGACCACGAAATCTTTACTTCTTCAATCGCAGTTGTTGATCAGGATATTACTCTATATGAAGATACGATCGCTAATAATATTAAAATGTGGGACAGTTCAATCGCTGATTACGAAGTAATTATCGCTTGTAATGACGCTCAAATTCATAAACAAATCATGTCTAGAGATGGTGGATATAACGCTCCGATATTAGAGGGCGGCAAAAACTTCTCTGGAGGAGAAAGACAAAGACTTGAAATTGCTCGTTCTTTGGCAAGTGATCCAAGCATCATTATTTTAGATGAAGCAACAAGTGCGTTAGACGCTAAAACTGAATATGAAGTTGTTAACGCGATTAAAGCTAGAGGAATTACGACTATTGTTATCGCACATAGATTATCTACGATTCGCGATGCAGATTTAATCGTCGTTTTAGAAAAAGGTACTATCACCGAACAAGGTACACACGATCAGTTAATGAAACGAAAAGGTGCCTATTTTGACCTTGTCAGTAATGAATAGAAAGGAGAAGTATGGGCTGGTTTGAAGAGCAAGTAAAGCAAAGACAAAAACTCGATGAAAAAACCTTCGAGGAATCTTTCTTGTCCCTTGCTGGAATTCGTATTAATAATGAACATAACCTTAGCGAAGCAGCCATTAGGGAAAATTTTGCTATTAAGCAAATCCTTTCATTCTTCCATTATTCGATGGTTGATATCCCAGTAACCATTGAGGTTTTTAAAGATAAAATCAATTACGCATTAAAGTCGTTTGATATCTCGTACCATAAGTTTGATTTAAAAGAAAACAATTTGAATGAATCCGGATGTCCAATCTTAGCGTTTACTCTTGCCCATCACACCCCAGTTGTCTTCCTTCCTAGAGGAAATAAAGGATATTATTTCATTTCTCATCATACAGGTAAGAAAGTTAAACTAACCGAGGAAATCCTTTCGAGGTTTGAAAAAGACGCTATTAGTTTTTATCGTCCTTTACCAAATGCCAAAATTTCAGTAAAGGAATATGCAAAATATATTAGGCAATCGATTAGACCTATTGATATTATCCTTGTAATTTTAGTTTCCGCAATTGCTTCCGGAGTTGGCTTATTAGTTCCATTCCTCACTCAAAAATTAACCGCTGTTGCTACTGGCAGTAGGTCGATGAATGAATTTATTATATTCTCGATTTATGTTGTCGCTGCAGCCACTGGATTATTATTAATTAACACTACAAAAGGATTTGCTAATTCACGTATTTCAATTAAAATTGAAAAATCTGTTCAAGAAGCGACGATGATGAGGGTTTTATATCTACCAACATCATTCTTCAAAAAATTTAATACTGGTGAACTTTGCGCAAGATTTGGTAGTGTTGTCAATTTAGCAATCACTTTGATTAGTGGAGTATTTATGACTTTAGTGTCAGTCATTATGTCACTAGCATATTTATTCCAAATGATTGGATTTGCTCCTGTTCTTATCTTACCTGTAGTAGCTATTTTAGTTGTTAATTCCGCCTTTACAATTTTAGTATCAGTTATTCAAAAGAATCACACTCAAAAAGTTCTTGAGGCTTCTTCTAAAGAATCTGGTGTGACTTATGAAATGATTAATGGTATTCAAAAGATTAGATTATCAGGTTCAGAAAAAAGAGTGTTCGCCAAATGGGCGAATGTCTATTCTAAATCAACTAAACTTAGATATCGTCCACCATTAATTGTCAGATTATCTCCTGCAATTACTTTATTAATTACTTTGCTCGGTAATGTTTTGATCTATTTTGTCGCAGGTGCAAATAATGTTGAAATTAGCACATACATGGCCTTTACCGCGAGCTATGGAGTTCTTTCAGCAGCGATTGCTTCTTTAGTTTCGGTTGTTTCTTTAGTGTCTAGCATTCAACCAATCTTTGAAATGGCTCGTCCAATTTTAGAAACTGAGCCTGAATCTAGTGAAGGCAAAATGACAATTACCTCAATAAGTGGAAATATCGATGTAAATAATGTTTCATTTAAATATAATGAAAAAGGGCCACTAATCCTAAATAACTTCAATTTGCATATTAAAGAAGGAGAATATGTGGCCATTGTCGGTCAAACCGGATGTGGTAAATCCACTTTGGTAAGACTATTACTTGGCTTTGAAAAACCAAATAAAGGTGCGGTCTTATATGACAATATCGATATTAATGATGTAGATTTAAGTTCATTAAGAAGAAATATCGGCACGGTCATGCAAAATGGAACTTTGTTCCACGCTGATATCTTATCTAACATCATTATCTCTTCTCCTGATTTAAAAGAAGAAGATGCCTGGAAAGCAGCAGAAATCGCTAATATTGCTAATGATATTAGAGAGATGCCGATGGGAATGAAAACAGTCATTTCAGAAGGTCAAGGCGGTATTTCCGGAGGACAAAAGCAAAGAATTATGATTGCTAGATCAATTGTCCATAAACCAAAAGTATTAATCTTTGATGAAGCCACCAGTGCTTTAGATAATAAAACTCAAAAGAGCATTTCTGATTCGATAGCTAAATTAAACTGCACAAGAATCGTTATCGCTCATAGATTATCGACTATTAAACACGCGGACCGCATTATTATGCTTGAAAATGGAAAGATCATCGAAGAAGGTAATTATCAAACCTTAATTGATAAAAAAGGAAAATTTGCAGAACTTGTCGAGAGACAAAGATTAGACAATAAATAGTGGAGGTATATTATGAAACACACTGTCGAAAATGATGTATTAACAATTTATTTAGAAGGAGAACTCAATTCTTTTAATTCAGAAGATGTTGAAAAAGAAATTGATGAAATCGTTGAATCAAATTCTTTCGATTCAATTATTTTGAATCTCAAAGATTTAAGCTACATTTCTTCTGCTGGATTAAGAATCATCGTTAGATTAAAGCAAAGATTTGACAAAACTTCTTTAGTTAAAGTTAGTAAGAATGTCTATGACATTTTTGAGATGGTTGGATTCGAAAACATCATCAAAATTGAAAGACAATAAGAAGGAGATTCTTATGAATTATCAATTAGAAAAAGAAACACTTACTTTATATTTTGAAGGGGAATTAAATTCTTCTAACGCGGATAAAGTTTCTGAAGAAATAGAGAAGATTGTTTCTTCAAATAAGTTTAATAAACTTATTTTAGATATGGAGAAACTAAACTATATCTCTAGCGCTGGACTTAGAGTTGTTTTAAAACTTAAACAGTTATATGAAGATACCTCGGTAATTAACGTTTCATTAGAAGTCTATGACATTTTCCAAATGACTGGCTTCACTTCGATGATGTCTATTCAAAAGATGCTTAGAAGCGTTGATGTTTCTCATGCAGAAGTGATTGGAGAAGGATATTTTTCCACAGTTTATCGCTTAGACAAAGATACGATTGTTAAAGTATTTAACCGCACCAGCGATCCAGAACAAGTCAGCCGTGAACTTAGACTTGCTAAAGAAGCATTTGTTCTTGGAGTTCCAACCGCAATATCATTTGATATTGTCAGAGTGGGTAATAAACTTGGTGTCTGCTTTGAAATGCTTGATTGTCAATCTTTAAAAACGGTTTTAACCACTGATAAAGCTCACTACGACGAATATTTAAATAAATATGCCTCTTTATTAAAGAAAATTAATACGACTGAATGTTTCAATCCAGAAATTCCAAGTATTAAGAAACTCTACTTAAATAAAATCGAAAAAATCAAACCATATTTAGAAGAAAAATATTATTCAAAAGCTCGTAAATTAATTGAATCCATTGAAGAAAGAAAAACCTTTGTTCATGGAGATTGCCACTTTAAAAACATTATGGTTCAAAAAGGCGAGCTTCTCTTAATTGATATGGACACTTTATCTGTTGGTCATCCAATATTTGAACTAGCAGCCCTTTATGCTCCTTATTGTGCTTTTAATGAAGATGATCCAGGGAATAGTGAAAGATTCTTTGGTATTAAAGATAATGAAGCAAAAGAATTATACAATTCTGTCCTTAAAATCTATTTTGGTAAAGAAGATGAAGCTGCTAAAGAAAAGATTAGATTATTATCATATGTTCATATGGTGTGGTGGAATCGTATTAATGAACCTGATAATAACAAAAGATTAGAAGGGTGTAGAGGTCGCTTATATAAATTACTTGACCGTATAGACGACTTAGATATCGGTATTTAATATGGGAACTGAACAAGATATCACTAATGCCTATAAGAAAAACGAAGCTAGTGCAAATAAGCACATGACTTTCGCTTTGCTTTTCACTGCTTTTTTACTTTTCTTAGTGTGGTTTGGCTATTTCTTTAAATTGTTTGATTTGGGTGAATTATCTAGAAAAGTCACAATCATTATCATTCCTTTTGTCATCGTCTTATTATGCATTCCAATGTTCTTTATTAAGACGAAAATTACCAGTAGTCCAAAATATAAATATTTTGCGACGATGTTATTAGTCTTAGCGATTTCAATTTTAAATGTCGTTATGCCAAAACACGCAATCTTAGGTTGGGCGGCTTGTATTGTTATAACCGCTCACTATTATAGTCCTAGATTAACTAAGATTGTCTTTGCCGTATCGATGGTGATGATGCTTATCTCTTTAGGATTTGGAACGTTCTATGGTGAATATGACGCTAACTTATTAGCGGGCGAACTCAATAAAAAGAGTCAAGTTATTTTCCACTATAAGTTAGAAGGAAGAACTTACCCTGATACTCCAGCAGGAAGATATATTTATCTAAAAGATTTGATCGCTATCGGTGGAGAGAATAGATTTGTTAAAATCTTCACTCAATATTACTTAGGTAGAGCCTTACTTTTAACATTAATCTTCTTCATTGTTGTTTTCTTAAATAAGAGAACAAAAGCGCTTCTTGCTAGCGAAATATCTTCGAATAATGAAAACGAGAAGAATAAGACGGAATTAGAAGTTGCTAAAGAGATTCAATTAAATACTTTGCCGGCGGAAACCTTATCTTCTTTAGATGTTGAAATCGCTGGAGAACTTAAAGCCGCAAAAGAAGTCGGTGGAGATTTATACGATTATGTCGATATCGATAAAGACCATGTCGCTTTCTTAATTGGAGACGTTTCTGGAAAAGGGGTTCCAGCAGCGATGTTTATGATGAAAACGATTACATCGTTTAGAGATTTCGCTACAAAAGGAAAAACTCCATCTCAAATCTTAAAGGAAGTTAACGCTTCAATTAATAAAGGAAATAAAACCGGATTATTCGTTACTTGCTTTTTAGCGATTTTAGATAAGCGAGATGGAAAAGTGGTCTACGCAAACGCAGGACATAATCCACCTATTATTGGAAGTAATGGAAATTACCGCTATTTAAAATGTAATTCAGGTTTCTTACTTGGATGTTTAAAAGAAACATTTATTAAAGATGAAGAGATAACTTTAAAACCTGGAGAAAGCATTACTTTATATACGGATGGTATTACCGAAGCAAGAAATGCTGAAGGTGAATTCTTTGGCGAGGAAAGATTCATTAATTTATTAAATAAACATGACTATACTTGCTTAGTGGAATTCCATCACGCGATTAAAGACGGTATCTCTAGCTTTGTTATGGACGCTCCGCAAAGTGATGATATCACTTTCTTAACTTTCAAATATCGCGGAGACAATTATTCTTATAAAGAAATGCAATTTGAAGCCAAAAAAGAAAACATGATTAATATGCTTGCTTTCATTAATGACTTCGCTAAAGAACAAAATCTTTCAGAGGATTTAATTAGTAAGTTAGTTATTGTTGGAGATGAAGTGTTCTCAAATATTATTAAATATGGATATCAAAACTCCAATGGAGATATCTTCGTTAGACTACTTTACGATATCGACAAGAAAGAATTTGCGATGACTGTTATTGATAAGGCAATTCCATTTAATCAATTAGAAGTTAATCGTCCAGAATTAAGTGGAGATGCAAAAAAAGTGGAAATCGGTGGATTAGGTCTATTAATTGTTAAAAAGATTATGGATCAATGCGCTTATGACCGCATCAACGGAAAGAATATTCTTGTCTTAAAAAAGACTGTTAAATAATTTGTGACACTTCTGTGACAAGTCATTTGTTATTATATTAATGTCTCAAGGAGGA
>AUXO017540861.1_pt1 | contig 10951 bp, 6 predicted proteins | sample 768731 | NCBI WGS metagenome assembly AUXO01 (sample SAMN02715735, study PRJNA202380) | gut metagenome | biome: sheep rumen | host: Ovis aries | place: New Zealand: Palmerston North
TCACAATCATATTATCGTTCCTGTATTGATTATTCAATACATCTCTATACATAAAAAAGAGGGTTTATCCGTTCACAGTGACAGGCACCTATGGGTTTCTATGATTCTGCATTTTTCCATGATCATTTTCAATAGCGGTTCTCTTTCAGAATACTCTTGATTTCCAACAATGAATATCCTATCTCTGGCTCTTGATAGTGCAACATTGATCCGCCTGTTATCCGCAAGGAATCTATAAGACCCTTTAGTTCTGGTGACCGAAAAAATCACAATGTCGCTTTCCTTGCCCTGGAAGCCATCCACAGTGTCTATTTTTACACGATTTGAAAAAATACACGACTTTCTCAGAGATGATATCTGAGCGCGATATGGCGCAATTACAGCAACTGTTGTATTGTGATTACTCTCATTGATAATCTTTTTCACCAAGTCCGCAACAATTCTACATTCATCCTCATTATAAATCTTAGGTCTATCCGAGAATTCCTCTGTTGGAACTGGCCAGTCATTCGTCGGACTATATGTAATCCATGTAAGTCCATCCTTAATATTTTCATTTCTGCCATTTTTCAAGAAACCATTATAAAACAACTCTGATATCATACGGCCAATCTGATTTGACATACGATACTGCGTATCCAATACAGAAACATTTTTGCCTTCCACAAAAAGAGAATCTATGTACATAAAATGATTAAGATTACAGTTTTGAATGCTTCTTATAATCTCTTGTTCTTCAGAGCAAAATACTGGCGGCAACTGCTTAGGATCGCCAAGAAGTATTGCTTTTCTTGAAATAACAAGTGGGGATAGGATTTCAGGTAGTGTTGCCTTGCAAACTTCATCAATGATTGCGACATCAAACATTTCTGTCCTATCTCTAAAATCATATGCAGCGGCCATGTTACAAGTCATACCCACAATATTAGAAGAAAGAGCCAATGCCTTCTCAATTTGATGCTTCTTTCTTTGATCGTTTGAAATAGATTCTCTTACTTCTTCTTCAATAATGTTATATGCATCCTTGGTCTGAATGTTCTCTGATGCCCATCTTAAATATGAATCAATTATTGATTCAGGAGAAAACTCATCTACAGCATCATCGTTCTCTTTGTCACGAATGCGAACAATTCTGATTCCCTTACTGTACTGTGCAATTCTTGAAAGAAGGTTATTAACAGCAACGTGTGTTTCAGAACAGACCAAGATGCGAAGGCCCGGATTCGCTGACAAAAGTTGAATACAAATTTCGGCAATGACCTGTGTTTTTCCTGTTCCCGGAGGTCCTTGTATCAGTGATAGATCGTTCTCCCCAAGAGCAACTCTAACGGCCTTCTTCTGTGAATCGTTTAGGTCAAAATAAAACTTATCACATACGACTTCTTTAGATTCTTCAGTTGATGCAGAAATAAAATCGGATAAAAGACTCGGATTAAGTACCGCACCGCATCTCACCCTCTCAATAGTCTTGATTTGACGCTCGCATTTTATTCTTTCTCCTTTGTCTTCTGTCAAAGAAATACGCTCAATCAAAAATGCCTTCCAGCTTGTTAGATGATCGATCCATAACTGTCTATTCATGTTGATCACCTCGCGCTTCACATAGTATAAAGTCTATAGAATCCACATACATATCAAGTCTAATTCCTGGCAGTAATTCAAACAGTACTGCCTGTTTCAGCGAGTGGCTTTCTTCATCCGCGATACCAGAAATCATCAATCCATCCCCTGTAATGTATCCTTTCAATTCAGCAGAGACATCGATCTCATATGTGTTTTCTAAGCACATATCAATAATTGCAACTATCGGCTCCGACAAATATAGCTTACCGGCTTCGATATCGGCAGCCAATATCTGGCGGTTTACCAAATGCTTTATGCCATTTGCTAGCACAGAATCAGAAAACAGCGGAAGCGCATTTGCAATTTCCATTGAATTCGTGAATCCGTTCAGAACAAGTCTGAATATAATATTCTCAACAACGCCAAATTGACGGTTTAATTGAAAATCAATTCTTATTCTCATAACCGCCCTCCTTTATGACGTTTTTCTATTTCTTCTTTCCTATAAACCAGTTTTCTTTCTTCTCTTGCTTCCGCAGTCGTTGGTCTTAAAGCTCTCGGAATACATCTGCTTAGATCAAGTTTATGTTTCTTATCTAATTGTGTAAGCTTATCCTTTATTTCATTTGCTTTTTTCTCCACATCAGCCTTGTTTTTACTAATAATAGCAAGATCCTTTTTTAATAAGAACACTGTCTTTCTTGCAGAATCTAATTCTGGTGTTACGAAAAAAAACTTGATCAAGAAAAACCTATCGTCTTCATCCATTATCTGTTTAACTATTTTTTCTGCGGATGATACCTTGTTTGTCGTTTCATAGTACTCTGCTACCAGCTGTGTTTTAAGCTTTTCAATAGAGGACGCTTCTGATTTAAACTCAGCACAAGCCTCATTGTAACGAGAAATAATAGCTGATCTCTCCTGCTCACATTTCTTTTTAGCTTCAGCTGCACCTTCTATTCGTATCTTTTTTAACTCAACCATCCTGTTAGCAATTATACAGTCTTCATCAGTTTGAGCCTTTTTATCATTTATGAGTGGCACTCCATATTTCTCACAAACCCCAAAAATATAATCTCGTTTTTTAAACCATTGATTTCGTTTATTTTTTGTAGATGAAATGTTGTTCCTTAAACAATCTATTTCGGATGAAAGTTCTCGGCGTTCACGCTGTAGCCGTTCCCACTTAGACTGATCACAAGAGTGGCAGCTTGCCAAATTATGTAATTCCTCACCCACAGCATGAAGCCGGTTCCCGGTCTCATTTTTCTCTTTATATGCATAAGATATATCTGCACTCAAGTATGTGATCGGTTGAGCCCAATAAAAACGTATTCTCTTAGCTATAGCTTCCAGCTTTTCGGATGTTGAATTGATGTTATCTTCAATCTGCTTGATTTCTTGTCGAACATCTATTTGTGAATCCCTTATACATTTTCTTTTGTGGGAAAGCTGCTTGCTAAACTCTATTTTTTGTTGAATGACCCAAGCAATATATTTTATTGTCGGAAGATATTCAGACCTTTCCTGTATAATTCCTTTCAGACGAACTAAAGCAAACCTTTCACTATCCTTATCGGACTCACAATTTATAATTGCCTGAGACACTTTATCCAACAAATCCTTAGCATCATCCTCTTCCTTAAAGCTAATCTCATATCCGGACAAAGAGGTAAGTCGAATAATATCTTTTACATTGGTGAAAGATGTTAACTCATTCTGTCTTTCCCTAAGATAATCTATTTCCTTGCCAATAAGGTTCATCTGATTGCTAAGAAAATCATTGTCTTCTCGTAGTATTTCAGACTGCTTCCTTTTTATGTCTCGTATTTGGAACAGACAGTTCCGATGTAAATACGCAAATGCATATGATGTAATATCTTGTGCCACAGACTCAAGAAGGCTTCTCTCTCCCTTTAATTCTTCCTCTATAGAATCTCTGAAATGAAGAAGGTTTTTCTGATGTTCTGCCTCAACTCTCTTTATATCCTCTTGGCATTCCTCTATACGTCTATCATATTCGATTTGATAAGCATCCACACGAGCCCGAAGACTTTCAGACTCCTTCCGGAGAGACTTGTTGATCAATAGTCTATGAGGCATTAAATAATCCCATACACTCATATCACTTCACCCCCACCCACAAGACTTAAAGCTTCATTAAACGAAATGTATTGACGTCCGACCATCAATTCATCCTGCTGAATAAACCATGTGATTTTCTCGATAAACGGCATAAGTAAATCAACATCGCCACACTCAAACAACTCATGAAGAGTATTGTTTATTTGCTCATTTACTTCATTCCTATGACGCATATAGTCAAGAAGATAAGAATGCTCAGTCTTTCTGTTTTTTAGTTCTTCTACAAGCGCGTTTACGTTGCCTTCAAGCACCTCATAAACGCTGATATACTGCTTGTATGAATTGGCAACATAGGTATTAACTGATTCTCTGAAATCATTCTGCATAACCAGCCTTTGCTCTGAAAAGATAGCGCTAAGTTCTGCAATTCTCTTTTGATGCTGCTTCTCAATTTCCCGTAAAACTTTTTGCTTCTCATAATCTATGCCAGACAGATTAACTTCTAACTGATCAGTAATGGCTTTTATCGCCTTTTTATGGATGTTATATTCACGAAGATCTGAAATTAGGTTATAGCAAGGTAAAAGATCTTTGAATGACAACCGAAATTCAGATATGCTCTCCATAGAATCAGCAAAATAATACAGTCTCTCACAGCCGCTTAATTCTATATGTGAATTGATATCCGCAATGCATTCGCTATAAGCCTTTTGAGCATCCTTGTTGGCCGTTCCAATAATAGCGTTTGCTCCTAGTCCAATTACGATTCCACCAACCACTGAACCGACTACGGTACCAATCGGCCCTAGACTGGATCCAATTGCTGCACCTGTAGCAGCTGAAGTTTTCGCTGATGTAAGAAGTCCTGCACCCTGTATAAAGGCCTGACTACTAAATTGTCCTGCAATCTGACCTCCGATTTGTCCTACCGCCCATGCACCGGTAAATCCTGCAGCAGATGAATAAACATTATTAATTGAGTTACAAAGAAGGTCATCTGTATCTATTGTCTGTGTTACAAAACACTTATAGAGATCTTTGGCAAAATCAACAGCCACATTCGCCGTTGCCATAACAGGAATAGCTTCAATCGAATTTGCAGCCACTTCTTTTCCAAGCATCTTGCCAAATAATTGAACAGAGCCTGCGATTGCACCTCCACGCAATCCACCTTCGCCTGTTCCACATAAAATATGCTCTATACTTAGAATAAACTGGTCTTCCGGCAGATCCTTCGAGTTTTTAATTACCCAGACTATTTCTTGAACAGTGGTAAGAATAAGCCCTATTGCCGCGCCGGCCATAACAGCCCTGTTCAAATTCACCTTATTCAGCTCATCAAGTTTTTCTTGTCTCTTTGAATATTCTGGTGTTGACTGAGCTTTCATCTGCTCAGCCTTCTCAACCGCCTCTTCCGGTGTTATTGAATCAGAAGTGTAAGTTTTTCTTCCGATGTCGACTTTTATTGTATCATTTACACCCTGCCCAGCTCCGCCGACAAACTGTACATCTTGATACTGCGGATTGTTCATATCCTTAGCATATGCAGAAACTTTATTATGAATTTTAGACTGGTAATCAGCCGTTCTCATTGGCTTATCCCACGGATGCTCTCTTGTCCAAATAGATATATCCGTTTTCATATCTATGCCAGAAAGGACAGTACCATCCGGCATCTGTCCTTTTGTGTAAATACCAATTTTATAATCGGGTACGCCCTTTGCAAGAGCATTTATTTTCAAAGTATTTTTGAAATACTCTTCTGCAGCAAATCCCTTATATTGTTGTGTGGGTGTTCGTTTCGGAAGCCCTGTAGACTTTGCTATAGCAGACTGATTCATTGCCGTAGCATAATTATCCATAGCCGATTGAAGACTTCTCGTTTGTAATCCAGCCTGTGTTGAGGTTCCCTCAGATGAAGCATCACGAATAACCGAGGAAGCAACTTCATCCTCTGCTGAAAATTCGACAAGATCATCAAAACTGATATCTTCCGCTAATGTTTTAAACGTGTTCATTTCTTCATCCATACTATATTCCTCTATAGAACTTAATTAGGAATAAATCTAATTGTTTCATTATTTCCGGGCCATGTTAGATCTATTTCTCCATTATCGAAGAAAGTTCCATTTAGATCCGCATCTCCACAGGAAACAATGAAGTTATGTCCATTGATACTAGTAAGTGTATATGGTGTATTAGTTACCATGTTGAAACCACTAGCTCTAAAATAGTAATCAAATACTATACTTCCTGAATCTGCATAATGAACTATTAGAGAAGTTTGATCTATTCCTGTACCCACATAAGATCCTAACCAATTACTTGGATCAACATTTTCCTGGACGGTATTAATACTATTTTTGCTTTCTGTTTCTGAAAGATCATTTATTCTTTTATAAGTAATGAATTCACCATTATTATACTCAAAGATGGTATCGTTTCCGTCTAAAGTAAAACTTATTCCGTGAGAATCCATCCACTTGTTACCGTCTTTTTTAGCAGTTCTAGAATCATTTCCTACTCTTCTGCCATCATACAGATTAAATGAATTGAAAATAGTTTCATTACCATCTTTTAAAATCTCAAGATAATATTGATAGTCATCGTTATAGTATAATCCATAAATTGCATCATCTCTTTTGTTAACAATGCTTTCAATTGATGGTAAATCTTCCCCATTTTTCCTGGCAAGTAAACGCTCGGTATTAACTTGTTCATATTCATTTAAAAGATCATCTGATACAAGATCATATTCTTCTTTTGATAACGTTGGTTTGTACCAACTCTTTGAAGAAAAATAATTATTGATCTCAGGATCCTGGAAAATTCTACCATGTCGAGCCGCAATTTCATTAATTGCCATTCGAGCTTGTTGTTGTGTTAAACTGTAAATTTCAGAATTTGATAAATAGCGTATATCGCTGTATTCACATATATATTCCGAATCAATATCATTCGATGTATTATTTGATAATCCATTATCGGAAAAATCATTATCATTATTTAAGTTTTCGATTGTCGATCCGACACTATTATTTGAGTTCTTTTTACTGTCAACAACACTTTTAATTGTTGGTAAATCTTCCCCATTTTTCCTAGCAAGTAAACGTTCGGTATTAACTTGTTCATATTCATTCAATAAATTATCTGATTTAAGATCATACTCTTCTTTTGATAAAGTTGGTTTATACCAGCTTTTTGATGAAAAATATTCATTAAGCTCAGGGTCCTTGAAAATTCTACCATGTCGAGCCGCAATTTCATTGATTGCCATACGAGCTTGTTCTTGAGTCAAGTTATTTATTTCTGTATCAGATAAAAAGTAAGAATCGCTGTCTTTAAATATATATTCAGATTTTATATCAATAGAATTATTATTAGCGTTCTCAATGTTTGTTTGATTCTGAATTGAAATATCATTACTTTCTTGAATGTCAGAATCTATAGTTGTTTTATCAATTTCAGTACCCGACTCGATTTTCAGAGTATTATTAATAACCTCATTAGACTTATAATGATAAACGCCGAGCAAAACTGCTAATGACGCTGCAGCTGCTCCACTGTAGATAAAAATACTATTATCTTTTTTAGTAGATGCTTTTTGAGGTTCATTATCTTTATTTGTTATATTATTTGATGTACCAGACCATTTGTTTTCATTATCATCATGAATAAAACTAATCAGCGCTCTTTCATAATCATCTGATGCTATTATACTTCTAGATGAAAGTACCGCTATAATAGCGGGCTTTATTATAGCTTCTCTTGCATAATTTCTGTAATCTCCAGATTGATACATATCTTTAAGAAGAACATCAAGGTCTTTACTTGCCACAGTGCCATCTGTAACCATAGTAAATTCCTCTTTGGATAACATCGACATCATGGTTTGATCAATGAACTCTTCTTTAAGAATTTTAAACATCATCTTAGAATCATCTTCAATATAATTATCTAATAATTGCTTCACTGCAAATCCAACAACAGCACCTCCGATTATGCCACCTAAAAACGATACTGGTGCAAAAATACTTGCTACAGCTTCTGTTCCTTTGATAGCGCCGGCAATTGAAGCTGCGCCTACGGCAGAATTCTTTAATAATTGTTGTCCCGATATTCTTCCGTTTAACGTATCTATGACGTCAGGTCCAAATACTACAACAAACGTAATAGTATTACCCAATAAAGCCTTACCATTTATTTCGTCTAGCCCTAAAACTTGACCAATTTCATTTTTTGCAAGGGGTGAATTCTGTATAGTATAAGCAATATCATCACTTATATTAGATAGTGGGTTTTCTATTCCCATTACACCTCGCCCAATACTTCCATCTTTATTGAAAGCCTGAGTAAAAGGTATTCCTATTTGACTTCGAGATAATTGTTGGGTAAGCACCGTAATGATTGTCCCTTTGCCAAATACTTGCAATGATGCGTTAATACTAGCTTTTATTGCATCTTCTTGTGTTTCACCGTTTAGAATGGCTTGAGCATAAACAATTATCGCTGTGATTGATGCTACTTTGGAAGAACAAATTGCACCATTAATTGAATCAACCGTTAAACTTTCAATAGTACCTGCTTTTGCAATGTTCCATGATCCTTGATATGTAAACCAGCCTTTTTTTACATAATTACGAGCATCTTCTCCTGGTTTAACTCCGGTAACTTCTCCCCTATCAATCCTTTTTTGCATTATTTCAACCGCTTTTGTGTACTGATCTCTTGGTACCTCTATTACCATTTGCTTTCCTGTACTTGGATCTATATAAATAGATTCGCCATGTTCAAAAGCCGCGCCAATGGATTCGGATGCTGTCTGATAGTATTTTGTTTGATATCTTACCCCGTCGACCATTCGATCTGCACCATGTTTTACCTGATGACCATTATATTCCATTTCCTCCACAGCTAAGTTTCTAACATCTTTACCTAATATACGATCAATAGTGTTGTTACCGTATTCTGCAGCGTAACCATTACCTCTAGATCCATTCATAAAATTCTTTGTTTCATTGTAAATGGATGCTCTTTGATTAGCTGATGCTCCTATAGCGGTCGAAATCATCCCTTCATTGCCAGATTTGTCGATTTGTATTTCGTTATGGTTAATTTTATTGACTGTTTTTTTGTATTCTAAGTCGTTGATAAGAAACAAAAGACCATATTCTTTTTCTACTACATGTTTATATAGATTATAAATGTCCTCTTTGTTTCTTTTGATGGCATCAAATTTACATTCTTTTGTTTCAAAGGTGTCACCATCGATATATTTACCAATAATATCACCTTGTTCAAAGGATATTTCTTTTAATCCCTCAAATGGATAGTATACTACCGTATTACTTTCTGTTTTCTTTTCTTCATTAACTATTACTGAAGACACAAATAGACCTGACCTACATATTACAAATCCATATTCAAAAAATTCATATACATCTTTACTTGGATTTGAACAAAAAATATATGGTTCTTCTTCAAATATTGAACTCTTGGCTATGTTCAAAAAAGCATTTATTCTTCCCCATGGTAAACTGTCATTCGAAAACTTATTTTTATGCTCATCACGATCAAATATTATTGACACAAACGGATATAAATCTCTATCTATATCGATGAAATTCAGTTTTTTTTGAGATATATTACCTATAAGCGCTTTATTGTTTTTTATATCTTTATTTCGTAACCTTCTTTTGCGAATATTACTAATAATCGCAATGATTGATACAATCAAAACGATAATTGCCAAACTTGTAACCGTACCTATGAAATGATTTTTAACAATATATCCTGATCCTGCAATAACTCCAACTCCAAATAGTGCATAGAAAAGATTTTTAAAGATTGACCAGAGGATCGAAATGATAAATAGTACAATTATAATTGTTATAAGTGACATATCTTGTCTCCTTCTATAATGGAAATGTACTGAAATTTTATTCTTCAGAGATTAATATATGTTACGTGGATAACCTATCCTCTTTCAAAACCTTCTTATACCTGTCCACTGGCAGCACCAGCTCACTCTCGTACTTATCCGCAACTGCCACAACCTTGACGGTCGTCTCACCATCATATCCATTGACTATGACAGTATCTCCAACCTTAACTGTTCTATCTTCACAGAGATAATCAAAGCAACGAGTCTTTCCATCAAAGACCACAGATACAACATGATAGATATCCCCACTCAGATCCATTTTCTTATTAGCCGGCGCAGTAAAGGTAAAGAATTCCGTACTTATCTCCCCCACCAGATCATCATACAGGTAGAAGCTTGTATTATGTTTGTTCCAGTCATACTCCACACTATCAAAGACAATCTCTGACTCTCCATTGAAGATCTCATACTCCGCATCCGGAGCCGTCTTGATCCTTATACTTTTCCTAAGCTCACAGTAATCCGCCCTTGGCACAGTGATAAGCATTTCCGGCGCAAAACTTTCATCTCTTCTCTTAAGCGGTGTTGCATCCAGAGCCAGAACGCCGTTACTAAGCTCTTTTATGGTAAGGCGGCATCTTCTGTGCTTGATAAGTGTCCACTTGGTCCAGCCGGGAGTAAAGAACTTTACTGTCCGTCCTTTATCGACAAACTCCTTCCGGGTCTCTTCCAGGGCTTTCTGAATTCTGGTAAAAACTACAGTATCTCCGTAATAGTTGCTGTCTAGCCTCTTCCGGATGGCATAGTCTGCCTGCAGATAGTAAAAGTAAGCGGCTTCAGCATTAGCCTCAACGCCGATACCATCTCTGTAGACATTACCCATGCGGAGGGCTGCATCGGCAAATTTACAGTCATCGCCTTTTATAAAGCGCTTGAGGTTCTGCTTGTAAACCTTCCAGTACAGATGATTTGCGGAATACTCGTCCTTGACCACTCCGTAGCCGTGAGCCAGCATATCGGCAAGCTTGTAGGTACTTTCAAAATATGAGTAGGCATGGCCCACGCTGAAATACATGAACGCCTTGTCGTACTCCGGCACGCCACCGGTGCACCTTCCGTAGTAGTAGATGTAACCGAGGGTATTGGCAGCCGAAGCATCTCCCGTCATCTGATAATATTCCTCGAAAGCATCCCTCGCCCTTTGCCAGTCATTCGGGTAGATCTTCGTTCCGCAGTAATAGCAGTAGCCTCTCCGCTGTATGGAGCCGGGATCCTTCTTCACATCACACCAGTAATCGAGGCACTCTCTTCTATAAAATTTAACTTTTCTTCTGTTTCGATATCTTAATTTTACTCATGTGAAAGGCAAAAAATTGCACCACCGGGATAAGTTTATAATCATTTAATAATTACAAAAAA
>AUXO017748197.1_pt1 | contig 10951 bp, 10 predicted proteins | sample 768731 | NCBI WGS metagenome assembly AUXO01 (sample SAMN02715735, study PRJNA202380) | gut metagenome | biome: sheep rumen | host: Ovis aries | place: New Zealand: Palmerston North
TTTTTATTTATGATAAATAAAATAAATGATATACTAATAATAGGAGGGTAAAAGATGAAAGAAAATGCATGGAATAAGTACAATGAAAAAGACTTAGAAGAATTAGAAACAATTTGTAATGATTATAAGTATTACTTAACTAAATGTAAAACAGAAAGAGAAGCAACAAAAGAAATAATACATAGAGCTAAAAACTCTGGTTTTAAAAATTTAGAAGAGTTTATAAAAGATAATACAAATATAAAAGCAGGAGATAAGATATATGTAAATAATCATGATAAAGCAGTAGCTTTATTCGTAATTGGTGAAGAAGATATTACTAAAGGTATGAATATACTAGGAGCTCATATCGATTCACCTAGATTAGACTTAAAAGCAATGCCTTTATATGAAGATAGTGGATTTGCTTACTTTGATACACATTACTATGGTGGTATCAAAAAATATCAATGGGTAACTTTACCTTTAGCACTTCACGGTGTAGTAGTAAAAAAGGATGGTACTAAAATAGAAGTAAATATTGGAGAAGATGCTAGAGACCCAGTAGTAGGAATAACTGATTTACTTCCACATTTAGGAAAAGAACAATTAAAGAAAACTGCTGATGTAGTAATTGAAGGTGAAAATCTAGATATTTTAGTAGGAAGTAAAGAATTAAAAGATAAAGAAAAAGATAAAGTAAAAGAAAATATTTTAAAGATATTAAAAGAAAAATATGATATAGAAGAAGATGATTTATTATCTTCAGAAATAGAAGTAGTACCTGCTGGATCAGCAAGAGACTTTGGACTAGATAATAGTATGATAATGTCATATGGACAAGATGATAGTGCATGTGCATATACATCATTAGAAGCATTCTTAAAAGTACAAAATCCAAAAAGAACAACAAGTTGTATTTTAGTAGATAAAGAAGAAATAGGTAGTGTTGGAAAAACAGGAATGGAATCTCACTTCTACGATAATGCAATTGCTGAAATATGTGCATTAATGGGAATGGAACCAACATTATCAGTAAGAAGAATATTAAAAAATTCAAAAATGTTATCAAGTGATGTAAATGCTGCCTATGATCCATTATATAAAGAAGCTATGGACTCTAGAAACTCTTCATACTTTGGAAAAGGAGTAGTATTCTGCAAATATACAGGAGCAAGAGGAAAAAGCGGAAGTAATGACGCAAGTGCAGAGTATATAGCAAAAATAAGAAAAGTAATGGATGATAACAATGTTTCTTTCCAATTATCAGAATTAGGAAAAGTAGATGCTGGTGGAGGAGGAACAATTGCCTATATATTAGCTAACTATAATGTAGATGTAATAGACTGTGGAGTAGGAGTACTAAGTATGCATGCTCCATGGGAAGTAACATCTAAATCAGATATATATGAAGCATATAAATGCTACATAGCATTCTTAAAAGATATGAAATAAAAGGACATTTGTCCTTTTTTATTTTTTATGTTATAATAAATGCCTCTTAAAGGGGAGATATTATGCAAGAATCAATAGATTATAAAGATATAAATAAAATGAGAAAATACATACCTTTTGATATTAATACAAATAGTAAATTATATAAAGATGGTAATTATTTAATAAAAATACCATATTATATGGATGAAGAATTAGTTAAAACACTTTTATATATAGATGAAAAAAAGATAAAAGGAATAATAAAAGTAACTAATTTTATAAAAGATAATGATAAAGAAATAGGTTATAGAATAGTAAGGTATAAAAACTATAAATCTCTAAATAAATATAAAAATAGAAGTATAGATTTAAAATTAAAAGATTGTCAAAAGATAGTAGATTTATTTATGAATTTTAATAACTATAAATTAATATATAGTGATCACCATACAGGAAATATTTTATTTAATTCAGAAACAGATGATATGAAAGTATGTGATTTAGATAGTTTTAGAATAAGAGATGATGATAGTTCAAAAGAAAGACAATTAAGAGGAGCACTAGAACTATGTACACAATATATTTATAATCTATATAATGATGAAGCTGAAATAGTATTAAGTAGAAGTGTAATAAATGTAGATAAAAATAATTATATAAGAGAAGCATATGACTCAATAGGTAAACCAGACTTTAAACAAAAAGTAAAAAGAATAGAAAAAATAGATCGAGGAGCAATGCTAACAGACAAAATAAGAATAAAAGAAGAAGTAAGAAACTTTATTAATTCTGGATACTATAGATATTATTAAGAACGTAAGTTCTTTTTTTTATATATAAAAATATAATTATATAGGTGATAATATTGAATAAAAAAACAGATAAAGTACTATTATTCTCAGTAATTATACTATCAATATTTGGACTTATGATGATTTATTCATCATCATCTATATGGGCAGAATATAAATTTAATGATAGTTTTCATTATCTAAAGTATCAATCTATCTTTTTTTTAATTGGATTAATAATATTATATATAACTTCTAAAATAGATTATAACTTGTATTATAAATATTCTAATAAAATATTATTATTTAGTATTGTTTTGTTAATATTAGTTTTAATTCCAGGTATAGGTAGTATTAGAAATGGATCAAGATCATGGTTTGGAATAGGACCTTTAGGAATACAACCTAGTGAAGCAGCAAAACTTGCTTTAATAATTTTTACAAGTAAATATTTATCTAATAGTACAAGTTTCATAAAAGAGTATAAAAAAGGATTATTCCCAATATTAGGAATTACATTATTTATTTTTTCTCTTATTATGTTGCAACCAGACTTAGGAACAGGAATGATTATAGTAATATCTATTATTTCTTTATTATTTATTGCTGGAGCAAATTTAAAATTCTTTTTTATAGGAGGAATACTAGGATTAATAGGAGTAATAGTATTAATTGTAATAGCTCCATATAGAATGGCAAGAATAACTTCTTTTATAGATCCATGGAGTGATGCTTTAGGTAGTGGATTTCAAATAATACAAAGTTTATATGCTATAGGACCAGAAGGGTTATTTGGAACAGGATACTTAAATTCTATACAGAAACATTTTTATTTACCTGAACCACAAACAGACTTTATATTTTCAATCATAGCAGAAGAATTTGGAGTTTTAGGATCATTTATAGTAGCAACTTTATTCATATTAATAGCTTATAGAGGTATAAGGATAGCTCTAAGACAAGAAGATTTATTTGCTAAATATTTAGCTTTTGGAATGACTTTTCAAATAATATTTCAAGCTATGATGAATCTATCAGTAGTAGTAGGATTAATCCCAGTAACAGGAGTAACATTACCATTTTTATCATATGGAGGATCATCACTTTTAATAAGTATGACAAGTATAGGAATAATATTAAATATTTCTAAAAATAATTAAATGTCTAAAATAAAAAGACAAAATATAAAACAATTAATGTATAATATATAAGTAATAAAAAAAACAGGAGTATCAAATGAATAAAAAATTACTTAATAAATTTTCAATAGGATTATCGCTAGATATATCAATTGAAGAATATAAACAAATTATTAATAAATATAAAGATTATATTCATAGTATATATTTTTCTCCACCAATAAATAGTAAATTTCAAAGTAGAAAGAGTATTCATGAACAATTTGAAAATAAAGAGAATGTAATAAAGTTCTATGAAATAATAAAGTTATTTAGAGATAATAATATACTATTAGATTGTGTTTTAAATAGACCTTCTTTAAGTAGTGAAGATATAGAAGAAAATATAGAAGTTCTAAAAGATATAAATCCAGATATAATTACGTGCTTAAAGAATCATATAGATGTAGTAAAAGAAAATTTTAGTAATAAAGAAATAATTTATAGTTTTAACAATAACTTTGAAATAGGAGATCTAAAAAACATATCTAAAAAGTTCGATACAATTGTACTTGGAAAGTATTTTCTAAGAAGTCCTAAGTTAATTAAAAAAGTATATGATAGTGGTTTTAAAATAAAACTATTAGTTAATAATGGATGTTCATATAATTGTGGAGGATGTAAGAATGGATATGAAAACTGTATAGAAACATTTTGTAAAAACTTAGATTATCATACAGTTAATTATTTATATGCACTACAAAGTTTTTATCCATATGAATTAGATAGATTATTAGATAAAGTTGAAGTACCAATAGATACTATAAAAATATCAAATAGAACAGATGGATATGAATATCTAGATAAATGCTTAAATAGTTACATTAATGATTTAACAAAAGATATATCTTTTAAAAAGATAAGTGATGTAAGATTATACTCCAGATTGTCATGCTTTAATAAATATTTTGATGAACTAAATAGTAAAGAAATAAATACTATTAAAAGGAGAATTAATAATGTATGAAATATTACAATATAATAAAGAACCTTTATTAGATAAAAATATTTATTATAAAAGTAATACAAGTATTATCTATAAGAAAGATAATTATCTATATAAAATTTATTTAAAAAAGGAACCATTTAAAAGACACGTAATGGACTATTTAATAGAAAACTATGAATTATTAAAAGAAATATCTATTCCACCTAAAAATAAATTAAAAGTAGAAGATAACTATGGATTAAAAATGGACTATTATGAATCAATAGATTTTTATAAGTATATAGATAGAATAGATACAAAAGAATTTATAAGAGTTTTAAAATTATTAAGTGATAACTTAAAAATATTAAATAATTTAGGAATATGTCTTACAGATCTTCATCATCATAATATTTTAATTGGAAAAGATGGAACTCCTAAATATATAGACTTAGATGACGCTAGAGTAAATGAATATGATTCAACACACATTTGTTTTCTAGTTAGAAATCTTCATAATGTAGAAGAAAAAGGATATGATTATGAAGATAAGCTTATGAAGAAAGGAAATCTTGATAGAGAAGCTCTAGTAATAATGCTATTAGATTATATATTTGATAGAGCAGTAGAAAAATATAATTACCAACAATATCAAGAAAAAATTAATGAAATAGAAAATATATTTAGTAAAAGATTAATTAAAATATTCAGACAATTAAAAGATAAAGATGATGACTATAATATAAATGAGTTTAATTATTATATAGGAGATTATCTAAATAATAATACAATTAATAAGATAAGAAGGTTGAAACATGAAAACAGTAATATTTAGACCAACAAATAGTTGCAATCTAGCATGTACATATTGTTATGATAAAAATAATCATGAATTAGAGTCAAAAGTAATAAATTGTGCCAGTAAGAAATTTGAAAAAGAATTTGCTAATATTTTAGAATCATTAGATAAAATATTTAGAAATGAAAAAAGAAAACAATTGATATTTCATGGTGGAGAACCATTATTAATAAAACCTGATTTATTAGATAGATTTTGTAATGAATTACAAAAAAGAAATATCAGAATAGGAATACAGACAAATGGTACATTGATAACTGATGATATTATTGAAATATTTAAAAAATATAAGTTTAGTGTAGGTATTAGTCTAGATGGATGCAATGAAAAACAAAATAGTAAAAGAATATATAGTAATGGAAAGAACTCATTTGAAACAGTAATAAAAAATATAAAAAAGTTACAAGATAATAAAGTTAAATTTGGACTAATAATGTCCATAGGAAAACAACATAGTGGATGTGAAAAAGAAATCTATGACTTTATTGGAAATAATAATTATTCATGTAATATAAGACCAGTTTTTGCAACTGATGAGTTTATGATAAATGATGTAATGACCGAAGAAGAATATATAAAGTTTTTTAATAATCTATTTGATATTTGGTTTAATGATAAAGAAAAGAAAGTAAGAACACATCAAGTAAATGAATTATATACATCATTAAAAAAAGAAATAAATAGTGACTATATAGATAAATTATGTAGTAATTCCAATAATTGTTTCAAGAATTTTATTTGTTTAGATATTAATAGTAATTTATACTCATGTAATAGATTATATGGAATAGATGAATTTTACTATGGAAATCTAAAAGAAATATCTATGGATGAAGTAGAAGCAAAAATTAAAAAAATACAAAACAAAAGAAACAGATATATTAAGAAAGAATGTGGAGATTGTAAAGAATATAAAAAGTGTTATGGGGGTTGTCCCGCAGAAGCATATGATCTATATAAGAATATCAAACATAAAGCTCCAATATGTAATATAAAAAAAGAAATATCTAAACATATAAAGGAGGAGATAGAAAATTGCTAAAAGAATTAGAAGAAAGATTACAAGCACATATTTTATTTATTTATAACAATCCAGAAGAAGATGAAGCAATAATAGATTATTACATGTTAAAACCTTTATATGAACAGTTAAAAGAATTAAATAAGTATAATAAATTAATAATATTGATAGAAACTAAAGGTGGTAATCTAGCAGTAGGAAGTAAGATATTAGAAATAATAAAAGAAAAGTTTAAAAATATTGAAGGAATAGTATTAGGTAGATGTAGTAGTACAGGAACCTTTATATTATTAGGAACTGATAAAATATATGTAGGACCTTATTCTATGATAACTCCATCTGAACCTCAAATCACTATAGATAATAAGAGTTATTCAACATCAGTAATAAGAAACTATTTAAAAGAAAATAATAGTTTAGATCCAATAATATATGGAAACTACTTATCAATAATAAATTATTATAAAAAACTATGTAAAGAATCATATAAGAATAGTGAAAAAATAATAAACTACATGTTAAAAGAAGTTAACTCACATCAATATCCATTAAATAAAAAAGATTTTAAGAAGATGAATATAGAAGTAGATAGATTAGATGAAGACATAGAGAAACTATTACTACAAAGACATCATAAAATATTAAATTATTTAAAAGATAAAACGAATTTAGAAAATAGATTTACTTTAATTGAGACTAGTAATAAAATATTAGTAAGAAAAAAAATATATGATAAAAATAAAACATTAATAAATTTTGATTATAATATAATAGAGGAGAGTGAATATGAAAAATATTAATGGAAGAATAGAAGATATTCTTAAAGAGGAAGAAATAAAAGAAGAATTAAACTATAAGGATGCCTATAAAGATAGACATTGGGATTCTTATAATGATTCTAATTATCATGACAAATATCATGATGAATACAGAGATTATGGAGATAGTTCATCATACCATGATCATTATAAAGATGGATATACAGAAGCAGAATAAACTATACTAGTTATAGTTTTTTCTTTTACATATAAATAAAATATGTTATAATATAGCCGGTAAAAAGAAAGAGGATACATGTTATAATTAATTAGGATGTGATAATAGTGAAAATAGGAATAATAGGTGGAGGAGCTTCTGGATTAGTAACAGCAATTAAATCAAAGACAAATAATAATGAAGTAACTATATTAGAAAGAAATTCTTCCTGTGGTAAAAAAATACTAGTAACAGGAAATGGAAGATGTAATTATTGGAATGATAATCAAGAAATATATAATTATGATTCTAATAATAATGAATTAATAGAAAAAATAATTAATAAAGAAACTGAAAAAGAAGTATTAGACTTTTTTAATGAATTAGGAATAGTACCTAAAATAAAGAATGGATATTGGTATCCATCTACTAATCAAGCAATGACTATTAAAGATGCACTAGTAGATGAATGTATAAGTAAAGGAATAATAATAAAAAATAATTATTTAGTAGAAAAAATAGAAAAGAAACAAAATAAGTTTATAGTTAATAATGAATTAGAATTTGATATTTTAGTACTATCTACTGGATCTAATACTCAAAAAGTAACAGGTTCAGATGGTATGGGATATAACTTTCTAAAAGAAATGAATCATAATATAATTAAACCATTACCAGCTTTAGTACAATTAAATACTAAAAAATATAACTTTCTAAATAAATGGAAAGGTATAAGAACAGATGTAGAACTAACTCAAATAGAAAATGGTAACGAAGTAAGAAAAGAAGTAGGAGAAATACAATTAACTGATTATGGAATAAGTGGTATCTGTGTATTTAATCTATCTTTATATATTACTAAAGGATTAGAAGATAATAAAAAAGAAGCAGTAGAAATTAATTTTATACCAAATATTAGCAAAGAAAATATTAATCTATTATTAAACAAAGATAGAAGTATTAATAGAGTACTTGATAATATTATAAATAAGAAGATAGTAGAAATATTATTAGAAGAATCTAAAATAGATGGAAATAAAAAGTATTTAGAATTAAATATCCAAGAAAAAGAAAAACTATTAGAGCTATTAACTAAATTTAAAGTAGAAATTATAAGTACAAAATCATTTGATTCATCACAAGTATCTAGAGGAGGATTATCTCTAAAAGATATAAATCTAGATACTATGGAATCAAAAATAATAAATAATTTATATATAACTGGAGAATTATTAGATATAACAGGTATCTGTGGAGGTTATAACCTAGGAATATGCTGGAGAAGTGCAATAAAAGCAGGTAATTCTATAAGAGGTAAAAATGATTAGAATAAGAGAAGTAAAATTACAAATAGAAGATAATAATTTTAAAAGAAAAATATCAAAATTATTAAATGTAGAAGAAAAAGAAATAATAAGTATTAAGATAGCTAAAAGATCTTTAGATGCTAGAAAAAAAGATAATATATTTTATGTATATGAATTTGATGTAGAATTATCTAATGAACAAGAAGTATTAAAAAGAAATAGAAAAGATAATATATTTGAAACTCCTAATGAAGAATATACTTTTCCATATAATAAAATTGATAAAACAATTAGACCAATCATAGTAGGATCAGGTCCAGCAGGATTATATTGTGCTTATATACTAACAGAAATAGGTATAAAACCAATAATTATAGAAAGAGGAGAAAAAGTAGAAGATAGAGTAAAATCTATTGAAGAATTCTGGAACAATAATAAACTAAATATTAATTCAAATGTTCAATTTGGAGAAGGTGGAGCAGGAACATTCTCTGATGGTAAACTAAATACTAATATTAAAGACAAAGAAAATAGAATAAAAAAAGTACTAAAAGTATTTGTAGAGAATGGAGCTAATGAAGATATATTATATGATTCTAAACCTCATATAGGAACAGATATTTTAAGAGAAGTTATAAAAAACATGAGAAATAAAATTATATCTAGAGGTGGAGAAATAAAATATAATACTAGATTAACTAATTTAATAATAGAAAATAATAGATTGGAAGCAATAGAAGTTAATAATAATGAAATAATTAAATGTAATAAGCTTGTTTTAGCTATAGGGCATAGTGCTAGAGATACATTTAAGATGTTATTAGATAATAAATTAAATATAGAAGCAAAACCATTCGCAGTAGGATTTAGAATAGAACATCCACAAAATATGATAAATGAAAGTCAATATGGAAATAAATATAAAGATATTCTTCCACCAGCAAGTTATAAATTAACATATAATACAAAGAGTGGTAGAGGAGTATATTCATTTTGTATGTGTCCAGGAGGATATGTAGTAAATGCATCAAGTGAAGATAAAAGATTAGTAGTAAATGGAATGAGTAATAATAAAAGAGAAAGCAAGAATGCTAATAGTGCTATAGTAGTAACAGTATCTCCAAAAGACTATGGAAATAAACCAATGGATGGAATAGAATTCCAAAGAAAATTAGAAGAAAATGCATATATAATTGGTTTAGGTAATATACCGATTCAAAGATACATAGATTATAAAAATGATACTGATACAATTCATTTAGGAGAAGTAACTCCACAAGTTAAAGGTAAATATACTTTTGGTAATCTAAATAGAATTATGCCTCCTTATATTAATGAATCAATAAAGGAAGGAATAGAGTATTTTGGAACAAAAATAAAAGGATTTAATAGAGAAGACTCTATACTTTTAGGAGTAGAGTCAAGGACATCATCACCTATAAGAATAAAAAGAGATGAATCATTTGAATCTAACATAAAAGGTATATATCCATGTGGAGAAGGAGCAGGATATGCTGGAGGAATAACATCAGCAGCAGTAGATGGAATAAAGGTAGCAGAAAAATTAGTAGAAAGTACAATTATGTAAAAAAGTTCTAAAGAACTTTTTTTTATTTTATTTTTATTAACAAATTTGTTAAACTAATAATAGAGGTAATAGTATGAAAAAGAATAAAAATAAGAATATTACAATTCTATCTATATTAATAATATTTATGGCAATAGGATTTGCCTATTTAAGTACTAATCTATCAATTAATGGACAAACACTATTTAAAAAAGTTGAATGGAATATTTACTTAGATAATATAGTAGAAATAAATGATTCAAAGAATAGCGGAACAGCAGAAGTGAATACAGATAAAGACACAATTAATTTTAATGTAGCATTAAATAAACCAGGAGATGTATATGAATTTACATTTGATGTAATAAATGACGGTAATATAGATGCTGTATTAGATTCAATTGAAATAGATAATACAAACTTACCAGTATTCATGGAAGTATCTGCAATATATAGTGATGGTGAAGAAATAACTCCAACTGAAGGATCAACAAAAGGAGATATATTATCAAGACAAAGTAGTGAGAAGATAAAAGTAATAGCAAAATACAAAGAAGATATCTCAGTTGAAGATTTGCCTTCAGCTCCAGGAACAACAAACATGAGTATTACACTTAACTATGCCCAACATAAAGTAAATGATAATGGATTATTAAAGGTTTATTATAATCATAATTTTAATGAAATTGAAAATAGATTAAATTATTATCGTTCACTAACACAAATGGATGATGGCACAATAATAAGCGAGCAAAACACTGAAACAAATAAATATGACTTAGTAATTACACCGAATAAAGATATTGCAGAATTTGAGGTAGGTACTTTAAGAAGAGTAACAGGAAGAAGTCCAGAATTCCTAATTGGTTATAGTGAAAGCTATATAAAAACTAGTGATGAAAGTAAAAT
>AUXO011810417.1_pt1 | contig 10950 bp, 7 predicted proteins | sample 768731 | NCBI WGS metagenome assembly AUXO01 (sample SAMN02715735, study PRJNA202380) | gut metagenome | biome: sheep rumen | host: Ovis aries | place: New Zealand: Palmerston North
AAGACACCGATATCACCCACTACATCGAAGCTGACGTGCAGATAGCAAACGTACTGCGCACCACGATGGGCGACTACGACGGAGGCTACGTGATGTGTGGCATGACGGGTAGCGGCGAGATGTTTGCCATGCGCGACCCTTGGGGCATCAGACCAGCCTTTTTCTATAGGGACGACGAGGTGGTGGCCGTAGCCAGCGAACGGGCTGTGCTGCAGACAACCTTCGACCTCACATATGAAGACATTCTGGAGTTGCCGGCTGGCGGAGCACTCATCGTACACAAAGACGGCAGTTCTGTCGTGGAGAAGATATTGGAAGCCAAGGCGCAGGCCCGATGCTCCTTCGAGCGTATCTACTTCAGTCGTGGCTCCGACCGCGACATCTACCACGAGCGCAAACAGCTGGGGCTACAGCTCACGGAACCTATTCTCCGTACCATTGACGGGGATACGGAGCACACCGTATTCTCATTTATCCCCAATACGGCCGAAGTGGCCTTCTACGGCATGATGGAAGGACTGAGAAACAAAGGACTAAACGTGCACAGCGAGAAGGTAGCATGGAAGGACATCAAGCTACGAACCTTTATCACAGAAGCAGGCGCGCGCAACGACCTTGCCTCACATGTATATGACATCACATACGGATCACTGCGACCATACGAAGACAACCTCGTCATCATCGACGACTCCATTGTCCGGGGTACCACTTTGAAGGAGAGCATCTTCAAGATACTTGACCGTCTGCACCCAAAGAAGATTGTCATGGTCAGCAGCTCGCCGCAGATACGCTACCCCGACTACTATGGCATAGACATGGCATGCCTGGAAGAGCTCTGCGCCTTTCGAGCTGCCATTGCCCTAATCGAAGAGCGTGGTATGTGGCAGCTAATCAATGACGTCTACAAGACCTGTCTTGCAGAGCTCAGCAAACCAGCAGCAGAGCAAACCAATTGTGTCAGCGACATCTACAAGCCTTTCAGCATTGAAGAGATTGACAAAAAGATGGCCGAGATGCTTCGTCCATCAGGGATGCAAGCACCCGTAGAGTTCGTCTTTCAGACCATCGAAGGCCTGCACGCTGCATGCCCCGACCATCAAGGCGACTGGTATTTCACGGGGCACTACCCCACTCCTGGCGGCAACCGCCTCGTGAACCAAGCCTTCGTAAGATTAACAGAACAACAACACGACATCAATAATCGTAAACAGTATATGTAACCATGTGTGGAATAGTATCAATCTTCAACATCAAGAAGCAGACGCCGGCACTTCGCGAGAAGGCGCTGCGCATGAGTCAGAAAATCAGGCACCGCGGTCCGGACTGGAGCGGCATATATTGTGGGGGCTCTGCCGTCCTTGCCCACGAACGCCTCGCCATCGTTGACCCTGAGAGCGGTGGACAGCCGCTGTTCTCGCCCGACAGGAAACAAGTGCTGGCAGTCAACGGCGAGATCTACAACCATCAGGAGATACGCCGCCGCTTTGCTGGCCGCTACGACTTCCAGACGGGCAGCGACTGCGAAGTGATCCTGGCTCTCTACCGTGACAAGGGGGCCGACTTCCTCGAGGACATCAGCGGCATCTTTGCCTTTGCCCTGTATGACGAGGAGAAGGACGAGTACCTGATAGCTCGTGACCCCATCGGCGTAATACCTTTATATATTGGTTTTGACAGCGACGGCACCGTCTACGCAGCCTCCGAACTGAAGGCACTCGAAGGGCAGTGCGAGCGATACGAACCATTCCCACCCGGACATATTTTTCATAATGGAGAGTGGAAACGCTACTATCGGCGCGATTGGTTTGATTATGATGCGGTGAAAGACAACGAAGCCAGCGTCGACGCTATTCGCAATGCCTTGATAGACGCCGTGAAGCGCCAGCTCATGTCCGACGTCCCCTACGGCGTGCTGCTCAGTGGCGGACTCGACTCTTCGGTCATCTCTGCCATTGCGGGGAAGTTCAGCGAGCATCGCATTGAGGACAATTCGCAGAGCCGTGCCTATTGGCCTCGCCTGCATTCCTTCGCCGTGGGCTTGAAGGGAGCACCCGACTTGGCTAAGGCTCGACTGGTGGCCGACCATATAGGCACCGTGCATCACGAAATCAACTACACCATACAGGAAGGACTCGATGCCATACGCGACGTCATCTATTTCATCGAGACATACGACGTGACGACCGTCCGTGCATCGACACCAATGTACCTGCTGGCACGTGTCATCAAGTCAATGGGCATCAAGATGGTACTCAGCGGCGAGGGAGCTGACGAGGTATTCGGCGGCTACCTCTATTTCCACAAGGCTCCCAGCGCCAAGGCTTTCCACGAGGAGACCGTACGCAAATTGAGCAAACTCCATTACTACGACTGCCTCCGTGCCAACAAGAGCCTCTCGGCGTGGGGCATAGAAGGCAGGGTGCCTTTCCTCGACAAAGAGTTTCTTGACGTGGCTATGCGCACTGATCCCGAAGCAAAGATGTGCGGGCCGATGCCCGTCTCGCCCAACGGCGAGGAGCTGTTCGTCATAGAGAAGAAGATTGTACGTGAGGCCTTTGCCGACATGCTGCCTGCAGAGATTGTCTGGCGGCAGAAGGAACAATTCAGCGACGGTGTAGGCTATTCATGGATTGACACGCTGAAGAAGATGACTTCCGAAGCCGTGACCGACGAACAGATGGCACATGCCGCCGAGCGTTTCCCCATCAATCCTCCACTCAACAAAGAGGAGTATTACTATCGCAGCATCTTCGCCGACCATTTCCCCAGCGATTCTGCAGCCCGGAGTGTCAACCAGGAAGCAAGTGTGGCATGCTCCACGGCTGTCGCACTTGAATGGGATGCTGCATTCAAAAACATGAACGACCCCAGCGGGAGAGCCGTCAAAGGCGTTCACGAACAGGCGTATTGAAGATTGAAGATTGAAAATTGAAAATTGAAGATTGAAGATTGAAAATTGAAAATTGAAAATTGACAACATGATGAGGCAAGAAGCGAGACTGATACTTGATGATGGCACGGAGTTCTGCGGATGGTCGTTTGGCTACGAAAAGGAGGCCGTGGGCGAAGTGGTGTTCAATACGGCTATGACAGGCTACCCGGAAAGCCTGACCGACCCAAGCTATGCCGGACAGATACTGGTGATGACATATCCCCTGACAGGCAACTACGGCGTACCCAGGACAGGAGGCAAGCCTCTGCCCATGTTCATGGAAAGCGGGAGGATTCACGTCAAGGGTCTTGTCGTGGCCGACTATAGCGAAGCGTATTCACACTGGAATGCCAGAGAATCGTTGGCCGCCTGGCTGAAGCGAGAAAAGATTCCTGCCATCACGGGCATCGACACCCGAAGACTCACCAAGATACTCCGCGAACATGGCGTGATGGCGGGAAGAATTATAATAGGAGATGAGCATAGAGTGAAAAGTGAAGCGCTACAGGTAGGCGCGTCGGCGGGAATAGAATTTGCTGCCGCTCTCCCTGCCCGACCAAGCGACTACGGCTCCATCAACTGGGTGGAGCAGGTATCTATCCGCGAGATTATCGTCTACAGACCTGATGGAACAATCTCTGAAGTGTCCCCAGATTCCATTACCGCTGACGCGCCTACCCGTAGCCTTTCACCCTTCACTCTTCACTCTTCACTTAAACGTGTGGTACTGGTGGACTGCGGCGTGAAGGCCAACATCATCCGATGTCTTATCCGGCGGGGCGTCGAAGTCGTCTGTGTGCCTTGGGACTATGATTTCAATCAGATAGAGTTCGACGGACTGTTCTTGTCCAATGGCCCTGGCGACCCGGAGCAATGCGGCAAAACGATAGAACATATCCGGACGTTCTTAAATAACCAGCCTGTTCGCCCCCTGATGGGTATCTGCCTCGGCAATCAGCTGCTGGCCCGTGCTGCCGGTGCCAGCACCTACAAGCTGAAGTATGGTCATCGCTCTCACAACCAGCCCGTGCAGCGCGTCGGCGGCACGCAATGCTTTGTAACCTCACAGAATCACGGATATGCCGTAGACGACTCTACCCTGCCCCCTGACTGGGAACCGCTGTTCGTGAACATGAACGACGGCTCGAACGAGGGCATCCGCCACAAGACGCATCCATGGTTCTCAGTTCAGTTCCATCCAGAGGCCTGCAGCGGCCCGACGGATACCGAATGGCTGTTTGACAAATTCATTTTCACTCTTCACTCTTCTCTAAAAAAGGTCCTCATCCTGGGCAGCGGAGCATTGAAGATAGGACAGGCTGGCGAATTTGACTACAGCGGTGCTCAGGCTCTGAAAGCACTCAGGGAGGAGGGCATCCGCTCCGTACTGATCAATCCGAACATTGCTACGGTACAGACCTCTGAGAATGTCGCCGATACGGTCTATTTCCAACCTGTGACACCAGAGTTTGTCGAGCATGTCATCGAGAATGAACGTCCCGACGGCATCCTGCTCGCCTTTGGCGGACAGACGGCACTGAACTGCGGTGTGGAGTTATACAGAAAAGGGGTGTTGGAGAAACATGGTGTGCAGGTGCTGGGCACTCCCATACAGGCCGTCATTGACACCGAAGACCGCGACCTCTTTGTGAAACGACTTGATGAGATTGGAGTCAAGACCATCAAGAGCCATGCCTGCGAGAATATGGAAGAGGTAAAGCGAGCTGCCACGGAATTGGGATTCCCCGTCATTCTGAGGGCAGCCTATGCTCTTGGGGGACTGGGCAGCGGATTCTGCGACAATGAAGACGAACTGCTGGCACAGGCCGAGGAGGCTTTCTCGTTCTCACAACAGGTGCTGGTGGAGAAGTCGCTGAGGGGATGGAAAGAAATTGAATACGAGGTGGTGCGCGACCGTTACGACAACTGCATCACTGTCTGCAACATGGAGAACGTCGACCCACTGGGCATCCATACCGGCGAATCGATCGTGGTGGCACCATCGCAGACGCTCACTAACAGCGAGTTCCACAAACTGCGGGCGCTGGCCATCAAGATCGTCCGCCACATCGGTATTGTCGGAGAGTGCAACGTGCAGTACGCCCTCGACCCACAGTCGGAGGACTATCGTGTCATCGAGGTCAATGCACGACTCAGCCGGTCGTCGGCCCTGGCATCGAAGGCTACTGGCTATCCCCTGGCTTTCGTCGCTGCCAAGCTGGGACTGGGCTACGGGCTGTTTGAACTGAAGAACAGTGTCACTAAGACCACATCGGCCTTCTTCGAACCTGCCCTCGACTATGTGGTAGTAAAGATTCCACGCTGGGACTTGACCAAATTCCGAGGGGTCAAGCGTGAACTCGGTTCGTCAATGAAGAGCGTCGGCGAGGTGATGGCCATAGGCCGTACCTTTGAAGAGGCTCTACAGAAAGGACTGCGCATGATAGGACAAGGCATGCACGGATTTGTCGAGAATCACGAAATCAAAATCAAGGATATTGCGAAATCGTTGCACGAACCGACGGATATGCGCGTTTTCGTGGTATCGAAAGCTCTGCAGACTGGCTACTGCGTAGAGCAGATACATCAGCTGACGATGATAGACCGCTGGTTCCTGCAGAAAATGAAGCATATCGTCGACATCGACTGCCAGTTGCACGAGTTCAGGCAACTGGGAGAAATGGCTACATTCATGGAGCCACTGGAACTGGCAGAATACGTGGAAGCCCCTGAGTTTGCCCATCTTTTGCGTCAGGCTAAGGTCTACGGATTCTCCGACTTCCAGATTGCACGGGCCATCGGACTGGGCAGCGGCATGAGCCTTACCGTACGACAATGGCGCAAAGAACTGGGCATTGTACCGACCGTCAGTCAAATAGACACCCTCGCTGCCGAATATCCTGCCCAGACCAATTACCTGTATTTTTCGTACCTTTAACAAATAAAAGGGGGAAACACGACGCTATACTGGTTTTTTTTTGTACCTTTGCACCCATTATGCCACAGGAACAATCCCAGATACGCGAACGGCAGCACACTGACCTGCGCGAGCCGCGACGCTACAAAGTGACCATGTACAACGACGACTTCACGACAATGGAGTTTGTCGTCAAGGTACTGATAGAGGTATTTTTCAAGACCGAAGCAGAGGCGGAACAGCTGATGATGACCGTACACCGCGCCGACAAGGCCGTCGTGGGCATCTACAGCTATGACATCGCCATGTCGAAGGTGCAGAAGGCCACCGCCATGGCCCGCAAGGAGGGATTTCCGCTACGTTTAACATACGACCCCGCAGAATAAAATATGGATATACATAACACCCCTGAAGTAGACATGCTCTACAACACGGCCATCGGGCTGTGCGAGGGACACCGCGACGAGTTCCTCATGCCTGAGCATCTGCTCGAAGCGCTGCTCGACTACAAGGCCTTCCGCTCCACCTTATATATATATGGTGCCGACATCAAGGCAATGAGCGAAGAGCTGCGCCATCATATTCATGAATACGAGAAAGTGCCTGCGGACAGGACGTTCCAGCCTGAGACATCGGTACAGTTCAACCAGATGGTGAACAACGCCTACCAGCACATGGTGGGCTCGGGTGCCGAGACGTTAGGACTGCCACATCTGGTGAAAGGCTTGCTGGAACTGGAAGACTGCTATGCCACATGGCTGCTGAAACGAGAGCTGAAGGGACAGGAAGAGGACTTCATGGCGAGTCTCATCACGGAAACGGAGGATCCCTACGACAGCGTGCTGGACGATGACCTCGACTTCCTGAATGAGGAAGGTCCCTGGCGACAGCTGGTGACGTGCCTGAACAATATCGTGGACCAGAAGAACCCGCTCATAGGACGCGAAGCAGAACTGGACCGTACGATTCAGATTCTCTGCCGTAAGGAGAAGAACAACCCGCTGCATGTGGGCGAACCCGGCGTGGGTAAGACGGCGCTGGTATACGGGCTGACGCGACGCATCATGGACGGACGCGTTCCCGAACGGCTGAAGGACAGCAAGGTGTACCAGCTGGAGCTGGGCACGATGCTTGCAGGCACGCAGTTCCGAGGCGACTTCGAAAGACGTGTCAAGCAGGTTATGGACGGTCTGCAGGCCGAGGGTAAAGCCATCGTCTACATTGACGAGATTCACAATCTGGTAGGTGCCGGTGCCGTGGGTGAGAGTTCCATGGACGCCTCCAACATGCTGAAACCCTATCTGGAGCAGGGCGACATCCGGTTCATTGGCTCTACTACCTACGAGGAATACAACAAATACTTCTCGCGCTCCAAGGGACTGGTACGCCGCTTCCAGCAGATGGACATCCTGGAGCCCAGTGTAGAGGAGTGTATCAACATTCTGAAACAGCTACGGCCCAAGTACGAGGAGTACCATGGTGTCATCTACGAAGACGCTGCCCTGGAGTATGCCGTCGAGGCCAGCGCCAAGTTTATCAGCGACCGATTCCTGCCCGACAAGGCCATCGACCTCATCGACGAGGCCGGCGCTGCCAAGGAAAGCGCCAGCACGACAGCGGCAGATTCTTCATCCTTCACTCTTCACTCTACACTCATAGTAACAAAGGCAGATATCGCCGATGTGCTGGCCAAGACCTGCAAGATAGATGCCACAGCACTGAAGGAGGACAGCAACGACCAGCTGGAGACGCTGGCACCACGACTGCTGGACCAGATATACGGACAGGACGAAGCCATCAGGCAGGTGGTGGAGTCGGTTCAGATGTCGAAGGCCGGACTGCTGGACGACAACAAACCGCTGGCATCGCTGCTCTTCGTAGGTCCTACGGGTGTTGGCAAGACTGAGGTTGCACGTGTTCTGGCCAAGGAACTGGGCATCCAACTGGTGCGCTTCGACATGAGCGAATATACAGAGAAACATACCGTAGCCAAGCTGATTGGCTCGCCTGCCGGCTATGTGGGTTACGAAGATGGCGGCCTGCTGACCGATGCCATCCGCAAGACCCCCAACTGCGTGCTGCTGCTCGATGAGATAGAGAAGGCGCACACCGATATCTTCAACATCCTGCTGCAGGTGATGGACTATGCCCGACTGACTGACAACAAGGGTCGCAAGGCCGACTTCCGCAACGTCATCCTCATCATGACCAGCAATGCCGGTGCCCAGTATGCGGGGCAGGCCAATATAGGTTTCAACAGTCAGGTGAGCCGAGGCGAAGCCATGCTGAAGCAGGTGAAGAAGACCTTCAAGCCTGAGTTCATCAACCGACTGAGCGGCACGGTGGTCTTCCACGACATGGACCGCCAGATGGCTACGCTCATCCTGCGCAAGAAGCTGCGTGAACTGCAGGCAAAACTGACGGCACGACAGGTGGAGATGGTACTCAGCGACGAGGCCTTCGAGCTGCTGCTGAACGAAGGGTTCACCAAGGAATATGGTGCTCGCGAGATGGATCGCGTCATCGCACAGCGTCTGAAACCGATGCTGACGCGTGAGATTCTGTTCGGCAGCCTCAAACAAGGCGGCAGCATCACCATCACTCCCGAACAACTCCAATAAGCCCATTGGCACTATTAGCACATTATTACGACCATGATCTACCAACTTGACGAAGACCTCTGGTTTCCTGATCCCCGACTGGCCGACGACGACGGTTGCCTGGCAGTCGGTGGCGACCTGAGCGTAGACCGTCTGCTACTGGCCTACCAGCACGGCATATTCCCCTGGTACTCATTCCGCGACAACGACGAACCCGTGTGGTATTGTCCACACGAGCGTTTCGTCATCTTCCCCGACGAGATACATATCTCCCACTCCATGCGCACTCTGCTACGCAAAGACAAATACGAGTTTTCCATCAACCGCGACTTCGACGGCGTCATACGCAACTGCAGCCAACTGCGCATCAACGAAGAGGGAGCCTGGCTGGGCGAGGATATCATAAAAGCCTATACGGAGCTGCATCGCCAGGGCTTCGGTGTCAGCGTCGAGGTGTGGGAGGAAGGCAGGCTTGTCGGCGGGCTCTATGGCGTCAACATCGGCAAGGCTTTCTTCGGCGAGAGCATGTTTTCATTGGTGCCCAGCGGGTCGAAGCTGGCCCTCATCTTCCTGGCCAAGAGTTTCGAGCAACTGGGTGGCGTACTGATAGACTGCCAACTGAAAACCGCCCATCTGGAGTCGATGGGCGGCAGGTTTATCAGTTACGATGAGTATATGCGACTTATTTCTTCTTAGACGACACGTGGAAGGTCTTCGTGGCCTTTACGCCTCCTGTGCTGGTGGTAGTAGCCTTGCCACCTTTATAGTATTTCAAGGCCTCGGGCATCCACTTCTGAATGTCCTGCATGCGCTTCTCGTCTGAGGGGTGGTCACTGAAGAGTCCGCCAGAGCCGCTGCCCTGAGCTGCCATGCGTGACCAGAAGTTGACAGCCACCTGGGGATCATAGCCTGCCATAGCTGCGAAGATGAGTCCCATGTGGTCAGCCTCACTCTCCTGCTTACGCGAGAAACCCGATGTCCAGAGCGATGAGCCCAGCGACGTGCCCAGAGCTATCAGCTGCTGGGTACCCTCTCCGAGTCCTACGCCTTGAAGCACCGAACCGAGGATGGCCGTACCATACTGATTCTTGTACTCGTTGCTGAGTCGCTCAGCCGAATGCTTGGCTACGGCATGGGCTATCTCATGACCCAGCACAATGGCCAGCGAGGCCTCGTCCTTGGTGACAGGCAGTATGCCTTCGTAGACCACGATCTTTCCGCCAGGCATACACCAGGCATTCACTTGATTGTCCTGCACCAAGTTGAACTCCCACGCATAGCTGGACACTTCGCTGCCCAGACCGTTGGCATTGAGATAGGCCGTCACGGCATTGGCCAGATTCTGTCCCACACGCTTCACCATCGCCGTGTTGGCAGCATTGGTTGATGGTTTTGCACCTTGCATGTACTGCTGGTACTGCTGGTTGGAAAGACTGAGCACCTCACCGTCGCTGACCAGCAGATTCTGCTTGCGACCTGTAATAGGCACAACCGACGTGGTGCCACATCCTACCATCACGGCCGATATGACGGCCAAGAGAACTAACTTAATCTTTTTCATACTTTATTGATGTCTTTTGTCTATTCTGCTGGCAAAGATACAAATAAATTCTCAAATACGCTACAAAAAACAAAAAAAATGGGGCCTCCCCTGTGGAAAGTCCCATGATTTAAATGATTCTAAACAGTTTTCTTACTTCAGACCGCGGTTGCTGAGCGTCAGGTTGAGCAGCATGACGTACTTCTTGTACTGCTTCTCGCTGAGCACATAGTGCATGTAACGAATGTCCTTATTCACAGCCTTGTCCATCAGTACGTTGCGCTCATCGCCCTCGGCGTAGGCGGCCAGCATCATCTCATTGCAGAAGTTTTTGTGAATGTCAGTCACAATCTCCATCTGGTCGAGAGTGAGTCCCAGCGTGACAGCCAGTTTACGCATATTGACTGTCATGTCGTAGGCCTTTACATCCTGAACATTGTTATTGTTCTCATTCTCTGCATAAGTCAGCGTCATGCTGAACATAGCGACTACCAACAATACAATCTTTTTCATTTTCAATTTTCCTTTCTTTTCTTTACTCGGACCGGCTCACCTTTTTTTAATCTTTAATTTTTAATCTTTAATCTTTTGTTATCCTGAGGCATCGCCGGCCCTACTTTAATAATTGTTATCCTGTGTCCTTTTGTTGTTTGGACGGTGCAAAGGTAGAGCTTTTTTCGAAACCGTGCATCATTTTTCATCGATTGTGTGCGCAAACAAGGGGTTTTGTTGACCAAAATCAAAAAGAACAGGTTTTTCTTTAACTCCCTTTAACTACTTTTCAAGACATTAACTGCTTATTATTTCGTACCTTTGCAACCGAAATTATACAATCATACACAATGAACACTTCAGACAACAAATTTCTATCAGTAAGCTATTCGCTTTACTCTGTCGACGAGAAAGACCAGAAACACCTCATTGAACAGACCCAGCAGGGCCAACCGTTCAATTTCATCAC
>AUXO013129683.1_pt1 | contig 10949 bp, 8 predicted proteins | sample 768731 | NCBI WGS metagenome assembly AUXO01 (sample SAMN02715735, study PRJNA202380) | gut metagenome | biome: sheep rumen | host: Ovis aries | place: New Zealand: Palmerston North
AGATACAGCACTCGTCGGGACATAGTAATCCTTTCGTCTTGTCCGGCTCATTGCTGTAGCCATAGCCAGGTCGCATGCGATGCAGTCGGTTGAAGTCAAGTGACAATGCAAAGCTTCCGTCCCGGGCAACGTCATACACAGGCAGAGGCAACACTCGTTCCTCCTTCATTCGTTCCACATTATATATAATAGAACAGTACCGCCCGTCACGATAGTCATTATAAATCAGCCGACTCTTAAAGTCCGGCCCCAACCATTGCGCCATGCAGCTTTGCTGCACATTCCAAGAATGTGTGGCACCAACTTTCTGTATTTTATTTCCATTCTGAGTGTCTACCAGTACCACCTCTCCTGGCTCTTTCGGAGCCACGCTCTTGTAGGCCTGCCTCACCTTGATGGCTATCATATACCGTCCCGAGGCATCCCATGGCGACTTGTCATAGTAACCATAGAAATATTCATAACCGTCATCAGGAGTCACCCTCACAACCTCGCCCTCTTCCTTGAATTTCTCCGAACAGAGCGCATAGCTCACCAAGTGATATAATCTCTTGGCTAAATGTTTTATAAAAGGGAACTGTTCTAACGCTCGCTTTCCCCAGGTTTCTATTGTAACAAAATTCATTAACAAAATTTTAGTAGGAAGGTTAGTGATTGATTGAATATTGTAATTTTAATACCTCCTTGAGTCCAATTTTCAACAAAACATAAACAACAAATCGTTTAAAATTGAATCCATCAAGCCAGATACTTTTCTTTAACAAGTCCCACCGAATTTTATCCATATACGTACTATATAATCCCATAGACCAGCAATGGTGTGAATATGCTTTAGGATGATTTTTCATTTCCACCAAGTTCTTCTCAACCATTCTTGAAAGTGCGTAAAATTTCTTTTCTTTACTTGTACTATTTGTTATACTGTCTGCTTGAACATGGAGGATAAGCAGTGGATTATTAGAAATAAAAATATCGTAGCATTTGGCAATTCTTAAAACCAACTCCCAGTCTTGATAACGTGGCATATATTCATCGAATTTTCCGACTGTGTCAAAAACGCTTTTTTTCAATAATAGCGAGCCAGTTGTTACGATGTTTGAATTAAGCAACTCTTCATACTTCAAAACATTTTTTCCTCTAGATGAAATCCTTTTTTTCTTTTTCTTGCCATTACTAATCCAATAGTTACAACAAACAACAGAGGCTTGATTATTTTGTAGAAACAGGTATTGGTCATTCAATTTATCAGGAAGCCACTCGTCATCACTATCAAGAAAAGAAATATATTCACCATTAGAATTATCAATTCCTACATTTCTTGCATGGCATGCTCCAGAATTTTCATTTAAGCGAAAATAACGCAAATTTGGTACACGCAAACCTTCTACTATTGACTTGGTATTATCAGTAGAAGCATCATCAACTACAATAATCTCTATAGCTGGATAAGTCTGATTACATACACTTTTAATTGCTCTTTCTATTAAATTGCCACGATTATACGTTGGTATTATTACTGATATCATACTTTTATTACAGTTTTTTTAATAAAATTTTTATTCTTACTATCAAATTGAGAGATAGGCTCCCGAAATTGAATTCTCTACTAGTTAACAAATATAGCCAATCTCTAAACGAATAATCATAATTACATATTTTCCGAGATAATATCAGATAATCATCTGTCATTTGATTAGAATAGCAATCATACAAAGATCGAATCTGTTTTTGAATCTTAAAGTCATTAAGGTAACGCTTCGCTTGGCGAAATTTATTTCTGACGCCATTCCTTAATCCAACTGAATTATCTCCATGTTGCCTATAATTTATGTGTGGCTCTGGGTCAGCAATATACACGCCACCGATAGAAATACAAATCTTAAAAACCCAGCTATCATGCATAAGTATATAATCTGGGCTGCAATTATTTACAGCCAGAAGTAATTTTCTATTAAAGACAGCCGTGCAACCTGCGATATTACTAACCAAAAAATTTGTATGAGCATTCCGTTTATTTGAAATTCTATGAACTGACAAAATATTAAGATTCTCATCGGTGATTCTCTGTCCGCAATAATAAATCTGAGGCTTAGTATTTTGAACTTGAGATAATGACTGTACAGCTATGTTGAGTTTATCCTCATCCCATACATCATCCTGATCACAAAATGCATAATAATCCGCCTCTGGAGCATGTTTACATAAATCTAAAAAGCCTTTTTGTATTCCTTTATGTCCGTTATAATACCATTTTAAAAGACCTTTTCTTTTATATTGATCTAAAATATATGTTGTTGAATCAGAAGAACCATCATCTCTAACAAATATATTAACATTTACTCCTTTTTGTGCAATTATACTTTCCAACTGTTCTACTATATATTTTTCTCCATTATAAGTAGCAACAAGAACAGCAACCGTTTTCATAAACACATTGATTTTTGGATAATAAATTTAACTAATAGAATAGCGGATTTTCCCTTTTAAAGTTTCCCCCAAAATAGTCAGTTTAATTCGATATAGGTCTTTCCCTCCCCAGTCATAATATAAGGACACATCATTATGCTCAATCTTCTCAAATTCCGGGCGTAGCTCTGAAGAATTAAATCTTATATGACATACTACAGCACCACTATTTATATCAATCCCACCTTCGACTCGTAATGGATGTCCTACGCAAACTAAAACAATCACAGAGGGTGCTTGATAAGTCTTCAATAGGAAGTCTTCAGTAATAACCATTTTCTTCCCCCAGTAAAAATCGATAGTCCTTTCCCAACTAAGGACGTCAGCATTGTCGGGATATGCATCTGCTAAATCCAAGACAAATTGAGAAAACTTTTCTGACGATTTATATTGAACATTTTTAGACTTATAATTTTGACCTGCGCATTGTTCAAGGCCATTAATAATTGGCACATTATGATAAGATGAACGGCAATTGAATAATTCATAACGATGCTTATCAAATGTACTTTTTTTATACGTTCCGATTCCAATATCGATTATTACAGGATTTCCATCAAAATAAACGATGAAATTACCTATGTCATTATGGTTATGATTTTCCCCATTATGTCCTCCCTTTGCTGCAAAATACAGACCTTTTCTACTGCCATTATCATTCCTTCCCGTACAAATTTGCAGTGAAGGTAAATATGAATCACGTTTAAATGGCTCTCGTGGTGTTATGGAATTAAAATAATCTAATTGACTAAGAAATAAAAGTTCACGACTTAATGACGGATAATTACCCGATGTCAAAAAAGATCTAGATGGTTTAAGAAGATAATTAGTTTCAACAAAAGTATATTTCCCAAATTGCATCATTGTGGTATCATTAACATACTTACCAAATGGTAAAAGAACGTGAGGAGAAATAGAAGCCTTGGATCTTGAATCCGCAAAATTCACAAAATTACTGTTTCCTATATATAGATTTGCAGCATAATTACACATTGCCTTTAATTTTTTGTTTCTGATCAAGGAGATCTTACCTCCTGATGCTCTCCATAATAATTCTAAGCAAACGTAATATGAAACAGCACCCCAAACCCAGTATGTAATTCCTTCATCACATCCACCATCCTGAGGATTGCCATCAAAATATATATCCAAGCATCTTAAGATTTGCTGAATAGACTCAATTTGATTCCAACGATTATCTTCACATAATAAAACACATGATAGCCAATTTGAACATATCCATGGATTCCAATTACTTACTCTTGATTTCCAAAAATAATCATCATTTCGTGACGGATCTAAGAATCTCCTTTTAATTTCATTCTGCAATTTTTTACAAAAGCAATTATCAATACTATCCAATTTTTCCCTTAGCAAAAAAATAGTCCACGCCAAAAGATTTGCCGTCTCGGCATTAAATAAGTCTACAGTTTGTAAAGAATATCTAGGCAACTTCTCTGGATAATGGGCTGGGACACCCCACCAGATTTCAGACAAGAAATAATTAAGTCCTTTAAAAATATCAGGCAAGAAACGTCCTCTATATTCCATTAACTCTCCCATTACGAGGCAAGCCAACCGACGACGGAGCTCAAAATTTTTCTTCTCATAATTAATACGCACTCCATTTGATTCATATTCAGAAAACAAACTATTAGGTATCGCATTCCAAGGCATACCAAGATACTTCTCACCCAGCATAATATAATCATATCGTATGGAAAAAGGAATTTTTTCCCTCCAAAAACTATCACTTGCTAAAGGAACAGGAGCAAACTGCATTGGCATTGGGATTACTTGTTCCAACATTGCTTTTGGATAATGATTATATAGACTAACCTGAGCAATAGTCGGTTTCACAAACAAGACGAACATAAAAAAAAGGTATCTCTTGATAGACATTATACTTCGCTCTAAAGTCAAACTTTACTAGGTACCGTCAAAAGTTTATTATGAGAAGAAAAAACTGCCAGCAAAAGAATACAATAGTGTGGATAAAACATAAATTGAGTTGTTAATGAGGATACGCCAACTACAAAAACAGAAAAAAGAAGGGAATAATCTCCTCGTCTAGAAGCTTTTATACAAACAACAACAAAGATTAGTATCAATAAAGACATACCAACTATACCCCACCTTAATAAGAATTGAACATAAGCGTTATCTATATAATTATATTCTAATACTCCGCCTGCAAAACCACCACCCACTAATTTGATGTCCTGCCCAAATACAGAAATACCAAATTCCTGTATACCATCATATCCAAGACGTAGCCTGTGCGATAAAATATAATCTGCAACTATCCATCTTAAATCACTTTCATTATACATTAAAGTTGAAAGAACTGATATAAAAAAGAATAAAGGTATGCACAGATACAAAAAACAACGAAAAAATATCCCGACATGATTGTTTCTTCGGATAATTATATGTAAATAACAGGAACATAATACTATTAAAGCCATACAGATTGCTGTTTGTCGAGCATCGCACTTAAAGACAACAATACACATTGTGATTATAATAAAAACATAATTCCATTTTGAAAATTTCCCATCCTTTAATATCCACAAATCTATAAACATGTACATTATATGAGTAGCGAAATCAGTGGCAGCAGGATACCCACCACTAAATCTCTTTATTATATTGTCACCAAACATTCCTTCACGTTCATCGGCTAAATAAATAAGAGATTTATTTGTCCATCCCAAGTAATCAAATAACAGGTTAATAAAGCATAATAAGGAAATTAAAATCAAATGAGTTCTTACGATAACTTTAAAAGGAATATCTTTAGAACCAATAATCAGCACAAAAATCGATCGAAAAAGAAAGCCATGAGTTGTTCCCGAATTCCAGGAAATTAGACAGACTAGTAAAGTAGATATTATAATAAGTACTCTTTTGTTGGCAGGATATTTCAAGAAACTTTCAATAAACAAAACTATTAAAAAAGGCCTCGATACTTTTCTAAAAAATAAACCAATTTCTGCAGAATAATTCCAGATTGTCTGCCATTGTGTAAACGTAGCTATAATTACCAGCACAAAGGGTATAAAAAAGAGCACTTTGTGATTATCTGGTCTTCCCATCTTACTCATATCTGATGCTTTTGACTAATTAGTCTAAATTTCTATAAATGAAGCCAGAACGTTCTTTTTACTTCACTTTTCAACGAAGTTAGAACATATATTTGCAAATTAGGCCTAAAAATTTTATTAGTAAGATAATAACCAATTATAAACAAAAGAGAAACTAAAATCAAAGAAAAATAGTCATTAGGCACTAATACATTCATAAAGAATAAAACGAACATCGGCAAACAAGCAAACATGGGCTTTAAAGATAACATCAAAGAGTCATAAAAAGACAAATAACAAACTTTGTTTATAGTTATCAACCAAAAAGGATATGATGTAATAATTGGACTGACAGCAATAAATATAACAAACAATAGAAGATTTAACTGAGAGGCAATAGAAAAACAAATAAGCGTAAACAATATCCTAAAGATTGTCCAATAAAAGCCCCTATCAGTTCTTCCTGTAGCTATCAGTAAAGATCCAATAGGATTACCACAACTCTGAAACGCATAGTATATAGACAAGAAGAACATGACATATGCATAAATTCTATATGAATCTCCATATAGTATAGCCATGAAAGAGGATGATCCTACAGCTACTATACCATAAATAGGAAAGTTAATAAAGCCCAGAACCTCAACAGAGCGCTTATATATGTCGGTTAATCTATCCTTTTCATCTTGCATCTTCGAGTAAATAGGAGTTAAAACATTTGTTATGATTGGGTTTATTATTTGATAAATGCGCATAGTAACATTCTTACACAATGTATAAACACCAAATAACTCCATAGACATATTAGAACTTAGAATCAATGAGTCCATTTCTCTTGAGAAAAAATCAAGAATAGAAGTACCGACTTGGAAAATTCCAATCTTTAGTGCATCTGTGACGTCTGAAATATTAAAATGAATTAAAATATTACGTTCCCGAACAATCGTTCTAATTAAAAAAAGAATTGCAGTTAAAACGCCTGAAGCCAACTGAGCCCAGACAAGACTATAAACACCCAAGCCTTGATTTACAAGAAATACGTTCATAACAAAAGCTAAACTGGCAGACAAAATATCTACAACAGACATGAATTTGAAATTCATTTGTTTTTGTTGAACAGTCCGAAGTAAGCTATAAATAGAATGAACAAAAATAGTAAAAGAAGACAAAGCAACTATTCCTATCAACTCTTTCCTATGATAAAAGGATGCTATAACGGGTGAGGAGAAGCTAATTATAACAGATAACAGAAATCCTAAAAACAAATTCAGCCAATAAAATGAAGAAAATTGTTGCTTCGTCAGACCTTTCTGATGCATCGCAGCCGAAGACATACCCATATCTACAAAAATTCCACAAAAAATATTTACTAATACAGCTATGCCCATCAAGCCGAAATCTTCTTTTGCTAAAAAACGTGTCAAAATTGCGACCTGGGTTAATTGCACTACAGAAACATATAATTTACTTAATGCAGACCATTTTACAGCATTCAGAGCCTGACTTTTTATTGATTCATTCATTCTTTCCAAAAGACTCTTTAATATATGATAACATCAACTCTCGACTATTCAGTTTTATAACTAAATCCCGATTTTTCCTTTTCTCCATGTCAGAGAGATTGTAATGAATCATTGGGGGAAGTTGACTGATTGAAAACACAGAATACCCTATTTTCCTTAGATCATACAAGAGGGGATTTCTTTCATCTAAAAACACTGCTCCACCTAAGTATAAAGCTACAAGAATATTTCCAATAGCCTCCTGACGGAAACTACCATATATAAATGTCCTAGCTCCAGATAGTAGTTTATTGTATTCATCTATTTGCATAAAATCCAGGATAGGAACAAAATGATCCTTCAATATTTTACCTGCTTCAAGTGCCAACTCCCTGCCTTTTCCATAACTTAACGGAACTATTACTTTACGGCCTGCTAGGTCAACTTGCTCAAGTATTTCAAAAACATATCTATGATTATTCGTATAAGAAGCAGAATTGCCAACTATAATATTATCACCTACACAACATAATTCTTTTAATGACCCACTAATAATCTCATCTACAGGATAATAAAAAAATTTCTTCAAACTAAACGGCCTTACTTCGGGATAAAATCTGCATAACAACTGGAAATCTCCTTCACTCGCACATATATTTTGTATTCTTTTTAGAGCTTTTATCCTTATAACTTGTTTCACCCACCCTTTTAAAACATCATAGAAAAAGTTGAAGATAGACCTGCTTCCTTCTTGAAATAATTTCACTTCTTTAGGATTAGCATATAGCTGATAACCTCTTTTTATTAGGAGATCATTATATAAATCTGTTCCCCATACAATCCATGTAATAGGACAGCCTTTAGGAATCGAGAGAGTAAATCGGTAAAACTCAGGCCATAAACAATGAAAAATAATATGGTCATATTGAGAAATATCGCCAATTATATTCCAAAAACTATTTGAATTGTACTTTTCAAAAAAGACATTTGGCTTGTCAATCTTTACATATTCAGGATCTTTCCCGATTTTTTGCAACAAAATGATAAACTTGTTCCCATTTGGGAAAACTTCCTCAAAATAGTTTATAGTTCGAGAAATGACTTTTTCATCGTGACACAAATGAAGAATCATAAATTATTCCTTTTTCCCTATATAGAATTCTTTTACAAGATTAACAATTTTCAATATTTCTTCGTCTTTCAACTCAAAAAACATAGGAAGACGTACTAAACAATCAGCAAACTTATCACAATTTGGAAGAGAGGGTATTGTATTTTCCGTATTGGCGTAATAATCACTTAGATGGAGGCTCAAATAATGGAATACAGCAAGAACCTCATTCTCTTTCAAATAAGAAATTAAATTTGTACGCTCTTCAAGTGACCGACATACAATATAAAACATATGAGCATTGTTTGTAGCATAAACAGGGATATCTGGGCTCTCGAAATAACCTTTTTCATAGAGAGGCTTTAAACCATCACAATATTGCCGCCAAATTTCTTTACGACGTTCCTGAATAATTCCAAGATTTTCCAACTGTGCAAGTAGAAAGGCTGAATTAATCTCTGCAGGAAGAAAACTTGATCCTGTATCCACCCAACCGTATTTATTTACCATACCACGGAAAAACTCTGCTCGATTAGTGCCTTTCTCCCAGATTATCTCTGCGCGCCGAATGAAGCGTTCATCGTTTACCACCAGCAAACCACCTTCTCCACCAGCTGTAACATTTTTGGTCTCATGAAAAGAGAAACAGCCAAAATGCCCGATGCCACCAAGAGGTTTACCCTTATAATACGAATCTATTGCCTGAGCAGCATCTTCAACAACGAAAAGATTGTATTTATCTGCAATCTCCATAATTCTATCCATATCACAAGCTACTCCCGCATAATGAACAGGAACGATCACCTTGGTCTTAGGAGTAACCAAGCTCTCTATTTTATCAGCATCAATATTTGGATTATGTTTACAACTATCTGCGAAAATAATTTTAGCTCCTTGACGCACAAACGCCAATGCAGATGAAACGAAAGTATAACTTGGTACAATAACTTCATCACCAGGCTTAACGTCACAAAGAATGGCTGCCATCTCAAGTGCATCTGTACCAGAAGTTGTCATGACTGCTTTCTTAAATCCATATCTATTTTCAAAATATTGCTGACACTTCTTTGTGAATACGCCATTACCAGACAATTTCCCTGTATAAACAGCCTGATACATGTAATGTGCTTCCTTTCCTGTCAAGAAAGGCTTATTAAATGGAATCATAATTGTTTTTTTTATTGATGTTTTACAAATACATACGACATGCTATCAATCCTAAACTTTAAATAATTATAGATTTGAAGCATCGGAATATTATTGGAAGAAATTGTAGTTCGGCCTAACTTGAAAGGCATTTTTCTTTTTTGCGCAATAACATAACTTGCACATGCCGTTAGAAACCCCAAGCCCTCAGTCTGTTCCCCTTCAAATATACCACCTAACAAACCCGTAAGAACCCCGTTATTTAATCGTTCCATCACAAAACCAACAAGTTTGTCTTCATAAAAAATTTTTTTTATAGTAGAAGTATTCCTTTCGTATTCTGTTTTAATCCAATTTTTATAACGATGGCTACTCATACCAATTTCGAAATGTGGATCAAGATATATTCTATCAGTAGAAAACATACCTGGAGTAATTTTAACTAATATCTCTTCCAAATCATTATCAGATAAAATAACTTCTTCATTTACAAATGGGGACAAGTGCTTTACAAGTCTATCGTTAAAATCAAAGTCCCTGTATTTCTTAGATATATTAATTTGAGTTTCAATAATTGTAAAGCCCATGTTTGATAATCCAAAATTGAACCCTATATGATTCATTGGTACCTTAACCACGGCATATTCAAAACCATTTGTATGACTTAAAAGAGACTCTTTATTAAATTTGTCTTCTGCACAAACAGTTATTTCACAAACATGTTTGCCAAGATTGGCCAATTCCCATGTACAATCAACGACTTTCATAATTCAATTATCTTAATGGTCCTCCATATGTATTCCACTTCACTAATCTGTCGAACAAGAATATGCCATCCCAAGGCATCTCAAAGTTCAGCATTCGTCCTATTAAAGGTAAACGCATTACACCTCGTTTTGTTGCCTCGTTTGCAAATTCTATGGCTTTTCCTGTAGGAGCTGCAATGCCGATGGTTTGAGTATTCTCATCGATATACTTCAAACTATCCATAATGCTCTTTACCTTATGAACAAAGAGTACACGACTATAAACAGGCTTATCTATTTCATCAAGATCATCCAGCAAGATTGTCCACGACATTGTCTCACTACCTTTTACTTGTCCCTTAAAGTCATAGACTCCGCGTATAGAGTGTATTTGAGAAACCTGTTCAGGAGACATCAGAGGCTTTGGAATCTGAAGTTCCGTCTTTCTCATACTATCCCCAAGGATACCGGAAAATTCTTCTGGAGAAACCACACCACCCTGTTCTATATAGAGATTGTGAGGTGAAGCGCAACCAGTCTGATCAAAAACTGAAACATCCACACTCACCTTCCGAGCCAGTTTCTTTGCCTCTTGGACTGAAGAAAGTTCTTCCTTTGCGATGACAGAATAAGAGATTTTTGGACCGAAGATGACTGTTTCTGCATCATATCGGGCCGGATAGCCTGAAACTGTTTCTACAGACTCTCTTCCACCCCAAGCGATACGCACATCAGCCTCCTTGGACATTTCTTCACCAAGTTTATCAGCATAGCGATTGAAATATACTACTGCAATGGTCTTCAACAGATCATCGCCCTTAATTGTATAGCCAACTTCTGTGGTGTATTCCACACCTTTGAACTCACTCAGGATATCAGTGAATACGCCATC
>AUXO011914213.1_pt1 | contig 10948 bp, 7 predicted proteins | sample 768731 | NCBI WGS metagenome assembly AUXO01 (sample SAMN02715735, study PRJNA202380) | gut metagenome | biome: sheep rumen | host: Ovis aries | place: New Zealand: Palmerston North
AAGGACTCACGCATGAAGCACATCGGCATAGAGCAAGGCAGGAAGGTGCTCAAGCGATTCCAGGAGCGCATAGCCCAGGTGGCCAACCGCATCAGCAGCGTGAGCATCGACACCTTCTCGCTGCCCGAAAAGCTGCGCAACGCCTTCTCGCAGGCCAAGAACGACCATCCCGGTGAGAAGACCACCGAGGAGGTCATGGCCGTGCTTGAAACCAAGCTGCGCACGCTGCCCGCCTTCAACCTGGCTCTGGCCGTACGCGGACTGGTGCTGGGTGCGTTGCTCGGATTCATCACCTTCAGCTACACCATGCAGATGAGTCCTGCACTCCATCTCGGCCTCACCGGACTCGCTGCCACGCTGCCCCTCGTCGCGGCACTGGCCAAGTTCCTGAGCCACGTGCGACGCATCAATGCACTGAAGGACCAGTACATCGCCTGCAGACTGGAGGACATGCGCAAGAAGCTGGAAGACTTCGTCGTCTCGCAGATGAAGAAGACCTACGAAGAGTTTGAATTCTATCTGGACTGGATTGAGAAGAACAAGCTCAGCTATCTGGCACAGTCGCTCTCAGTCATTGCGCCTGCCGACTTCACCTTCGAGCAGAGCAAGAGTTTCCAGCCACTGCTCAACTACAACATCGCCATGCGGACGGGCGATGCCAGCACGGGCAACCCCCTCATTCCCGTGAAGCCAGTGAACGCTCCACAGGACGATGAAGACAAGTGGCGCGTGTCTGGCACGTTCGGCAAGTCACCCCTGCTGTTCAGCACACCAGCCAACAGAATCAATGTGAACGGCGAGCTGAAGTCGCTCTTCGACCTCATGGGAGCCAACGGTGACCGCTACTGCCAGGCCCTCTGCCAGAAACTCATGGACGAGCAAGCCACCATCACCTCTGAACTGGAGAAAGTCGTGGAGTTCGGTGCCACGAAGATCAGTGCCACCAAACTGCTGCTGCTCGACGTGTCCGGCAGCATGGAGGGACAGGCGCTCGCCGACCTGAAGGGAGCCGTCAGCGAACTACAGCTCTCAGCCGCAGTAGAATGGATTGCCTTCAGCGACGACGTAGTGGCATGCAGTTTCGAGGGAGCCGACATCGACAGTCTAGAGGCCAAGGGAGGAACCTGCTACGTGCCAGCCATCATGAAGGCCAGAGAGTATCTCATTTCCAACTATGCCGACCAGCTCATCCTCATCAGCGACGGATGCCCCTTTGAGACGTTCACCGCCATCATCAGTGCTGCCAACGGACTGGGCCACGCCATCAACACCATCACCATCGGCAGCAGCGCGGCTTCCATCATGAAGCAGATTGCCGACAGCACCGGCGGCACACAGTACATTGTCAACGATGCCTCAGAAATCAAGGACAACACCAAGCAAATATTCGAGAAGCTTCAGGCTGCCGAAGGCGGTACGTTCACTTTCTACGAGATGATGCGCAAATGCCGCGTCGACGGATGCGCCAAGGCACTGGCCGACTTCGCCCGACACCAGGCAGAGAAAGACCAGGTCAACCGCATTGCCGACATCATCACCCACTATGGCAACGAGCAGGGCATCATCGAATGGGTCAGGGCTACCAAGCCCAGCTGCCACATCAGCCAGGCGGCACAGCCCGGCTCGACGGCAGTCAGCATGATGGTGGCCGACGGCAAGGAGAAACTCTCACTGCAGAAGCTGGAAGACAAGCTCGAAGCATGGCAGATACCAGTACGGGCAGACCGCCCGGCCAGCGACATCGACATGATGGCACTGCTGTTCGCATACGAGAGCACACCACTCTGGCAGCTCCTCTGGGCATGCTTCCCCGACAACGACAAAACCATCAACGACCGCGAGGGCATGAAAGCCACGATGAACGAGGGATGGCCTCTCATTAATATCTACGGTAAAGAAATCTGACGCAACATGAGCAAGAAACAACAACCCATATTAGTGGAAGACGTGAAGGTCTCAGGGACCGACATGATACTGCCGGCAACCCTCCTCTTCCTCATTCTCTACTTCCCCGTATGCAGCATGATGCTGGCACGCGGAATGTCACAGCTGTCCATCTTCATGCTGCTGACGGCACTGTGGCTCGTCCTCTGCGGAGCACTCTTCGCCGTGAAGCACTTCATGGCCATGAACAACATGCCCATGACATCCATGGTGACACTGCTCGACTCCAACGTAGGCTGTGCTGAGTTCAACTGGATGATCATCGTCCTGTCACTATCCTGCGCCTCCGGTTGCATCTATGCAGGCCAACTCATCCTGTTACCTGCCTTCCTCGCCACCGGCATAGCTTTCTCCTATAACATGTACGTGGGCAAGCGTTATTGGGAACTGGAAGAGCCCGGTTCAGGCTGGATTCCCTACCACCACCCCAACTTCTCGCCCGAAGCCCCCGTCAACCCCTCGGGCAAGAGGCTCGTCGTGCGCAACTTCTCATGGACCGAAATTCTACAGTCCAAGAACATCACGCCACGCGACAGCGATGACTTCAAGGTGACCTTTGCCGAACCCGACTACACCGACGAGCACTCAGCCGACTACGTCCGCAAGAGCAACCCCTTCTACTCCGAACAGCCCTATACCGACGACGACTACACACGCATGGCAGCAGTGGTGAAGAGCGGCAGCAGCGACCCCTACGAGCGTGCTGCCATCTCGCAGATCATCCAGAGTGCCGAGGAACTGTGCCGGAAGTATGCCCTGCCCGACTATGAGATGTACGACCTGCTGCTCAAGTTCTGCCAGTTCAACATCAAGTACCGGGTCGATGACGAATGCGACTCCATCAACCACATCAACGAGTACTTCCGATTCCCCGGCGAGACTCTGTTCGATCTTGAAGGCGACTGCGACTGCAAAGCCGTTCTGGCCTACAGCCTGTTCCACATGCTGGGAGCCAAGGTCGAGCTTGTGAGCGTCTGCATCAAGAACGACAACAACCCCGAAGGCCGCCACAACCACGCTGCCATCATCCTGAAGGACGATGCCAACAAAATCAAGCTGCCCGCCTCTTTCCAGAAGGACAACTACGGACAGGCCGGCAAGGGCGTCTATTGCGAGGCCACAGCCGAAGGCTTCCAGCCCGGCTGGAACACTCCCGATCTGGTGAAAGACAACGTCATCGTGATCTGATTCCTGACAGGAACGGCCAGCAAACCACAAACTCTGCGGAATTTCATGAAAAGAAGTAAGATTCCGCAGAGTTTTTTACAAAAATAATGATTAACTTTGCACCCGAAACGAGCTGATTGTCATGGACGCGCACTGTTTGCCAGATAAGCCCAGGAAATGGAGTAAAGAAATACACAATTAGCTGATTAATATTATTTCGATGAACCCCAAAAACGACATCTGCATATTACTTACAGCCTGCGTCAACCCGAACGGGATGATTTTTACCGCACTTCAAGATTCGAATGAGCGGCAAAGGCAATACGAAGATGCGCTGAATTATTATCTTACGCAGACAGGTGTCACTATTGTCTTTGTTGAAAACACTGGTTGTGACTTCAGTTCAAAATATAGTGAGTATATTCAACAAGGAAGACTGGAGTATATCACTTTTCAGGGTAATGATTATGACAAGACCTTAGGCAAAGGTTATGGCGAATATAAGATTCTGATGTATGCAGACCAACATTCATCTGTTTTGAGACGCCATCGTTATGTTGTAAAGATTACTGGCAGAATCAAGGTTCTGAACATTAATAAGCTGCTTGCATCAAAATGGCTGTTTTTCAGCCATGTCTTCAGATGCGACTTTCGCCAGACGGATTATCTTTGGTCTATGGTCATCATACTTGAGACACGCAAGCTGATGGAGATATTCAAGACCAATGGCGAAAGGCTCAACGACTCGCAAGGTGTCTATTTTGAGCATGTCTTGTATGAAGGAATGGCCCATGACAAGAAGACATTAGCAATACCATTTATGGAAAGTCCGCTCATAGATGGCGTATGTGGTACTTCAAACACTTCCTATTCAGAGTTAGTAGGCAAAGACAACCGTTTAGAAAACTTGTTGCTCGCCTCTGAATTCTACTCTCATTCAGGAAGATGGTTTTTCGAAAAGATATTTCGGTTAGTTTATAAGATGACACGGATGAGACTCAAAAGATTCTAATTCCTCCCTTTTACACTTCATATTATTTTCATGAACATCCGTAGAAAGAATTTTCTTATTCCTCCCCGTTGCATCATCCGACAGACCTTTTGTACGTATTTATTATCTAACTGTGACTGCAATTCGCCAATCTTGCCATTGAGTTCGGAAATGTGCATTTGGCTTAGCTCATTACATTCTTTGAGCATGCGATCCTGCTTCGATATGTAGTCTCTTAAGTCCTTAGTAATTCCATCAATATCTTGCTGAATTTCAGGTGGTATGGCTGATTTTAGCCTTTCATGATCTTTTGCACATTTTTCATCGAACCGTTCACTCAATCCCGTACCAGCCTCGAAATCACAGACCGTTATGGGAAGATAGCCAAAAGTGCAGCCTATCTCTCTCAGCTCACGCCATTTTGCCCAGTCAGCTACTACGGCATACGCCTCGTCGAACGGATGGCTCTGCATGACTTCTCTTCGAATGAACATTGCCTGATGGCAAATGTTGCTATAATAGAAGAAATAGTGCGGCAGCTTCTTAGGTGCTTCCTTCTTTTCCGTCTTACCATTGGGATAGACTCTCAGCCAGTCACCATACATGATGTCAGCCGAAAATCCTAAAGAACTTACAGCACTCAGAACTTCTGAGTCATGGAAGACATCACCAGAGTTCATGCAAATGATATAGTCACCCTTTGCTATTGCTATGCCTTTGTTTTGTGCATTGTAGACACCTTTGTCCTTCTCCGAACACCAATAAGCAAACTCATCGGAGTGGCACTGAAGAAATTCCTTCGTACCATCAGTGCTGCCTCCGTCTATAACAATCCATTCGTAATCCTTGAATGTTTGTGAGACTATGCTTTCTCTGGTCTTTATCAGTCCAAGAAGGTTATTATAGCATATAGTAACTATAGAGTAAGTCATAAGTTTAGAGAGACGTCTTCCCAACTGCCACTAATTCGGCAATACGCTTAGCAGCAATTCCGTCACCATAGGGGTTGATTGAATGTGCCATCTTATGATAGAATTCTGTGTCATCAAGCAGTTTCTCAGCAGAAGACACTATAGTCTCCATGTCTGTTCCGGCAAGAATCACGGTGCCAGCCTCGACAGCCTCAGGTCTTTCAGTTGTGTCACGCATCACTATGACTGGCTTGCCAAGTGAAGGTGCTTCTTCCTGAACTCCACCTGAGTCGGTCAGAATAATATAGCTTTGACCCATGATGTAGATAAACGAAAGATAGTCGAGAGGTTCAATCAGGAACACGTTGTCCATGTTTCCCAAAATATCGTTTACAGGCTTCCGCACATTAGGATTCATGTGTACAGGATATACCACCTGCACGTCATCCCTTAATGCCAGTTGCTTAATAGAATTACAAATATGTATGAATCCCTCACCGAAATTTTCCCTTCGGTGTCCTGTTACTAAGATGAGATGTTTCTGCGGATTGACAAACGAGAACTGGTTTGAGAGCCTTTCTTTCAGAGCCTTGTCCGTATCTATGATCTTCACGGCATCAAACAACGCATCAATTACAGTGTTGCCAGTAATGAACACCTTCTCGGGATTCTTGTTCTCTTTAAGCAGATTACGCTTTGAATTCTCAGTTGGAGCGAAATGCATAGTGGCGAGATTACCAGCTATAAGCCTGTTCATTTCCTCTGGCCACGGCGAATAGATATTACCAGTCCTAAGACCGGCCTCAACATGTCCTACCTCTATCTTGCAATAAAAAGCGGCAAGAGCAGTAGCCATGACTGTTGTCGTATCGCCTTGCACTAAAACCATATCTGGTTTCCATTCAGAGAACACTTCTTCCATCCCCTTGATTACTTTGCAAGTAACATCCGCCAGTGTCTGGTTTGATGACATCACATTCAGGTCGTAGTCTGCTTTAAGCTTGAATATGTCCATTACCTGATCAAGCATTTGCCTGTGTTGAGCTGTCACACAGACTTTGACGTCTAAGTCATCACGTGATTTGCATGCTTTCACAACAGGAGCCATCTTAATGGCCTCCGGCCGTGTGCCAAACACAATCATTACTTTCTTCATATACTCTCAAGATTAAATTTTGCTTCATTCAATATTCTTTCATAGGCATTTACAGTGGCTAAGTTATGCCCTGCTTTTATGCCAAAGCGTAACTTATGCATTGCCCATTTTGTCTTCCACGTGTTTTCAAATATCTCACGGTTTCTTTCAAATAGTTCTTTTTTTGCGTCATTGTCTTTCCAGTCTCCGAAAGACACGCTCAAGAAGTGATGTATGAGCACATCGTTAGCAATGTATAGGTTGTAGCCTGCTTTCCTGATAGCCATACAATAATCATCGTCTTCAAACATGCCGAGACCATAAGCTTCTGATATATAGCCTATATTGTCTAACACTTGTCTGGAGAATGCAAAAGCAAACATTGCAAGACTACCTTCAGATACCACTTTTTCAAAGGCATGCTCAAACAGCCTGCTTGTTGCCTCTTCTGCGAATCCGACAAGTGTGGTATAGCCGACCTGTACCATGGCCTCATTGCCAATGGAATTGGTTACTGCTCCCACAACTCCACATTTCTCGTCACTGCGGAAGTGATAGAGAATTCTGGAGAGCCATCCACGAGAGACAATCGTATCGTTATTCAGCAGAACAATATAGTCACCGCTTGACGCCTTAATGCCAACGTTGTTACCTGCTGCAAATCCCATGTTCCGTTCGTTCAGTATCAGCTTGACTTGAGAGAAGTTTTTGGCAAAAGCCTGCAGATAGTCAGGCGTTCCATCAGTCGAGGCGTTGTCAACGATAATCAGCTCATAATTGGGATAGGCCGTCCATTTCACGATACTTTGAATGCAAGCCTTGGTATAATCAAGGTTGTTATAGGTCAGAACGACAATGCTCATTTTAGGAGTTCTCTTCACAATGTCGTCGTTAAGAGCGGTAATGCGTCTCTGCCAGTCATTCTCTTCAGCGAAACGCACACGTTCCTTTGGAGAGCACAAGCCGTCTTCTCCATCAAGACATGCCTTAACACACTTCACAAAACGGTCAGTGTCATTAGCCAAAAGGACAAACTTGCCTTCGAATTCTTGAATTTCTGGAATCTCAGTGGCAACAACCTTTTTGCCTGCACTCAAGTATTCATAGAATTTTACAGGGTTTGTGGCTTTGATCAGGTCTGTCGAAGTATCGAAAGGAATGAGGCATACATCCCAGTGGGCAATCAGGCCGGGCAACTCTTTGTACGACTTTTCTCCTAAAATAATTATGTTTTTATACTTCTTCAAGCATTCAATCTCAATATCAGCCTGTCCAATAAGCTCTATATGAACATCTGGTAGCGATTTCGCTAATTCTTCTATTTTTCCCAAATCAAACCAGTGGGAAATTGCACCGTAATAGCCTACGGTTTTTACTTTCTTGCTACGTTTTGAGTCATCATCCCTGAACACTTGGTTGAAGTGGCTATACTCAGTCCCGTTTCTTATCAGCGACACATTCTTATTGAGACAAAGGGCTTTTTGCTTTAGGTATGACGATGTGGCAATCACCAAATCGGTGCTCTTAAGATATTGCTTGGTCAGTTGGGACAGGAATCCTGTCGTGGTATTCTCAAATCCGTCCCAATCGTCAAGATAGTCAACCACATCAATAACAGAATGCTTATGTTTAAGATAGTCTATGGCCATGAGCCAATTGGGATATTCCGATATGATGACTGAATCGGTAATAGCAAATTTTTCCAGCACCTCATCTATTTGCCTTTTCAGTTGTACTTCGACATTGCTGAATGATTGGAGATAGAAGTTTTGAGGAGCATCGAAACACAATGTCACCTCATAAAGGTTCTTATGCGTCTTCTTCACTATCGAATGGCTCCCCAATCCAAAATCAACGTTGAAATAAAAAGTCCTATGACCATTATTAGCATAATAATCAGCTATTTGCTGTGGCCGCTGGTATCTTAGGTTATAGCTTATGACTGAAAAGAAAAGAATGTCCGTCTTGTTATAAATGCCCAGAAGCTCATCTTTCTCCAGTGATGGTAATTCCTGCTCGTTATTTGAACATTTCCTATTCCTTATTACAAATCGCATCCCAAGAACAGTAATACACTTGAATCTTCTGTCATTACATGTTACAATAGAAAATATCTTTTCCCAAAACGACAATTCCTTCGTCATAAAAACCAAATTAATTCTTGAAGCTGAAAATCTTAATTACACCTTATATATATCGGTTGCAAAGGTAAGAAAAATATTGGTACTATCTGTTGTGCAGACTACTTAAATAGTTTGCGCCCACCACAGACTTAACGATAATTAACCTTGCAACTGCCTAAAAAAGATTAAATTCTCCCTGACAGGCTGATTTTTATTGTGGAATTTGCCTACTTTTGCATATCCCAACGGAGAAAGAGGCATTTTTATTCACACTGCTCACATGAAACTGTTATACATCATCCCTTTTATTCCTTACCCTTTAGAAACGGGTGGCAATCAGGCATTCTTCACCATTACAGACTATGTCAGAAAGCAACATGAGGTGTCGGTGATATTATACGTGCGCTCCTCTAAAGACGAAAAGAACATTGAAGAGTTAAGGAAGCTGTGGTCTGATGTGACGTTCCATGTTTTCAGGCCTCAAGACATTCAGTCTGAAAATGATGATTCTTCCGCTTTCTTCTCTCACGACAGGGTGTCATGGCTGTTCAGCAAATTTGGACGTTGGTTCGGAGCCATGCACGACTCCATGACCAGGAAAGTTGAACGCCGGAGGCGCAGATTTGCCATTACGGCAACAGAAGCAGGACAGAAGGATGGAGTCGACTTTGTCCGCTCTAACGCTTCGTTGTTCCTGCCGACCTCCGATTTTACCCCACAGTTCTGCCAGTATGTGGAAGAGGTGTCCAGAAAAGGTTTTGACCTTATTCAGGTAGAGTTTTATGACTATCTCCCCATGATACACCTATTCCCGAAAGGCGTGAAGACGGTGTTTGTGCATCATGAGTTGCGCTTTGTCCGTAATGAAAACGAGATGTCGCTTTTCAAGAAGATACGACCTGAAGACCAGCTGCTCTTCGAGAAAGAAAAAGCCCTTGAACTCTCATACTTGGCTCAATACGACGCTGTGGTCACTCTGACGGATATTGACAAGCAAATTCTGAGCCAGCATATTCCTGCTGAGCGAATCTTCGTCTCACCAGCCATCACCCAATCGGCGGATCATGAGCATAAGCCATTCCGACTTGCCACTGAGCTGGTGTTCATCGGCAGTGGCTCCCACTTTCCCAATGCCGATGCCATGGTGTGGTTCTGCAAGGAGGTGCTACCCATTGTCCGTAAGAAGTATCCGAAAAGATTCAAGGTAAACATTCTCAGCCAATGGAACAGGCATCTGATGTCAAGTCTGACTTCATTAGCCCCAGAGATTGTTTTCCCTGGCTATATGGATGATTTACAGTCTTTTGTCAACGGCAAGGTGTCTATCGTACCCATACGTATCGGTAGCGGTATGCGCATGAAGATTCTTGACTCCATCTTTGCTGCCTCCCCAATAGTCACCACATCGAAGGGGTGCGAGGGGCTTCCTCTGGCCGACAACGAGAACTGCCTGATAGCCGATGACAAGGAAGCCTTTGCCGATGCTGTCGTTCGCATGCTGACAGACCCGTCTCTTCAGGAACGGCTGGCCGTTGCTGCCCAGCATTCAGACACTGGCATGCTCGACGAGCAGGAGATGTTCGACAAGCGAATGAACGTCTACAAGTCATTAGTATCATAGTCAGAGCCTTACTTCAAATCCATTATCTGAAATGTCAACAGGATCTCCACTGGTCAGCATAGGCTTGCCTGCCTATAAAAGCAAGTTTCTCTCAGAAGCAATCCAGTCCGTATTGTCACAAAGCTATAAAAACTTTGAGTTGATTATCGTTAACGACAAGTCACCGGAAGACATTGGAGCCGTTGTCTCCCAATTCAGCGATGAGAGAATTCATTATTATGTCAACGAACACAATCTGGGCTTGGCCAATCCTGCCCATAACTGGAACAAATGCCTGTCCTATGCCCGAGGTGAGTTCTATGCCATGCTTTGTGATGACGACCTCTATGAAGCAGACTTTATAGAGCGTATGTTGACACTGGCTGAAAAATATCCTCAAACCAGTGTGTTCCGTGCGAGAGCCAATTTCATTGACGCCAGTGGAAAAGAAATCAACCGTTATGCCAGCTCACCAGAATGGGAGACCTGGGAAGACTATCTCTGGCATGTCTGCCATGATTATCGCAGTCAGACGATTTCTGAGTGGTTCTACCGAAAAGCGGCACTTGATGCAGCCCACGGATATGCACTCCTGCCAATGGCCTGGTATGCTGACTATCTCTCTGTTTTCCGTTTTGCCCAGAAGGGTGGCATTGCCTCTACTTACGAAATTCTGGTTCATTTCCGCCTGAGTGGAGACAACATCTCGTCACAAGATGACAAGAACACCATCAAGAAAATCGAGGCTGCAAATACGTACAGGAATGCTGTCGAAGAGATGCTTCAGGAATGTCCCGACCACGATACCATCATGGAATCACTCGACCGGTTGCTTCGTCTTCAGAAGAAGGCCATTCTCAACCATGCACCGCGTAAAGTGCTCTTGCAGCTGTTCATGGTCAGGAAGCAATTTGGCGTTCCCGTCAAACGCATCTGGTCTGCTTTCTGGCACAAGAAGAAATAAAAAGCGTCCGCCTCTCAATCTCTCAAAAAACCCATGAGTTTTCCTGCCTCATAGAGGCAGATGTCAATGGTGTTGCCGCCATACAGGTCGGGGAATGCCTCTGCCATGCGTCT
>AUXO011085252.1_pt1 | contig 10945 bp, 9 predicted proteins | sample 768731 | NCBI WGS metagenome assembly AUXO01 (sample SAMN02715735, study PRJNA202380) | gut metagenome | biome: sheep rumen | host: Ovis aries | place: New Zealand: Palmerston North
ACGTCTCTATGAGCAGCTCATCGACGAGGAGAAGGGCAAGCTCAACGATGATGGAACACTTAACTTCAATCCTAACTCACTCGTAACAGTAACAAACTGCATGGTTGAGCCTGAGCTTATGGATGTAAAGCCATATGACAGCTTCCAGTTCGTACGTAATGGATTCTTCTGCGTAGACAGCAAGGATTCAACTGAAGGACATCCTGTATTTAACAGAGTTGTAGGCCTTAAGTCCTCCTTCAAGCTTCCTGAGCAGGGCAAGTAATCGAGAAAACGGTTTGACACTCACATCATAGTATATGTTTTTATGAAAAGCAGATTTCCTGAAGGGAGTCTGCTTTTTTTACGTGATTCACAGGGAAACCTGAGGGTGTTTTTTGTCTGCTTGGATCTTTAAGCAGATCACCCCTTCAGGACATAGGTTTTTTAACTATAGGTCTGGAGCTATAGGTGTATAAAACCCCGATTATTGGTAGTTCTGGAAGTGATTTAGGCGGTATTCCATCAGCAACACACAATCGGTAATGTGGTTACAAACATAGACCCCAACAATAGACCCCACACAAGTTTGGAGACCCAAATATAATCAGTGATAATAAAGCAATATTTTAAATACTTAATTTGAACTTATCTCCGATACACAACTGTGTACACAGGTTGACAATGGTCTCCTGTGCATCTGTGACTATACTACTTATCCGTAGTAACGGGTATCCTTTGGAGATACCAAGAGCTTTTGACTCTCGGGAATTGGAGAAAACAATGTCTATAACTTTGTGGGAATGGTCAAGAATAATACCATGCTTTTTATCAAGTATTTCATAAAGAGAGGAATTATTGAGATCTTCGCCAAATAGGAAAGAAAATGATTCCGGAAATTTGTTGATTTCCAAAACGACTGCCTTTCCATCGGCAGTTCGTATTCGTTCTACTACCATTATTTTTTCATTAGGAGCCAGATGCATACGCTCTACATCTTTATCTGTTGGGTCTTCCAATGCCATTTTAATGGTTTGCGCTCCTGGCTTAAGACCCATAGAACGACACATGTCAGAGAAGGCAAGAACTCCAGTGGAGATATTGCGCTGGAGCTTCTTCTCAGCTACAAAAGTTCCTTTTCCAGATTTCCTTTCCAGATATCCCTGATCAGATAGTTCTTTCAAGGCTTTTCTTACAGTGACGCGGCTGACGTTAAATTGTTCACTCAGTTCGAATTCTGTTGGAAGTTTGCTTCCGGGAGCGAGAACTCCAGATTCAATGCTATTCTGCAGTTTGTTCTTGAGCTGAAGATATAGCGGAGTTGCAGTGTTATTATCGAGATTTTTTGTATTCATATGTATTAATTCCTTGAGATTAAAGGGATAGAACTAAATTGGTTTTGATATTACTAATAATACAAAATAGAGACATTTTGCGCAAGATTAGAGATAAAGGGAATATGTAGTTGTTTAAAACACATATGACAGGCCTTATGGTACATTGTTAAGGCGACAAAATGTGCTGATGATACATATAGATACAAATGCGAGCGTAAATAATAACAATATAAACCAAAACATGTTTAAATAAGCCACTATTGCTGTGATTTATAACCCTAAAATATATAAAATGAATTAAAATATGTATTATATAAAACAATGTTGACAAATACAGAATAATACAATATGATACATATATACAAAACAAACAAATACAATATAAAAGATAAGGAGAATACAATGAGTTACAAAAACAAGGATATCAAAAACATCGTAGCAGAGATCATCGAAAATAAAAGAGATAAGGGTGGAGTAAAGTCTATCTACTTCGTAGGTTGTGGAGGTTCCCTGGGAGCTCTTTATCCTGCAAAGACCTTTATGGAAAAGGAAGCTGTATCGTTGAGATCCGCATGGATAAGCAGTAATGAGTTCGTTCATAGTACACCAAAAGATTTTGGAGAGAATTCTATCATTGTTCTGGCTTGTCACAAGGGTAACACTCCCGAGACAATTAAGGCTGCCGAAATAGGAAAAAAAGCTGGAGCTGCTGTAATTCTTCTGACCTGGCTGGAAGAATCAGAGATAGTTGAGTTTGGTGATTATGTGATTCTTTACAGCTTTGATGCAAGTCCCGACCATCTTGCCGGAGATATAGATTATGCTGGTGAAAAGACTATGTGTGCTCTACTTGTAGCTGTAGAACTTGTTGCACAGACAGAGGGTTATGCAAACTATGATAAATTCCGAGAAGGTCTTGGGCTGATATCGGGTATCATAAAGAATGCAAGACGTCATGTTGCAGAGCGTTCTCTGGATTTTGCTAAAAAGTATAAAGATTCTCCGGTTATCTACACAATGGGAAGTGGTGCAGCTTACGGTGCTGCTTACATGGAGAGTATTTGTATATTTATGGAAATGCAGTGGCTTGATTCAAGCAGTATCCACACCGGAGAGTTTTTCCATGGACCTTTTGAAGTAACTGACAAGAATCGCACTTTCGTAATACAGATCAACGAAGGATCTACAAGAGAACTGGATGAGAGAGCTCTGACATTCTTGAGAAAATATGGTCAGAACATCGAAGTGCTTGACGCGAAGGAATTAGGTTTGTCTACAATTGATTCCTCTGTAGTTGATTATTTTAATCATTCTTTGTTTAACAATGTCTATCCAATCTATAACCATGATCTTGCAACTGAACGTCAGCATCCATTGACGACTAGACGATATATGTGGAAGGTCGAGTATTGACTCTTATTTAGTCCCATTTCTTAAAGTTTATATAATAAAAACCAAATGTATAAAAAATAAATAGTTGCAAAAAGGAGGGAAAAATGTTCTGGTTAGAATTGCTTATAGTGATGATAATAATTTACTGGGGTGTTCGCAAAGGAGGACCTTTTCTGGCTATGGCCGGTGGAATCGGCATGTTCATAATGGTATTCATTCTAAGGGTTAAACCTTCTGATCCGCCGATTACGGTCATCCTTATTATGATCGCTGTTATATGCGCAGCATCTATGTTACAGGCATGTGGAGGTTTGGATTTTTTGGTTCGTATCGCAGAGAAAATTTTGCGTAAAAATCCCAAAATGATCACAGTAATGGCACCGCTGGTAGCGTGGCTGTTTACCTTCATGTGTGGTACTGGTCACATAGTTTATTCGCTGTTACCGGTTATTGACGAAATCGCCATGCAGACGGGTGTCCGTCCGGAGAGACCGATAGCTGCTTCAATAGTTTCCTCGCAATTCGCAATTACTGCCTGCCCCCTTTCTGCGGCAACAGTTGCTGTTCTTTCTTTTGTTGCTGAATCTCCCTACGCTTCAAATATAAATATGTTCAGCCTGCTTTGTGTTGCTATACCCGCAACACTCTGTGGAACGCTTGCCGCAGCACTGGTTATGCTCAAAAAAGGCAAGGAGCTGGCTGACGATCCCGAGTTCCAGAGGCGTCTTGCGGCAGGTGAGATAGAAGATTTTTCAAAGAGAGAGCACAAGGAAGTAGAAGCTTCAAAAGAGGAAAAAACTTCCGTTACTATCTTTATTATCGCCATGGTAGCAATCGTTATCATGGGGGCCGGATCAAAGGTTCTTCTTCCTACATTCTCTGATGAATCAAAATTAGCATTAACCACAGTTATTGAAATGTTTATGTTGGTTGCAGCAGGTTTAATGGTGATCTTCTGTAAGATTGACAGTAACAAACTATTGGATCAACCCGTTTTCAAGACAGGTATGTTTGCTGTTATTCTGGCATTTGGTCTCTGCTGGCTTGTTAATACATTCATCAATGATCAGGCTTCATTCATAACTGACAATATGGCTGCCATGACTAATCAGTATCCATGGATATACATCATAGCAGTATTCATCGTAGGTGCCATTACTACCAGCCAGGCATCAACTACCATGATCATGATTCCAATTGGGATTGCATTAGGGCTTCCTGCAAATATCATAATCGCCGGTTGGATGTGCTGTAACTCTAACTTTTTCATTCCGGCTTCAGGTCAGTGTGTTGCTGCTCTTGCTTTTGACTCTGCCGGCACAACAAAGATTGGTAAATATGTTCTGAACCATAGTTACATGCTTCCGGGAATTGCATGCTCAATCATATCTGTTGTTGTGGCAATGGCACTGGGCGCTGTTTTCTTCTGAATTTGTTTGTAGAGTTCACTTTCCCTCGGTGAGCTCTGCAAAATGAAATATAACGGGGGAACGCTGATATTTTGTGACAGTTAAGCCAGTGAACCATGGGGACGGAGTTAGCTGTCACGATATTTTTGCCTGACTGGCAGAGAGGTAATAAAAAGATATGGAAAATTGCAAGATCATCGCTATAGGCGATAATGTTTGTGACAAATACTTATCCAGAGGAAAGATGTATCCGGGAGGACAGTGTGTCAACACTTGCGCATTTGCGGGAATGAACGGAACATCAGCCGCTTATCTGGGAAAATTCGGAAACGATTCGGTTGCAGAGTGTGTAAAGAGAACTCTGGACGAATTAAAAGTAGACTACACCCATTCACGTACTTATAAAGGAGAGAATGGGTATGCCATTGTTACTCTCTATGGCAATGACAGGGTTTTTATCGGATCCAACAAGGGTGGCATCGCAAAGGAACATCCCTTCGCATTCAGTCAGTCAGATCTCGATTATATAAAGGAATTTCAGCTGATCTACACAAATCTGAATAGCTATATTGAGGATGAGATTGATATTCTTTCAGAAACCGGTATTCCGATTGCGTATGATTTCTCATTGCGCTGGACAGATGATTATCTTAAGAAGATTGGTCCTTACACAACGGTAGCTATAATGTCCTGTGCGCATCTTACGGATATAGAGCGTGAGCAGGAAATGAAAAAGGCGCATGAAGCCGGAATTAAGGTTGTGTTGGGCACAGTTGGAGAAGACGGCTCCTATGTGCTTTATGAAGATGATTTTCTTTATGTTCCGGCAGTACATGCGGATAACGTTATCGATACGATGGGTGCAGGCGACAGCTATTTTTCTGCATTTCTTTGTTCACTCCTTAAATCTTCAAAACAAGGAAAAATTGTAGAAGGAGACAAAGAATCCATGAAAGAACGTCTGACGGCAGCCATGAACACCGGTGCTGCATTTGCATCTAAGGTATGTGCGATGGAAGGTGCCTTTGGATATGGAGTACCAATCACAGGAAAGACAGATGTTTGACAGTCTGGCTGGACAAGTAAGCGAATAATTGTTTCGGAATAAGGATCCATTTGGATCTGAAAGCTGTATGTCAGAGACAGATGATGAAAAATATGCGTTTACAGAGCCAATTAGATGGGCATTTGTGTGTCAGAAATAAACGTGGAAAAAACACGCGATTATAAATGAGGAGGAAATATGAAACCTGATGTATATATGAATAATGAAGAAGGCATAAAAGCAGTTTATAAAAATCCAAAATGGCTTGTATGTATCAAGAACTGGAAACCTGACAATGATATCGATGGAATCGCACATCTTGAGATTCACCACACCACAGACGAGCAGTTTGTTCTCTGCAACGGTAAAGCCATATTGATCACAGCAGAACGAGAAGGTGATCATTTTACAAATATAGAGCTTACTCTCATGGAAAAAGATAAGGTTTATAACGTGGCGCAGGAGGTATGGTTCTATTCCATAACTCAAAAGGACACTAAGATAGTCTATGTACAAGACTCCTCTTGTTCCATGGACAATAGTGAGCTTTGCAATCTCACTCCTGAAGAAGTCGCATATATCCAAAGAGAAGCTGCAAAACTGCTCGCAGACTGATTTATTCCCAAGGAAGCATTATGAGCTTCAGTTACTGTATGAGGCTTGAATCAGAAAGGAAAAAATATGAAGCTTGCTCCAATGAACTACCATTATTTGCGGTATCCACTTCGGAAATTTCTGGATAAGGTCGCAGATTCGCCATTTGACTGTATTGACCTGTACTGCAGTGCTCCACAGTTTAACATATTTGATTATAAATTGGGAGCACTTCTGGAACTGGACAAAGATATTCGAAGCAGAGGTCTGACCATTATGGTGATGACGCCGGAGAACTGTGTTTATCCTGTCAATTTCTGCACTCAGGATGAGAACACGCGGCAATCATCAATCCGATATTATCAGCGTGCGATTGATACAGCGGATTTTCTGGGATGCTCAAAGATACAGATCAGTACCGGATTCGGATATTTTGATGCTTCCAGGATGGAGGCATGGAAACTATGCAGGAATTCTCTTGAGAAACTGGCTGCTTACTGTGAACGTAAGAAAGTCACGCTCCTTCTTGAAGAGCTTAAGGTAACAACCTCCAATGTCCTGAACACCAGCAGTGACCTGAAAAAAATGATTGATGAAATTGGCTCTGATTCTATCGTCGGCATGGTTGACCTGGATCAAATGACGTATGCGGGGGAGACAATTGATGATTATTTCAAAAATCTGGGAAAAAATCTGCAGCATGTGCACTTTAATGACCGGGGACATACAGTACCGGGGGACTCGGATTTTCCGATGAAACAGTATTATGAGGATCTTGTAAAGAACGGTTACAATGGGACAGTTTCTTTCGAAATATGTGACCGCAGATACTATCTTGATCCGGATAAGGCAATCGATGACTGTATAAAGTGGTTTAGAGACAATACTAAGGAGTTGGAATAACAGGGTTTTAGCTTCGTTAAAAAAGAGAGGAGTGTAAGGAACATGCTGATTGATGCACATGTAAGACCGGCTCTGTTTGAGCCGATCTGCCGGGATAGATACCGGTTTAACAGCCGATGTGATGCAATGCATTATCATAAGATGAATCCATCCGGGATGGATTTACTAAAGAAACAATATAATCTGGCAGGTATAACAGGTGTTTTTCTACTGCCTTCGGATTACTCTTTCGATACCGGGATTACAGAAATCTCCAACGATGATATTGCCGAGATCGTAGCACAGGATCCTAATCTATATTATGGATTTGCCACTGTTGATCCCCGTAACAAAAATGCAGCAACAGAACTTACAAAGGCATTTGAGGATCTCGGATTGTGTGGACTTTATTTAAATACTGCACGACTGCACATATACCCGGAAGATACTCAAATTCTTGCAATACTTGATATTTGCAGGGAATACGGTAAAAATGTGATTTTTCATGCAGGATTGTCTTTTGAAAGAGATGCTCTGTCGAAGTACAGCAGACCAATAGAATTTGAATCTGTCATTTCAAAGTATCCTGGTATTAATTTTTGCTTAACTCACATGGGGTGGCCATGGGTGCAGGAGACATCGGCACTTCTTCTTAAGTATCCCAATGCTTATGCCAACACTGCTTTGATGAATTTTGATGGTCCTTATCAGATATACAGGAAGGTCTTTTTGGAAGACATGGGTGAATTATGGGTTGAGCATAATCTATCGGAAAAAATACTGTTTGGCTCCGGCTCACCAAGGATACGACCTGTAAGGAGCAAACGTGGATTGGACAGTATTGGTTTTTCTGAAGAGATACTGGAAAAGATTTATTACGGAAATGCAAAACGTTTCCTTGGTTCAAAGGAGAATTAAAGTCATGAAATATCTTTTGAAAGAAGAAACGGTCTGTGCAGACAAGGAATTCGAATTGATCAAGATCACTAACAATGTGCGGAACTTTGTCGATGAAAGCGGTGTGGTTAATGGAATCTGTTTCTGTATCACAGAACACACCACGACAGGGATCACCGTAAATGAAAGTCTTCCATGTGTAGAGAAGGACATTATGGAGACATTGGATCGGATTATACCTGAGAATTATCCCTATAATCACAATCATTATCTCGATTCTTATGGAACGATCGGTGGAAATGCACCGGGACATCTGAAATCACTTCTGACAGGAAATCATTGTGTTTTTCCGATAATAGACGGTGCACTTATGCTCGGGCATGCAGATGATATTTATTTTTGTGAGTATGACGGAATCAAACTCAGGAGATATATGATTTATGTGATAGGTGAGTAGAGATGAAAAAAACAATTGCAATGGCAGATAACTGCATTGACGTATATTATAAACTTGACCGTTATTATCTTACGGGAAACAGCATTGACTTTGCGCTGAATTATAAGGATATGGGCGGCGATGTAACGGAAATGACAATTTTGGGAAATGATGTGTTCGCTCTTGCATTAGAAGAAAAGCTGAAAGAAAGGAAGATCCCGTTGCGCGTTTTGTCTCGCGTAGACCGGCCGACCGGCATGGCTACTATGGATTTATTAGAAGGTGATAAGAAGCATATATTTTTCAAGGGCAATGCAATGGAAGAGATTCAATTGACGGAGGAGGATCTGGAATTCGTAAAACAATTTGACATCGTTTATTCAGAAAGATGGACCGGATTACATCGTTATGCGGCAGAGCTTAAGCAACCGGGTCAGATCTGGGTGTATGATTTTTCAAAACGTCTGGAACAGGAAAGCAATGAGCTGATTCTTCCATATATCGACTATGCGTTTTTCTCTTATGAAAGAGATGATGATTATATCCGTTCATTCCTGGAAAGGACATGGAGAAAATGCACATCGAATAAAAGCGTCGTTATAGCTATGCTCGGAGAGAACGGCAGTCTTGCTTTTGACGGAGATAATTGGTTTTATGAACCGGCTCAGAAGGTCAAGGTGGTAAATACTGTTGGTGCAGGAGATTCTTATATCGCAGCATTTACTTACGGTATTAGCCTGGATGAAGATATTCCTTCTTGCATGTGCAGAGGAAAGGAACGTGCTACTCAGGTGATTCAGCAGTTCAATCCATATTTGTAGTCAATTGGTATTCACAGAAATACATCAAGAGATTTTAAAGGGACTGTCACACATGAATGGACTGCCCTTTTTTAGTAACGGACTCACGACTGCGTCTAGCTGTTTAAGTTCTTGTTTGTGAGATTAAATCCGGATCTTGATTCGCTTCTTACTTCTTCGCATTCCTTCTGCGCCGAATGTGCATCAAAGAGATGCTTTGAAATCTGTTTCGTGAATATGCATATGGCTATACACAGATATGACAAAACACTTTATAAAACCATGAATTAGGAAGGGATTACAGATATTTGGCAGTTGTAGTCTAAGAAAAACATGAAGGTTTATGCTAATATAGATTCAGAAGAAAATGAACTGTTTATAAAGGCTAAGTGGCTTTGTAAGGAGTGGTAAGGTTATCAATGTTATCATTTGGCAAAGCTGTATACAATTGATAAATAGGTGAATGTTATACTGGACATATATGGGAGGAGTATCAAGATGCCAAAAGTGATTTCCATCGGAGCGCAGTATTTCTCTGACCTCAGAGACAATGACTGTTTTTACATAGATAAAACCCATTTTATCAGGGAATGGTGGGAAAGAAAGGATGTAGTCACTCTTATCACCCGTCCGCGTCGTTTTGGAAAAACACTGAACATGAGCATGACGGAATGTTTCTTTTCTATAAAGTACAAAGACAGAGGAGATCTTTTTGAGGGGCTCTCCATATGGAAGGAAGAAAAGTACAGAGCACTTCAGGGCACATATCCCGTGATTTTTCTGTCATTTGCCGGAGTCAAGGCTACAAATTATGAGACCACCAGAGAATCTCTCAATCAACTCATAGTGAATCTATACAGTGATTATAAGTATATCCTTGAAGATAAAAGATTTGATGAGAAAGATTGTGAATATTTTGACAGCATTTCTGTGAACATGTCTGACAGTACGGCATATACATCAGTAAATCAGTTATGTAAGTATCTTGAGCAGTACTACGGCAAAAAATGTATAGTGCTCATCGATGAGTACGATACGCCGATGCAGGAAGCCTGGATCAATGGTTATTGGGATGAGCTGACTGCATATATTCGGGGGCTTTTTAACAATACCTTCAAGACAAATCCATATCTTGAGAGAGGGCTCATGACCGGAATCACGAGAGTAAGCAAGGAGTCAATCTTCTCTGATCTAAACAATCTCAATGTCATTACCACAACATCTGATGAATATGCTGATTGCTTCGGATTTACGGAAAAAGAAGTCTTTGATGCAATGGATACTCAAGGTATCGATTCATCAGAAAAGGAAAATGTTAAAGAATGGTATGATGGTTTCACTTTTGGCAACATCTCGGACATTTACAATCCATGGTCGGTAACTTCATATCTTGACAAAAAGAAAATTGGTTTATATTGGGCCAATACCAGTGGAAACGGACTTATTAACAAGCTTCTTCAGGAGGGAGATTCCGACATCAAAATGAAGTTGGAAACATTGATAAAAGGAGGAACACTCAAGGCAGAGATTGACGAGCAGATTGTGTTTTCTCAGCTTGCAGAAACTAGAGATGCTTTGTGGAGTCTGATGCTTGCGTCCGGATATCTCAAAGTAGACAAATACGAAGAGATTGAAGATTATGACGGACAACTCATTTTCATGTATACCCTGTCTATTACAAACAGAGAAGTTCGTGCCATGTTTGCGAAGCTTATAAAGGGATGGTTCAACAAGGGTACTGCCTTTGGCGACTTCATCTCCGCCATGCTGCGGGGCGACGAGTATGAGATGGAACGATACATGAATCAGGTAGCATTAAACACCTTCAGTTCCTTTGATACCGGAACCTCTCCGTCCGGCGAAAAGCATCCGGAGAGATTTTACCATGGTTTTGTCCTCGGCCTCATGGTAGATAAATCAAGAGACTACATCATAAAATCAAACCGTGAAAGCGGCTACGGAAGATATGATGTGGTGATGGAACCAAAGGACATTTCCGATGTTGCGGTGATCATGGAGTTCAAGGTCCGTGATGAGAGACGTGGAGAGTTGTCTCTTTCCGACACTGCGGATAATGCTCTTTCACAGATAGAAGAAAGAAAGTATGACACAGACCTTCTTTCAAGAGGTATCCCTGCGGAACGTATCTACAAGTATGGCTTTGCATTTGAAGG
>AUXO013674237.1_pt1 | contig 10944 bp, 8 predicted proteins | sample 768731 | NCBI WGS metagenome assembly AUXO01 (sample SAMN02715735, study PRJNA202380) | gut metagenome | biome: sheep rumen | host: Ovis aries | place: New Zealand: Palmerston North
CCCGATAGTCTTTCTCCCTGCACATTTTCATCTCTCTGCAAACTTCCTCTGCAATATAGAGATCCAGCTTTGCATTCAGATGAATCTGCTCAAAGATCGGAAGGAATTGAGCAGGCATAATCACTCCATGATCCGGATCAACCCACCGTGCCAAAGCCTCTAATCCACTGGCTTTTCCTGTTGCAGATCGAATGATCGGCTGATAAAACACCTTTATCCAATGCTCACTTAATGCCTGATCAATATGGTTTAAAATATAGATTCGGTTGAGATACTCATCGGACATGGCATCACAATAAAACTTCACAAACTGCCTGTGATCCGATTTAATTGATTGCAATGCAAGCCGCGCACATTCAATTGCAAAATCCGGCTTCGCACCACGGTTATCACGATAGACTCCAACTTGAAATTCAAAAGGCAAATACCGTTCCTTGCTTCGACAGTACTCACGAATTGCTTCCAGCTTCACAGTAAGATCCTGGGCATAGGAATAGACAATAAAATGATCATCATCCAAACGGCCAACAATATCGGAAGAAAATTCACGCACAAGAATATCCCTAAGCGCAAGTATGACCCCATCACCGATCCTCTTGCCATAGGTAAGGTTAACCGCCTTCATATTATGAATATCAAAATAGCAGTAACAATATGCATTACTGCTGTCTCTGCTTCGCTCTGTTCTTACTTTACTGACGTTTTTTTCAAATCCGTTCTGATTTAATACACCTGTCAGCAAATCTGTTCGTGTCCCATATCTCGCCATATGCATTTTCCTTTATAGGTCAGCCAAAAAGACTTCTGTATTTTTTTATACCATCAACCTCATAACGATGCATACCGATCACAACCATTCCGCCTTCTCTCTGCCCAATGAATGGATCTGTGTCGTTTTTAACGACCCAAGTACGTCTGCTACCTGTATCAATGTCTCTGATCCGCACACGGTCACGGACCTCAGCTCGTGAAATATTCATGGTTTTACCCTTATATATAAACAAATTATGGAAATTTTTTAAGAATTATCCTGTAATGGATACAAGTAATACAATATCAAATTTTATTATTTCTTAATAGATGGCAATTTTATAAAAATATACGTATACTTTCAACATTTGAATTATGCAAATTTTAATCAAGATTCCGCTTGACATTTTTAAAAATTTTTATGTTAAAAAAACAAGACTGCTATCCTGATTTTATGCCTTTATCATTGATCTAAATAATCCAATGATTTCAACATAATATACAGCTCAAGCAGTCTTGCATATTCCTCAATTACTCTTTATTTATCTTTTCTTATCACTTCTTTCGTAACCCGAATCAGCTGAATTATCAGTGTTGGCGCGAATGCCAAAAGAACAATTTCCATCAGTTCCGTTTTTCCAAGAGGCACAACAGAAAATAAGCTTCTGCCCACATTGGTAAGAAGGACAAATGCAACCAGAAAAGCACCAAGCACAAACGCACCCAAACTATACCAGTTTCTGCGGAAGCCTAATTTCAGAATGCTTTCCTCTCCCCGGCAGTTAAAACCATGGAACAACCGCGCCAAAGTCAAGGTTGAAAAAGCCATAGAACTTGCAGCCGCCGGTGAAACCTGTAAACCACGGGCATATGCTGTCATTACCGCAACAGAAATCAAAGACCCCTGAAGGAGCATAAGAAGTGTGAATTTCCGATCCATAATTCCGGCATTCGGATCTCTCGGCTTACGCTTAAGAATCAAATCGTCCTCCGGTTCCATGCCGATGGCCAGCGCAGGCAAAGAGTCGGTAACAAGGTTAATGAACAACAGCTGTACGGCCATAAATGGAATCGGTAATGCGAATACCGATGTAATGATAACCGAAATAATTGCAGAAAGATTTCCGGAAAGCAAAAACAAAACAGCATTTTTGATATTTTCATATACTGTTCTGCCATTCGAAACAGCCTTGATCAAAGTGGCAAAGTTATCATCTACAAGGATCATCGAAGCCGCATCTTTGGATACTTCTGTACCGGTGATTCCCATGGCAACACCTATGTCCGCTTTTTTCAATGCCGGAGCGTCATTTACACCATCACCGGTCATAGAAACAATATTGCCCTTTCGCTGCCATGCCTCAACAATGCGGATTTTGTTTTCCGGTGAAACTCTGGCATATACGGAAATTTTTTCGATTCTCTGATCAAGTTCTTCATCGTTCATTTCATCAAGTTCAAGCCCGGTCACTGCCTGATCTCCCTCTTTAAAAATCCCGATTTTCTTTGCAATTGCAGTCGCGGTAACCTTATGATCTCCCGTAATCATAACCGTGCGGATTCCGGCCTCCGCCGCATGCTTTACTGCAATGACCGACTCCTCTCTCGGTGGATCCATTTCAGAAATCAGACCAAGGAATGTGAAATGATACTCCGTAGCCGTAGTCAGCGCTTCATCTGTTTCCTTATACGCAAATGCAAGAACACGTAACCCGTTCTCCGAAAAACGATGATTGTTCTCCAGAATCCGTTTCCGATCCTCCTCTGTCATAGGCCGGATCACATTGTCTTTCAGTCGAATGTTGTCACATCGATCCAACAAAACATCAACAGCACCCTTTATAAAGGTTGTGGATTTGCCGTGAATAATATTCTTTGTACTCATGAGTTTTCGGTCGGAGTCAAAAGGTACTTCTTCCTCTCGCTCCAGAATTTCCCGTAAATCCTCATATGTCAATCGCAGCTGACTTTCTTCCTGATATGTTCCCTGTACGTTTTTAAACATTTCCAAAAGAGCATATTCCGTAGGATCACCGATTCCTTTTCCATCCGTCAATGTGGAATCATTTGTCAAAACAGCATTATAAATCAGATACCGATGCAGAGGCTCCTTAAGATCCAGATCTTCTACATGTAAAATTTCATTTCCAACAAAGAGTTCCTGTACTGTCATCTTATTCTGCGTTAATGTTCCCGTTTTATCTGAACAAATAACGGATACACAGCCCAAAGACTCTACAGCAGATAAATTTTTAATGATAGCATTTTCCTTTGCCATCTTCTGTGTTCCCATCGCCTGAACGATCGTGACAATGGAACCTAAGGCTTCCGGTATCGCTGCTACCGCAAGTGCAACCGCAAACAGCATTGCATCCAGAAGCTTCATGCCACGGAACAGTTCAAGCGCAAGAACGATTGCCGAAATAATCAGTATTCCCGTAGCCAGCTTCTGTGAAAAATTGTCCAGACTTTTCTGCAGCGGGGATTTCTTTTCCTTGGTCTGATTCATCAGCTCCGCAATCTTTCCAATTTCCGTCTGCATTCCTGTTTCTGTAACCGCAACAACGGCACGTCCATATGTCACAAGACTGCCGGAATAAACCATATTTATACGATCACCGAGCGGAACCATGTCCCGGATTGTTTTCACAGCTTTGTCGATATTTGTGGATTCTCCCGTCAACGAACTTTCATTCACCTGCAGAGAATAATTCTCCAGAATACGCCCATCGGCAACAATCATATCTCCCGCTTCTAAAATAAGGATATCTCCCGGCACCACTAGTGTCGAATCGATTTCCACTTTTTTTCCGTCACGCAAAACCTTGGCATGTGGAGAAGACAACATTTTTAATGCATCCAAAGATTTCTGTGCCCGCACTTCCTGAACTGTACCCAGAATCGCATTTAAAATAAGAACGCAGATAATAACCGCCGTACTTTCCGCATCACCAGTCGCAGCCGATATTAATGCCGCAATAATCAGAATAATGACGAGCAAGTCCTTAAACTGTCCTAAAAAGATCTGTATCGCAGACTCGTGTTCATTTTCCTGCAATGCATTCTTTCCATACTTCTGCTGTCGTTCCGAAACAGTCTCCTCCGTCAAACCGGATTTGCTCGTCTCAAGTAAACGCAGGACCTCCTCTTGCTCCATCTGATACCAAGCTTTCATGTTTTTCCTCCTTAATGACCCATAAACACATTACCGTGCAAATCAACATATTCATAAGTAAAAAAAAACTTTATGCAGATAAAAACCAGCCTCCTCTGATTTCTATCTGCATAAAGTCTCATCACCTATTTATAAGGCAGATCCACCATTCTGTTTTACAAAAAACAGACGAGATGTTGATGGAATCTGTAAGATTACTCCCCTTATGCTTATGTTTATGAATTTGTTTCGACCATTATCATAGAAAAATCAGAAACTGTCAACGTTATTTCCGAAATTTTCATTTTAGATTTTCATATAATCCATTTCCCATCACTGCCGCCTTACAAGAAAAACACCGATAATCAACTATATATTCGTCACAAGTAACCGGTTCAATTTTTTCATTCGTTTCAATTCTTTATCGGTAAACAATAATTTCTCGCGAAATTCTTTGGTAGGTTCCTTTGGCGTCAATGTCAAGAGACATTTGAAGGAGCATGGTACAAGATCTGCTGTAGATATACTGCAAAGCAGTCCCATTGTCTCATCCCGAAGTTCCAATGGGTTAAAAATATAGAGCAATGCTTCTTCCAGAGTATTGCATGAGTTAATAAAGGAAAACCGGATCAGCATATCACTGTATACAACCTTACCCGTATAAAAAATTTCACTGCTGCGTCCATTGGGAGAAATAATACAAATGGAAAGGGTACAATCATAATCTCCTGTTTTTTGATCCCGTTCCCCGATATCAATAATTCCGTCTTTCAAATTATCATAACGGCCATCATAGAAATAAAAGTACAGTCGTTTGGTTTTGAAAAAAGGACTTTCATCCATATGCCCCGGCACAATATCTTCCGGATCACGCACTTTTTTGGGAAGCGGAACATTGATAAATTCCCTGATCGGGACCTTAAGGGCACAGCTGATATCATAAAGCGTGTTTACATCAATAACAATTTCTCCATTTTCATACTTGCACATTGTGGCACGGCTTTTATGAATTGCATCCGCCAAAGCCTGCAGTGTCATATGTTTGGACTTGCGAAAGACCTTAATTCGATTACCAACCGTTTCATTCATGATATCCATAGCGATCCCCTCAAAAATGGAAATACGATTCCGCAAAAAGTTTCTTTAAAATATTCATTCTGCCTTTTAGCTCTGTGTTCTAAATTCATGCAGTTAAATTATACCCTAAAATTTCGTTTCCCGAAACATTTTTTGTAAATTTGTTTCTTTTAAAGAAACAATACATCATTTCACAAAATTCCTCTTCTCTGATAAACTCTAACCACTCGTTATTTCTCCCATGCAGTCAAAATGCACAGAGAATAGCTTTTATTCCCATCATGAAAACCAGGAGGACTTTTATGAAAACTCGTCTTAATTTAACGGAGACCCTTTCCATCACCAGTATGCTCTTTGGTCTGTTCTTTGGTGCCGGAAATCTTATTTTCCCGGCATTTATGGGGCAGGCTGCCGGACGTTCTGTGTTACCGGCTCTGCTTGGTTTTCTGATGACCGGCGTAGGAATGCCGATGCTTGCTGTTGCCACTTTGGGAATTACCGGCAGTAATGGTGTTTTAGATTTAAGCGAAAAAATAAGCAAACCCTTTGGTTACTTCTTTACCTGTGCATTATATCTGACCATCGGACCGTTTTTCGCCTGTCCCCGTTGCGTCACCGTTCCATTTGAAGTCGGCATTCGTCCGTTGCTTCCTTCCGGAATGAATCCGCAACTGGCATTATTTATATTTTCCTTTGCGTTTTTCCTTGCCACACTCTGGTTTTCTCTCCGTCCAAGTAAAATCCTCACTTGGACAGGCAAAATCCTAAATCCGATCTTTCTCGTAATCCTTGGCGTATTGCTTATAACCGCGCTTCTTTCACCGATTGGACATATCGCCGATTTTGAGCCAACCGAAGCCTATCGTTCCTCTACCATTCTCCATGGTTTTCTGGACGGTTATAATACCATGGATACTCTTGCGGGACTTGCTTTCGGAATCATTGTCGTTGATGTTATCAAAACTCTGGGCATTTCCAAGCCGGAACATATTGCAGCCAATACAGTCCGTGCCGGAATCTTTAGCTGTCTGCTTATGGGGCTGATTTATTTCTTAGTAGCGCTTGCCGGTGCAGAAAGCCGTGGATACAGCGAAATATATGATAATGGCGGTGCTGTTCTGGCAGCCATTTCACGGCATTATTTCCCGGGAATCGGTTCTGTTCTTCTGGCTTCCATCGTATTGTTTGCCTGCCTGAAAACAGTAATCGGACTTGTTACCAGCTGTTCGTCAACTTTCGAAGAGATGTTTCCTCATGGCCTTAAGTATCGTCAGCTCGTAATTCTATTCAGCAGTATTATCTTCATCATTTCCAATGTAGGATTGTCCTCGATTATCCAGATCTCCATTCCGGTTCTGATGATGCTGTACCCGCTTTCAATTACCCTGATCATTCTGATGCTTGCGAAACATTTCTTTAATGTACACAAAACCGTACTGCGATCCGTTATGACTGCTGTATTAATCAGTTCTGTTTTCGATTTTTGCAGAGCCATGCCGGCTTCATGGATTTCCTTCCTTCATTTAGAAGGCATGATTTCCTTCCTTGAACAGTATCTTCCGTTTTTTGATTCCGGTTTTGGCTGGATTGCACCTTCTATTTTAGGACTCATCATCGGCTGCGTACTTTATTTTTTCCAGAATCCGATGAAAAATATTAATGCCGCTTACTCAAAAGAATAAGCGGCACCATAAGGCTTCTATTTCATTTAGCCCAATACTTCTTTATGTATCTGTTCGTCTTTGTTTTCCATGGCAAGCGTTTTATTTTTATTGAGAAGATTGGACACAATAATGGTTGCACTTGCATCACCTGTAATATTCAAAGTAGTACGTCCCATATCAAAAATACGGTCTACTCCGGCTACAAGTGCAATACCATCAACAGGAAGTCCTACGGACGTCAATACCATGGCAAGCATAATCATTCCGGCGCCCGGAACACCTGCTGTTCCTACCGATGCCAGAGTCGCAGTAAGAACGATCGTAACCATCTGGCTGATCGTAAGATTAATACCATAGCAGCTTGCAATAAAAATCGCACATACGCCTTGATAAATTGCTGTTCCATCCATGTTGATCGTTGCACCTAACGGCAGTACAAACGAACGAACCTCCCTGCTTGCCCCCAGTTTCTTGGTACACTCCATATTTAAAGGCAATGTACCAACAGAAGATGCCGATGAAAATGCAAACATAATCGCAGGAAGCATCCCTTTGAAAAATTTCATAGGATTCATGGAACCAAACGTGGCAACCGCACCGGAATATACCACAACAGCATGCAGGAAATAACAAAGATATGCGCAGAGCAGCACCTTTGCAAGACTGCCAATGATCATGGCACCATTTGATGCAATCACAGGGCAAAGAAGACAAAATACTCCAATCGGGCTGAGATTTAAAATCATCTCCATTGCTTTCATAAAAACGGAATTTGCAAGTTCAATAAATTGAATTGCAGGTTCCGCTTTTTCTTCTCCAATCAGGATTACCGCAAACCCAATTAAAAGCGCCATAACAATAACCTGAAGCATATTTGCATTCACGATAGGAGCAAGAAAATTGCTTGGAAAAATATCGACTACTACCGACATGAACGAAGCTTTTTCCGGTGCTTCATAACTCAGATTTGATGTAGCAATCGCAGGAAATATTCCCTTAAAAAGATTTGCCACTCCTAACCCGATCGTCGTAGCCAATGCTGTGGTAAAGAAATAATACACTACTGTAATTCCGCCGATTTTTCCTACCTTTCCGATGTCTCGAAGAGAAACCACACCGGACATAATAGAAAACAATACAATAGGACCGACAATAAACTTAATCAGATTCAAGAAGATGGTTCCAAAGGGCTTGATATAGTCTGTTGCAAAATCAGCCCATGGCTGCATAATCAGTCCAACAACGATTGCCAACACAAGGGCAATAAATATTTTACCGGCCAACGGTAATTTTTTTATCCTACTCATCTCTTTTTCCTTTCCCAAAAAGCAAATTTTACCCGCAGATTTCATAATTATAGCTTAAATTTAAGATTCCGAAAAGATACCGTCACAATTTATCACATTAAAGAGTGAAATTTTTTGCAGTTTTGGCTTTCAAATCCCGTTTTTTTGTTAAATAAAGCTTTGTATTGACATTAATACGTTGCAGTGATATTGTCGTTATAGAAATAAGTTCTTCGGGGCAGGGTGAAATTCCCTACCGGCGGTAAAGTCCGCGACCCACATATGTGGTTGATCTGGTGAAATTCCAGGACCGACAGTAAAGTCTGGATGAGAGAAGAAAAATGAGTGATTGGAATTTTGATAAAGTTCCCATTCAATTTGAAATCATCCCAGTGCCCCTAGGCACTGGGTTTTTTTGTGAAGAAAACACGAATCTTCCAAAGAACTTGTTTCCATAACAATCACCCCCTGTCAAGGGAACGTTCTAAGGAGGCTATAATGAATAGCAAAAAAATGAATCTTCAAAAACTTGTTTACACTGCAATGCTTGCCGCTCTGGCCGGAATTCTGATGAATCTTGAATTCTCCATTCCGTTTTTTCCTCCATTCTATAAGGTAGACTTTAGTGATGTGCCTTCGCTCATCGCCCTGTTTACCATGGGACCTATCTCCGGCCTTTCCGTTGAAATCATCAAAATTTTAATCAAGGTAATTACAACCGGCACAAACTCCATGTACGTTGGCGAGTTTTCAAACCTCATCGGCGCTATTATGTTCATTTTCCCAATCTGGTTTATTCTGAAGAAAACCGGTACCAGCCATAAGGGTTTATGCTTTTCTCTTGTAATCAGTGCAATCATCCGCATCGCTTTTATGTGCTTCTGCAACGCTTTCATTACTCTCCCGATGTATGCTGCCGCATACGGAATTTCCGTAAATGACGTAGTACTGATGGTTTCAAAGGTCAATCCGGCAATCAAGGATCTCACTACATTTATCATTCTTGCTACGATTCCATTTAACATTATCAAGCTTTCTGTAAACTACGTTGTCGGCATGCTCCTTTACACTCGCCTCAAGGCCATTCTTCCTTCACTGTTCACCGGAAAAAGCAGTCTTGCTTAATCCTTAAAAAGGCTCTATATGATTCAGAACTATCGTGATTTAACAAGCTATGAATTTTCAATGCTCGATAAGGAAAAAACTATCATACTGATTCCTCTCGGTGCAATCGAGCAGCATGGCCGTCAGGCCCCCGTCGGTACCGATATGATGATTGCCGACGCTATGCCGCAATATATTAAAGAAGAGCTTGCCTCCGCAGATCCCGAATATCCTATGTTAATCTTTCCGACTATCCCTGTCGGATTGAGTGTCGAACATACGGAATTTGCCGGATCAGTGTCGTTTAAACCGGATACCTACTACCATATGCTTTATGATATTGTTGAAAGTATCCAACACCATGGTTTCAAAAAATTTGCATTTCTGGTATGCCATGGCGGAAATCGTCCAATTGTTGATGTATTGGCCAGACAGTTGCGGCATGATTTCCATATATTACCTTTTGTTCTGGCTTCCGGTGCTTTTTTACATCCCGAAGTTCAGGCAACTATTTCTCCGGATAATCCGTGGGATTTTCACGGCGGTGAAATGGAAACTTCCATGGTTCTTGCCTTACATCCTGACACCGTCAAACTCCAATATAGTGTTGCCGGCTATAAACGCGGCGGCTACGAAGGAAAGAAAGCCATCAACTTTTCAAACGCAACCGCATTAAACTGGATGGGTGAAGATTTACGCACCCGTGACAACAGTCCCATTGGCATTGGCGGCGATCCAAAAGGAGCCACTGCCGAAAAAGGTACAATCATTCTCAAACGAAGCGCCAAGGAACTCATCCCCGCACTTTTGGAAATTCGTGATTGGCCCCTAACTTGATTTCATGATTCCCCATATAAACAGACACTCCCATTCATGACTTTCTGATATGTACCCTCCTCACTGGTTTGTCCAGTAAAGAGGGTACATATCATCATGACTTTCATGATGGGAGTATTTTTATATCCGTTTCTGATTTTTATCTTTTCTGACAAGGCTGCAGCGTGATGGTCTCGTTTGGAACCGCCTCCGTGTCAATCTCGATAGACGTATCCTGCACTCTATGAACCTCCGGAATTACGGACATCACATGATCTATATCTTCCTGCACTTCATAGCCGGTCGCTCCTTCTCGGAAATGCATTAATACTTTTAAAGATGGGGTCTTCAAATGCTCAATGATTTCCTTCGCCTGGAGGGAATCAACCGTATAAAAACCGGCACAAGGAAGCAAGATAATATCTGCCTTCTGTAAAATCTCATATTCATCGCTTTTCGGTAATCTTCCAATATCACCCAAATGTGCAATCGTAAGACCTTCCATTTTCACAAAGGTCATTTTCGTCATGCCTCTTTTATTGCCATTGGCATCATCATGCGGAACCACAAGCTCGCAATACGAAAAATCCGGTTTTTTCCCACTAAGACGAATCAACGATCTCGCATTATGATCATGATGATCATGTGAACAGAATACGGTATCTGCTTCTATATTAAAAGGCAATTTCAGTCCGGGTACACTTCCGTCCTCATAAGGATCAAACAGAATGGAGCCACTTTCAGAAGCCACTTTAAAACAAGCATGTCCATAATAGGTTAATGTTATTTTTGCCATAGATCTCGTCCTCCAATCATATTGTGTTCTACATATCAAAGGTTACTTTTCTAAAATATATGTGATCAATATATGGATTTATTGCCATATAATTTTTCGCGTTTTCTCATCCCACATTACTATTTTACCATCTAATGTTGCACTCTCAAGTACACCGTCAACACTATATCTTAATTTTAACAGAAAACAAGGATAATCCATTTCAAGTAAACGGAAAAAGATTTTATCTCCTTCCCACAAATTAAGGTCATATACTCTATCCCTTGGAAGCCATTCCAATACACCTTCATTGCAATC
>AUXO011381542.1_pt1 | contig 10943 bp, 10 predicted proteins | sample 768731 | NCBI WGS metagenome assembly AUXO01 (sample SAMN02715735, study PRJNA202380) | gut metagenome | biome: sheep rumen | host: Ovis aries | place: New Zealand: Palmerston North
ATTCTTACAAATCACAAGCTAAAGAAGGTGTTCAAGACGCTGTTCCTCACTTCGGTTTAGCTTAATGAATAAATTTTAATTCTCTCTCTCAATATATCTCTCTAAAAGTGTTTTAAGGCTCTCAGAAATGAGAGCTTTTTTATTTCAAAATTAATCTTTTTGTATGGTTGATTTTTGAAAAAAAATTATTAAAATAAAGCTAACAATAAAAAAGAATGGAGGCTTTATGGCAACAAGAATTGATGGTAGTGCACTATTTAGTGCAATGAACTCAGGTTTAAATAATACATTTTCGATTTTATCAACAACATTTAGCGATGGTGTTACGTTAGCAAATCTAGCAAAAAATGATGCTTCAAATGCTTTATCTTCAAATGGATTAAATCAAAATTTTAAATCATTTATGCAAACAAATTTTTCTACACTTGATAAAAATCATGATGGCAAAATTACTTCTGATGAAATTCAGGCATATTCCTCAAACTTAACCCGTCAAGGCATGACAATGGAGCAATTGGCACAACTTGGAACTTCAACAGGTATGTCATCTTCGTTATTAGATACTGTTATGTCACATTTTAATGAAATAGATGCAAATAAAGACGGCAAAGTAACTAATGCCGAAATTCAGGCTTATGGGGTTAACTCATCAGTTGAAAAACAAAAAAAATATGATAGAACACAAATGTTAAAACAAATGTCAACATTCTACGATACTTCATCCGGTGATAAAGAAGCAAGCCTGCTAGATTATAAATATTTAGATGAAGATAAAGAAAAATCTTAATAAATAAAAAAGACCTCATTTGAGGTCTTTTTAGTATTTAACATAAAAAACTAAGTTAATCAGCAAATCCGCGACAAGTAAATAAACAGTAGATTTAATAGCGGCCTGTGTTGTTGAAATTCCAACTTCTTTGGCTCCACCTTTAGTTAGATAACCTTGCGTTGCGCAAACTAATGAAACCAATCCGCCAAATACAAATGCTTTAAAAAGCATAATATATAAATCTCTTGTATTTAGCCAAAGCCAAACAGAGTTAATATAGCGGTTAGGATGTAATCCTATTGTTATATATGACACTAAAAGCCCTCCAAATATACCAACAACACCTGCAAGAATAACAACAAAAGGAACTGTTAATGAACCTGCTACTATTCTTGGAGTAAAATAATACCCAATAGGATTTACATTCAAGGTTTTTATTGCATCAACTTGTGATGTAACTTTCATATTTGCAATTTCAGCAGAAATAGATGTTCCTGCTCTTGCTCCAATAGCCAAAGCAGCAAATCCTGGAGCAATTTCTCTGATAATAACTATTGCAATTGTGCCTCCAATATAAGTGTCAGCACCTGACATTAAAAATTGTTTTGAAACTTGTATTGCGATAACAGCAGCTGCGATAAAACATATTATCATAGAAATTGGTAATGAATCAAAGCTAATCGCAGCAGCTTGAGATAGCATATTTTGCCACCTCATATTTCCTGAAAACAAATATTTCAAACTTTCAATAAAATTTTTAACGCAAATACCTAAAAAGCTAATCATCTATTGATACACACCATTCTTTGTATTTCGGCACTTTTCCACGTACAACATCATTGTATAAATTTTGAATATCACTAACGATTTTTCCAATTGTTCCGTCGCCAACTTTTCTGTTGTCAATAGAGGTTATTGGTGCAATTTGTGCGCCTGTGCCGGAGAAAAACGCTTCTTGCGCACAATACAGTTCACTTCGGTCAATAACTCTTTCTTCAACAGTTAGTCCCAGTACCTCTTTTGCAAGCTGAATAACAGTATTTCTTGTGACTCCGGTCAATATTTCAGATGTAGTAGTTGTTGTAACAAGTTTATCATTAATAATTAAAAATAAATTCATTGCAGCACCTTCTGCAACTTTTCCTGTTTGAGAGAGTACAATTGCGTCATTATAGCCGTTTAATCGTGCATCTGTTGATATTAAAGAAGCATTTACGTAAGCGCCATTAATTTTTGCTCTTGGCGGAATTGAGTTGTCAGAATTTCTTCTCCAGCTTGAAACACAAACTTTAAGTCCTTCACTTTTAAAATATTCATCCATAGGAAAAGCAAATAATATATATTTATCAGGATTATCAATTAAATGAGGTCCTATACGATTTGCAGCCTTATAAATTACAGGTCTTATATATGCATCCTTTTTGAAATTATTTTTTCTAAGAAGTTCTTTTAAGATTTCTAAATGCTCTTCAGTTGAATATATTTGTTCCATATAAAGAATTTTTGCACTTTGAGCAAGTCTTTCAAAATGTTCTTTTGGTCTAAATATATATGTTTTATTGTCTTCTTTATTATAATAGGCCCTTATACCTTCAAAAACGGCTGTTCCATATAAAAAAGCATGTGTCATCACCGGTATAACAGCTTTTTCTGATGGCATAAACTTTCCGTCGTGAAATACAATTTCTGACATTTTTACCTCCTTAAGCATGATTTATATTTACATAAATTAAATTTTTTTTAAAGGAATTATATATTAATATTACATTTTTTTTAGGCTAAATGGATTTTTTATTTTGTTTTATATACAATGTACTTGATAAGGCATAGCTATGGAACTTATTTTAGATTTTATATATATATATCTAGGGATATTTTCAATATACTTTTTTATTTTAGGAATAAAAAGTATTAGTTCCGGAAAATTTAATCGGGAACTAAGATATTCTGGCATAGTAGATAAATCGGTTTTGTGTATTGTTTTATATTCTCATAACAACTATGAGTCCTTAAAAAACATGCTTGCATTACTCAGACAGCAAAATTATCCTGCCGGTAAATATACTATACAAGTTATACTTGATAATTGTAATGATCATTCTGAAGAACTTATTACGGAAACTGAAAATTTAAGAGTATTAAATTTGAACGATGGAGTTACCGTTGGTAAAGATCAAGCTATATCAATATTACTTGAAAGTCTAAGACAAGACACATATATTGATTCATACGTATTTATAGATATAAACAGATATATTGAAAACGACTTCTTAAATAATGCAAATCTTGCATTGTCTTATTCTCCTGTTATCTCAGGTCAAACTATTGTGATTGAAAATGATAACTTAACATTTATTGAAAAAATTAAAATTACATATCAAAAGTATTTAAACAATTTTTATAGAAAAGCTCGCTCAGAAATGGGGCTTTCCGACAAGATAGAGTCTTCTCTTTTATGTATAAAAAAAGATTTTGTTGAAAAAATTGATGCGCTGGATTTAAAAGATATTAATACAGAATTAAAATACAGTATATTAATCTCCGGTTTAGGCTATCCTTGCCAGTATAAGCCTTATTTAAAAACATATATAAAGGCTTTTGATTTTGATATGAAAAGACCTTCTTTAAGTTATCGAGTAAATTTGTTTAAAAATTGTTTTACAAAATTATTTTCTTTCAATTTTAAATTTATTGAGCATATTTGCTCGCTAATTTCACCGAGTGGACTTGTTACGGTTATTTTATCAATTGGATTTTTATTATTATCTGCAAAATATTATTTTTTGTTTAGCTTTATAATTGTATTTACAGTATTTTCTTTGCTGTTATTAGGTTTTACTATTAGTCTTTTAAAATCAGAATTGCATGCCAAAGACTTTGCATTTTTAGCTTTATATCCGTTTTACTCTATTATACACATATTAGATAATATTCCTCCTTACCGCTTTGTTAAAAAATATATTTTTAGAAAAGATGCAAAAAAGAAAGATATTCAAAAATATACAGTAAAAGTTATAGCGACAAATGGAAAAGCAAATATTCCTTGCAAGTTGGATTTAATGTCAGAAAACGGAATGGCAAAAGTAGTTTTTACCTTTAAGAAGAAAAAATTTACTTCAAGCAAGCAACTCAGAATGGTTGAAGCATTAAATGAACTTACATCAAAATTGAGCGACTACGGATTTCAGCTAAAAATATGTTATTGCTGCGAGTATTTCACAAGTATTGTTGATGGAACAACTAACATGATTCAAGGTGAGTGCAAATATGAATTTGCTAATAAAAAAAATAATGAGGTTTTAACAACGTTATTGTGGAATTCCTGCTCAGCTTGTAAACCGAAAAAAATTATGAGCGTAATAGAGGATATAAGGTTAAATCAGTAGGTGAAATGTGAAAAAAATATTTATAATGATTTTAATACTTATATTATATATATCGCCTGCTTTTTCGGACGAATTATCTGATGACTATTTTGATATTGCCAAAAATTATATTGAGCTTGGTGAAACTACAAAAGCGCTTGAATATGTTAATTATGTTTTGTTGATAAATCCTAAACATTCAGGCGCAATTAAATTGAAAGATAAGCTTATACCTCAAGAAACCAATGATGATTTGTCAAGAACAGCAATTATCATGTCCAGACAAAAAAGTTTATCGGATTTGGCTATTTTAGATATACCAAAAATTGACAAATATAAAATAGAAAATACTTCTGAATATTATAATAAGCAGGGTAAACAATTTTATCTCAATGAAGAATATGATAGTGCTATACAAAGCTTTTTTAGAGCAATTTCAATAGATAATAAAAATTACATAGCATATAATAATCTTGGGCTCACATATTGGATGAAAAATAATCTTGATAGTGCAGAAAAATATTTTAAAAAGTCTGCTCAAATAAGCAAATACTATCCGCAGCCATATATAAATTTAGCTCTATTATATAAGCAAAAAGGGGATATGGATAAGCATTTTACGTACTTAAAAAAAGCACTTGATGTAAATCCTGACAACTGTTGGACTTATTATTTGATAGGTGATTATTACAGTTCAATTAATAATTATGCTGCCTCTATTCCTTACTATATAGATGCAATTGACATAAATCCAACTTTTCAACCTCCATATTTAGCACTTGGTATTTCTTATTTTAAAACAGACAAATATGAACAATCCATTGCAGCAGTAAAAAATTATTTGGAATTAAACCCAAATTCTGATTTTGCTTATTCTGTTTTGGCAAAAAATTATTATATAATGGGAGATTATCCATCAGCAAAAAGATTTATGAGTAAGGCATTTAAGATAAATCCTTCAAATTCATACCGCCTTGAAATTGCAAAGATAGAATTTAATAATAAAGAATATCAAAATGCACTATTAAATTTTCAAATTATTGAACCTGAATATCAATATGCCGAAGTATATAATTACATAGGTTTGTGTAATTTAATGTTAAAAAGATACGAATTAGCCGTTACTAATTTTAATAAAGCAATCGTAGCTGATAGCAGAAGACCAATTTACTATTATAACCTTGCTCAGTGCTATGAAGCATTAGATGATAAGAAAAAGTATGTTCAATACATGAACATTGCAATGCAAATTGTGCCAATTACATATCAAGATTATATAGATTTGAGCTGCATATATTATAATACGTCAAAAATTAATTCAGCAATAAAGATTTTAGAAACCGGAATAGAGGTAAATCCTGACTCTAAGCCTCTTTATATGGCTTTAATGAGCTTATACCAACAAATAAATGATAATGTAAATTATAACAATATTAAAAATACAATAGAATCGAGATTTAATTCAGATGAGCAGAAAAAAACATTCAGGATGTTTAAATAAAGTTTTTAATTTAATATTTACGGCAATACTTGTTGTGCTTACAGCCTTTTCAATACAAATGTATTTTAATAGGGCAGAGGGGGCAACTACTTTAAAATTTGCACAAGTTAGTGACGACCATTTATCCTCTGAGAAGGTTAATAAAGCTTATAGACTTACAGCCAGCTCACAGGATTTGCTGTCTGATGCTATTGATGTTATAAATCATACTTCTAACCTTGATTTTGTGTTTTTTACCGGTGATCTTGTTGATGTACCTTATGAAAAAAATTTAATGATGTTTTTTGATTTTGCTAACAGACTAAAGTATCCTTATTATACTGTTCCGGGAAATCATGATATATGTGTCGGAGGCTATTTAAACAAAAAATTATTTGTCGATTTGATGAATAAATATAACAAAAGTTATAAATTTAATAAGACCTATTACTCATTTACACCAAAAACCGGTTATAAAGTGATAGCACTTGACCCGATAATAGATAACAGAATAACTGCAAATGGAGAATTAGCCGAAGAACAGTTGGAATTTTTAGACAAGGAAATAAAAAGTTCACCTGACAGTATTATTTTAATATTTATGCATGTTCCGCTAAAACAGCCTTTTTCAAGCGATACACACAGATTGTTAAATGCAGATGCTGTTTATGATATATTAAATAAATATAACAATCCGATTGGTATTTTTACAGGTCACTACCATACAACAAGAGTTATTAAAGAAAAAAATATTGTTCATGTGAGTACACCTGCACTAATATCTTATCCCAATGCTTTTAGATTTATAGAAGTACATAATTTTAAGAGTAAAGCTGTTTTTGATATTAAATATGTTCCAACAAGATTAACAGAATTACAAAAAAAATCTAAATTATTGGTATTTCATGCTTCTACATATTACGGAAGCGAAAGTGATAGAACAGTTACAGTAACAATTGATAAGAGGAAATAATTATGACAGAAGAAACTAAAAATGAATTCAAAGTTAAATTTAGAGGTGTAAGAGGAAGTTATCCTTGTGCTAATAAAAAATTTATGCAATATGGAGGCAATACATCTTGTGTAGAAGTTAATGTTGGCGGACATTTGGTTATTTTAGATGCAGGAACAGGTTTAATAGACCTTGGTAGTGATTTAATGAAAGAACATATAATTAGTGGTTCACATCTAATGGAAAGAAAACCAATAGAGGCAACAATGTTGTTGTCGCATATCCATCAGGACCACATACTTGGTTTTACATTTTTTGCCCCAAATCATGTTCCAACTTCAAAAATTAATGTTTTTGGAACATCTAATTATAACGAAACACTTGCTGATGAATTGGCACAATTACTTTTTACAAAATCTTTTCCAATCGATCTTGGTGATATTGCTGCTAATTTAAATATTTGTGACATAAATGATAATGAATGTATTATTTTAAGACATGGAAGCGAACCAATTATTAAAAATACTTGTGATAAAGAGTGTGATTTCGAGGTGGCTGCTGATGATGTTGTTATAACGTCATATAAATCATACGCTCATCCTCAAGAGGGTGTAACCATTTATAAAATAGCATATAAGGGTAAAAGTCTTGTTTATGCGACAGATAAAGAAACTTACTTTGGCGGCGATAAAAAACTGGCAAACTTTGCAAGAGGTTGCGATTTGTTAATTCATGACTCACAATATACAACAGAAGATTATCTAAATCCGCATTCACCAAAACAAGGATTTGGACATTCTACATTTGATATGGCACTTGAATCTCAAGATTACTGTCACGCTAAAAAAGTTATTTTTTATCATTATGATCCAAGCTATGATGATGAAAAGTTGAATACAATTTCTAAATTTTATGGTGATATTGCTGATAAAGCAGATTTTTCATACGAAGGGCTTGAAATAAGTATTTTATGATAAAAAAAATATTATTAACCATTTTAGCAATTTTTTGTGTGAGCAGTGCATCATTTTGTTCTAACAAAAACTATGTCGGATTAATGACAATTGATCCGGAGAAAAATGCCTATGTTCACAATAATTTTGGTTTAGAATACCTAAATATTGGACAGTATTACGCTGCAATTGAGGAGTTTAAAATTGCTATTTGCTTAAATCCAAATACACAAGCTACATCAATCTACTTAAATAATCTAGGTGAAACATATCTTAAATTGAGAATGTACTTTCAAGCTCAAGATTGCTTTGAAAGGGCATTAGAAAAATATCCACAAAATTTCAGATATTACCAAAATCTTGTAACCTCATTTCAAATGCAAGGTCTTTTAAATTCAAAGCTGAAATATTACAGACAAAATAAAAAAACACCTTTAGATGATATTACTATTGCGCTTATTTTAGTTGCCAAGGGACAAGTTAATGACGGTATAATTTTATTAGACAATTTTGTAATGAATGAACCAAAATTATTTGTAACTGATGGTGTTAAATACTATTTAAGTGGGCTTATTGAAGCAAAAAAGAGCGGGTTGCGCTGATTTCATCAATTATAGTTTTAATTTCATCTGAGATATCAGATATATTGTCAATATGCTCCTTTATTATCTGCGCAAATTCAGATTTTTTAAATTCATGAAAGCCTTTTTTCTTAAATATTTCTTCTAAATTTGTCACCATTTTGTCATTTTCAAATTCACTTTCTTCAATGTGATTTAAGTTCTTAAAATAATCATTTAAAGATTTAACAATGAGTTCTTTGGGCAGTATATCTTCAAATTCTCCGCCTATTAACAAATGTATTTTATCAAAGTTTCTTAACCTCAGTTTTATTTGATTGTAATTTGAAAGTGCATCGTTATCCAACAATACAAATATTGGAATTTTAAGTTGTTCAGCAAAGGTATAAAAAAGTTTAACAACTTGATTTTTTCCGCCTGCTGAAACAACTTGAATACCATGTTTGTCAAAATTATAACCATATTTGGCAGCAAAAACAGGTAATAAAATTTCTTCTGTAACACCTTCAACAATAACAACTTTTCTTATCGGGAATTTAAGTGATAAAGTTTCTCTTGCAGCTTTTCCAAATTTTAATGATTTTAGCCATTTTAAATTTTGAGGTGCGCTGTCTTCTATAAGAGAAACAAATGCATTATAATTTATTTTGTTGTCCAGCAGGATATTTGTGTTATCAGACAAGTTGTATAAATCATTTTCATATTTTGCTATTTTTTTGTTAATAATAAGATTGTTTTCGGCATTAGAAAAGTCAGAAATTGATAAATTTATAATATTCTGAGCCAGTTCCTTTATTATATTGTAATCCATACTGTCTAAATCCTTTTTTTTATATTTAGGTTCAATTAAATTTGACAGTATAATTTCTTTAAATACTCTTAAATATTTGTCTTCAGTATATTTAAAACGAGTTAGTCTATCAATTGAAATCATTAATTCGTTTAATGATAATTTTTTAATTTTATTTTCCGTATTTATATCCTCAATTGTTACAATTTTAATATATTATAACCAAAAATAGCAAATTTATCAAAAAATTTACGTTTAATAAGTATAAGGGCAAAGGCAATTTAAACATGTTATCAAATTTAAACGGAATACATTCTGCAAATATTTATAACATTCAACCTGTAAAAGCTAAGGCTTCTACGGGTGTTTCTGCTAATTATGCCCAAAAACCTGTTGCTTGCCCTGCATTTAGAGGTTATAATCCGGTAAATATTGCTAAGACAACGTTGCAATCGCCTGCTGATATTCAAAAATTTACTGAAATATCTGCAAATCTTGATACAGACGGTAAAAAAGCTCTTGATTTTATGTTAAAAACAGGTATATTGTTAAATAATAAATCAAATGATAAATCATCAACATTAGATAATTTACATAAAATTATTACTAACAAACGTGCTAACGGTTTAGATGCAAAAACAATGTTGAATGATACTGTTAAAACAATTGCAAATCCTGCAATAATTACTCAACATTTTGGAAATATTCCTGAAAATATTAAAAGCATATTAAAAGATTATGATGCCTCAACTCAAGAAGTACCTCATTCAGGATGTTGTGTGGCTGCAAGTATAGAATTTAATTTGGCAAGTCAAATGCCTGCTGAATTTGCAAGAGTTGCAGAAGGACTTTCTTCCGAAAAAATGTCAAGCAGCAAGACTATAAGTTTAAATAATCTTTGTGATAATAAAGATGATGCAAAATGGTTGTTAGATAACTTCAAAATTCCTTATACAATGAAAGATGATAACAAGGCAGAAGTTACTATTGCACCTGATAAAAATGCTATTTTCAGGGCTCATATTCAAACAATTGACAGAGATGAACTTGAACGTTCTCCATTAGATGTGTTAATGCAATCTACATTTATGAATGTAGGTTCACAACAAACTTATAACTCTTTAAATGATGTTCGTGTTGCATCTTTTGGTCCTGGGGACAGAGGACTTGTTGAAATAGAAAAAACATTTACAGAATCTGTTGTTACAGATTCAAATAAAACGGCTGTAACTTTCCAAGATGTTCAAGAAGCAGAAGAAAACGGCGTAACTGTTGCAAAATTAACAGGTTATAAAGCTTCTGACAAAACAATAAAAAGAAGTTTATTAAATTCTTTAGCACAAGGTCAAAATGTTATTATTGGTTACACTTCAGTTGATGAAAATAATAATATTATCGGCGGACACGAAATTACAGTAATCGGGGCTAAAACAACCGGTGACGGCAAACTAATATTTGTATGTAATGATACAGATGATGATTCACCTGAATTAGTAGAATATCATGAAGATTATATAATTCCTCGTATTCATCACGTTGGATTGCCTACTGAAATTGTTGAAGCAGATAGTCATTTGAAATCTATTGCTTAGAGTTTGTTTTCTAATTTTTTTATGCGCTGTTGAATTTCTTCAAGAAGTTTTCTGTTAATAGCTGCCAAATCTGCAAGTACACCAATTAATCCCACTTGCACGCCTGTTATGATTAATATAGAAGATAAAATTAAGGATTGGACATGTCCATTTCCCCCTGATGTAAAGAAATAGAACAAAAATCTGCCTGCAAGTACGAGTCCAAAAAACAGAAAAATAGAAGCTATAATTGCAAAAAATCTAAAAGGTCTGTAAACAATAAACATTCTAATAATTGTGAACGCAGATTTTTTTATGTATGAAAAAATATTTTTAACAAGTCTTGATTTACGCATTTGACTATTTACTCTTACGGGAACTGAAATAACGCGCATACCCTTTGCTTTAGCCTGTATAATTGTTTCCATAGTATAAGTATAATTGTCAAAAATATTCAAGTTAGCTGCACATTCAGCACTAAA
>AUXO017802625.1_pt1 | contig 10943 bp, 5 predicted proteins | sample 768731 | NCBI WGS metagenome assembly AUXO01 (sample SAMN02715735, study PRJNA202380) | gut metagenome | biome: sheep rumen | host: Ovis aries | place: New Zealand: Palmerston North
GAATTAGGATCAAGTGCAATAACATAGGCAACAGCTGCTACAAGAAGAAGCATACCTCTTCCAACCCAGATAAGTTCTCCCTGAGAAGCATGCGGACGAATAAGTCTGCAGTAGAAATCAGCAGTCAGTGTAGTTGATGAAACCAGAAGCTGACATGATAAAGTTGACATAACCGCAGCAAGAATAGCAGATAAAAGAATACCGGCGATCCATGGAGAAAACAGACACTGAGTAACAATAATAAAGATCTGTTCTGGATTATTTACGGTAATCTCAGGATGTTTTGCAGCAAATGCAACACCGTAGTAACCAACCATAACCGCACCGGTAAGGCAGAAAATCATCCAGCTGATACTGATTCTGCGAGCTCCGCCCATACCGCGAACAGAGGCTGCTGCCATAAAACGAACCAGAATATGAGGCTGTCCCATATAGCCAAGTCCCCAGCCGGCAAGAGAAATCATACCGATAACAGTTGTCCCCTTAAGCATATTAGCCATATCAGGGCCCTTCATAGCTACAAGTTCATTAGCCTGCTGAAAAGAACCAACATCATAGATAATGATAATCGGAGTAATGATCAGAGCAAAGATCATCAGAGTAGCCTGAACAGCATCAGTCCAGCTAACTGCCAGGAAACCGCCAATACATACATAAAGAATGGTTGATACAGCGCCAATCAGCAGAGCATTGTGATAATCAAGGCCGAAAGTCTGTTCAAAAAGTCTAGCGCCTGACACCATTCCGGAGGCACAGTAAACCACAAAAAAGATCAGAATAATAAATGCTGAAACAATAGATGTTATACGCAGTCTGTCTTTAAATCTTGCTGCAAAATAATCAGGAAGAGTCAGAGCATCAGATGCATTCTGAGTAAAGGAACGAAGTCTTGCTGCCACAAATTTCCAGTTACACCACTGACCTATAGTAAGACCGATAGCGATCCAGGCCTGTGACAAGCCGGCGACATATAAGGCACCAGGAAGTCCCATTAAAAGCCAGCCGGACATATCGGAAGCACCTGCAGACAAACCGGTAATAACTTTACCTAAACTTCTGCCGCCAAGAACATAATCATTCAATGACGAGGTGGCGCGTGCAGCATAAATGCCAATAACAATCATGGCAAAAATATAAACGATGAATGTTGTTGTAGTTGTAAACATGTTTTGCTCAAATTATTTTTGTTTAAAGATGGGCGTATTTTAGCAGAAACACGCAGATTTATAAAGAAAAAACCATGTGCAACAAAGAGGTGCACATGGTTATATATCAGCTGAATTTCACACTAGTCCAGAGCTTTAAGAATTGACTTGAAACCATCGTTTAAGAGAGGGAATACAAAACCGTTCTTCGCATTGAGATCTGATGACTCAATGTGGAAAGTGGTTGCACCGCGTTCACGCTTCCACTGGCTTACAGATAGCTTTCTGAAGTACTTAAGAACAAAGCCCTTCAGCTCTTCTCTGGTAAACTGAGTAAATTCGTTTTCAATGGTATCAAGAATCATCTTTGGCATCAGCAGGTTGTTCTGATGTAGAACATGAATTCTATCCAGAATAACATATGGCATCAGATCACGCTCGTCTGTCTGATTTCCACCAGGACGCAACTCTGCGGTAGGAGCCTGAACACAGACCTTCATCATCTGAGGACACTCTAGCTTCAATCCCTTGTCATTTACCATCAGACCGTCTTTTGCAATATGCTCATTGATCTTCAGTACTCTACTCTTTGAAATATCACCAATCGGAGCTACACCGCCTGCGGTATCACCATCCATAGTGCAATAACCTACAGCATCCTCTGAGGCATTGCAGGTAGTAATCAGAAGCTTATTGTATCTGTTGGCAATCATCCAGATACCAGGTGCACGAGAACGGGCCTGAATGTTCTGAAGAGCAAGATCATCCTGTTCCCATGTCATAGGAGTATCAGAGATTGAATTTACAATAGAAGTATACTCCTCAACAAGTTTCGCAATTGACCATTCATGGTGGTCAGCACCAAGGTCTGAGGATACTCCGGCAGCAGCTTCACGGGTTATACTTCCTGATACGATAGATCCCTGATATACAGTTGTTAAAAGATCAGGCATAACCTTCTTTTTTATATATGACTGAAGATCTTCACTTCCTGTATATTTAGGAAGCTTAAAACCACACTGCTCTAGAAGACGACTGTATTTTTCAAAGCCAAGTTCTTCAATTGCGGCAAGCTGACCATAGCATACACATGTAGCACATAAAGCTGAATCAGCACCTCCAGACATTGACAAGGCAAAACCGTGAGAATAGGTCTTGAGCATCCAGTCAAACAAGCCCAGTCCTACAGCACGAACAATGGTGTCATACTGAGATAATCGAGGTGTAATGCCATTTTTGACGGTAAAAAGATCTTCACGCTTGAATGACAGCAGATTTGAGCGGGCAACGCATTCTCCTTTGTCTGCAATCATGCAAAGAGAGTCAAATACATCAGAACCGCTTTCACAGCCGGAAAGATTAGTTAAAAGAACAGGACACTTTAATGACAGACTCAGAGCCTTAACTTTAAGCTCTCTCTTATCTGCTGAATCAAGTTCAAAACGAGCAGCTTCAGGAATAATAAGAAGCTCGATATCCTGAAGATAATTAAGATCACCCTCGTTAAAGAGAATACCAACGATTCCCTCAGATGTTTCTATGCAGTTGCACACACCATAGTGGTTTGTGCCAATGTTGAACATACACTCATCAGAGTATGGAGTTGAGAAGTTTCTTACTCTTGAATCCTTTGCATTATAAAAAGAATGTGCTGCGGAAATACCCAGAATAGCCCCTTTGCAAACCATGGCATAACAGTCAAAAACCTTTCCGGTAGTATCAGCAAGAGGAAGACCAACACCTACGGTTATTCCTTCAGGGAGCTCATATTTAAGTTTTAAAAGACAGTTAACAGCCCCCTTTAGAAGCTCCTGATGCTCAAACATGTCTCCACAGCCATAGCCGGTAATACACAACTCAGGAAAAGCTAAAAGCTTAATGCCTTCTTTTTGTGATTTTTCCGCAAGATCAAGAATTTTTTTTGTATTTATGTCTAAATCTAGTGGCGTTGTATTTACACGTGCAGCGCCAAAGCAAGTATAATTAAACATTACGGTATCCTCTATACGTTTATTGAGTGTAAAAATAACACATTTTTTAAGTTGTGGAGCATACTCGTCAAAAATGACGCATAAAAATATAATATTGGGCAAAAACCGTGATAAACAAACAATTCATTATTTCCAGAGGTAACTGTCATCATCTTGGTGCCACCATAGAGAAGAATGGAGTTAATTTTGCGTTCTGGAGTCCTTACGCACAAGAAGTAGATCTGCTTTTATTTGACAATGTTAACGATGATTCACCTTATGTAGTCCACCTTTCAAGCAGGGTATTCAAGTCAACCTATTACTGGCATGTTTTTGTACATGGAATCGGTGCAGGACAGATTTATGCTTACCGAGTCACGAAAGCTGTAGATGATTCAGACTCAGTTGCCATTGGCAAGGTTTTGATTGATCCGTACGCAAAAAGAATTCTGTTTCCAGATCAGTACGATCGTTTCGCCATTGGAGATGAAAAGAGAATCTTCAGAAATTCACTGAAGTGTGCAGTTGTTGATATTGATGATTATGACTGGGGTATTGATTCTTATCCTAACCACTCACTAGAAAACACCATTATCTATGAGATGCATGTGAAAGGATTCACTGCTGACAAATCTTCTGGTCTTCCTGATAACATCAAAGGAACCTACAGAGGTCTTATAGAAAAAATCCCTTATCTGGTGGAACTGGGTATTACCACCGTTGAGCTGATGCCTATATATCAGTTTGATGAAAACGATGCCCGTCCAGGAATGAAAAACTACTGGGGCTACTCCCCTATGGGCTTCTTTGCTCCTCATGACTGTTTCAGCTCCGATAAATCCATCATGGGACCATTAAATGAGTTCCGAGATATGGTTAAGGCACTCCACAAAAACGGTATAGAAGTTATTTTGGACGTTGTCTACAATCATACCTCAGAGGGTGATGACAACGGACCTACTTACAGTTTTAAGGGGTTAGACAAGAACGGTTACTATATTGTCAAAGACGGCTATCACCAGAACTACTCCGGCTGTGGAAATTCTCTTAACGCCAATCGTCCGATTGTAAGACGAATGATTATTGAATCGCTGGAATTCTGGCATCAGAAGATGCATGTTGACGGATTCAGATTTGATCTTGCATCAATTCTTACCCGCGATAAAAACGGCATGCCAATGAATGACAATACTACCCTGCTGACAATTGATGCAGATTACCAGCTAGCAGAAGCAAAGCTTATTGCAGAGCCTTGGGATGCGGGTGGATTATATCAGTTAGGAGCAATATCCGGCAGTAAGTGGAGAGAATGGAACGGACAGTTCAGAGATGATGTTCGCTCCTTTATGAGAGGCGACTGTGGAAAGATTAAGAACTTTATTCTTCGTCTACTTGGCTCTCCTGATATTTACAATGAGCATGAGGTAGATCCACAGAAATCCATTAATTTTGTAACCTGTCATGATGGATTCACTCTCTATGATCTGGTCTGTTATTCAGAGAAACATAATTTTGATAACGGTGAAAACAATAACGACGGTAATAATGCAAATTATTCTGCAAATTATGGCTTTGAAGGTCCATCTGATGACAAGACTCTGAAGAAACTTAGACTTCGTCAGGCTAAAAACTTTATGGCTATTACCATGCTATCCTACGGCACACCAATGATCTGCATGGGAGATGAGGTTTTACGTTCTCAGAAAGGCAACAACAACGCTTACTGTCAGGATAATGAACTGAGCTACCTAAAATGGGAATATAACGAAGATCAGAAGAATATGCTGAGTTATACCCAGAGGATCATTGAATTAAGACGTCAGGGACAGTTATCACCTCATGGCAACGACAACTATAACAACAAGCTGGATAATGCACTGAAGAATGCTAAGATTCAATGGCATGGCACCAAGCCTTTCCAGCCAGACTGGTCTGATATGTCTCATTCTGTTGGTTTTCTTTTCCGCCACAAGACTGCAGATGTCTATGCCTATGTATATGTAAATGCCTTCTGGGAGGATTTAACAATCGAATTACCTTCTGTACCGGGACATTTGCATAGAAACTGGTATCAGTATCTGAACACAGCACTTCAGAGTGGCAAGGAAGTTTCTAACTTCTATATGAGTCGACGTTACAGAGCTGGTGACAAAATAAAAGTAAAGAATCACAGTATTCTGATGCTGATCTGCCCTGCCACTTAAATATACGACCTTTCAGCCCGATTTTTCTGAACAATCGGGCCTTTTTTTTCAAAACTTTTCTAATCAGTAAAAAAAACAAATTAAAGTTAGAATAAAATCCAAACATTCATACCTTTCTTATAAGGTTAGGAATAAACTCCATATTATTGCAATAATTTGTACAAATATGGGATTAAGACAGAGGCGGGTGGAATTCTTGCTAGATATAGGTAAATCAGTAAATTTTACCGTATGCAAAAGCATACGGTACCAAAGTTTAATCTCTCTTTTCAGCCTTCAGAATCTTGCAGGCAATCTGAATTGATTCATATGAAGGAGGCTCGACATCCTTTAACTTATATTCAATTCCCAGACTCTCATACTTATGAACACCAAGAGAATGGTATGGCAGAACCTCAACTTTCTTCACATTTGGGAGATGATCAATAATCTTTCTTAGATTCTTAAGCTGATCTTCACTATCTGTAATACCGGGAAGAAGAACATGTCTGATCCATACTTCCTTATTCAGTTCATTTAAATGCTTGGCACAGGCAAAAATATTTTCATTTCCTATTCCTGTAAGCTTCTTATGCTCAACAGTATTACTGTGTTTAAGATCAAGAAGAACCAGATCTGTGTATTGCATCAGCTCATCGAAAATTTCGATATATTCAGGAGAGTTTCTATAAGGACCAGCAGAAGTATCAAGACAGGTATGAACTCCTTCAGCTTTTAATTTCTTAAATAATTCAGTAACAAAAGCAATCTGGGATAGAGCTTCACCACCGCTTACGGTAACACCTCCATCCTTGCCCCAGTAACTTCTGTAGCGCAATGCTTTTGTAACAACAGTGTCAACATCCATGCAGTCACCAACTTTCATTTTCCAGGTATCTGGATTGTGGCAATACAGACATCTTAAAGGACATCCCTGCATAAAAACGACAAATCTTACTCCGGGGCCATCGACAGAACCGAATGTTTCAAATGAATGGATATAGCCTTGAACCATGAATAGAACTCCAAGAGTAAAAAAAAAGTATTTACGAATACAGAGGGCGCCATAAGGCGCCCCTTTTAACTTCAGTTAAACAAGAATTACATAGCCTTATGGCAGGTTCTTGAAATAACGTCCATCTGCTGCTCACGGGTTAAGTCGATGAACTTAACAGCGTAGCCTGAAACACGGATGGTGAAGTTTGCATACTCAGGCTTCTCTGGGTGCTCCATAGCATCAAGAAGCTTCTCAGTACCGAATACGTTAACATTTAAGTGATGTGCACCCTTAGAGAAGTAACCATCTAAAACGTTAACCAGGTTATTTACACGCTCATTCTCATTGTGACCTAAAGCATCAGGAGCAATAGTCTGAGTGTTTGAAATACCGTCTAATGCATACTCGTATGGAAGTTTAGCAACTGAGTTTAGAGATGCTAGAAGACCTGACTTCTCTGCACCGTATGATGGGTTTGCACCTGGAGATAAAGGCTCGCCAGCTTTACGTCCATCAGGTAGAGCACCGGTAGCCTTACCATAAACAACGTTAGAAGTAATGGTTAGGATAGAGGTTGTAGGCTCTGAGTTACGATAGGTGTGGTGCTTCTTTAACTTGGTTAGGAAGTTCTTTAATAACCATACTGCAATCTCGTCAGCACGGTCATCATCGTTACCATAACGAGGGAAGTCACCTTCGATCTCGAAATCAATAGAAATGCCATCAGCATCACGTACTGGCTTAACCTTAGCGTACTTGATTGCAGATAAAGAATCTACAACGTGTGAGAAACCAGCAATACCGGTAGCAAAAGTACGACGAACATCAGTATCGATTAAAGCCATCTCTGCTGCTTCGTAGTAGTACTTGTCGTGCATGTACTGAATCAGGTTTAGAACATTTACATATAGGCTTGCTAACCACTCTAGAACGATATCATAGTTTGCCATAACCTCATCGTAGTCTAAATACTCTGAAGTGATCTTAGGTAACTTAGGACCAACCTGCATACGGGTCTTAACGTCGATACCGCCGTTCATTGCGTATAGAAGAGCCTTAGCTAGGTTTGCACGTGCACCGAAGAACTGCATTTCCTTACCAGTCTGAGTTGCAGATACGCAGCAGCAGATTGAGTAATCATCGCCCCACTCAACACGCATTACGTCATCATTCTCATACTGGATTGATGAAGTATCTACAGAGATCTTAGCAGCATACTTGCGGAAGTTCTCTGGAAGCTTGCTGGTGTATAGAACAGTCAGATTAGGCTCTGGTGATGGGCCCATGTTTTCTAAGGTGTGTAGGAAACGGTAGTCTGACTTTGTAACCATGTGACGGCCGTCAATACCAAAACCTGCAACCTCAAGAGTTGCCCATACAGGGTCGCCTGAGAACAGCTGCTGGTAAGAAGGAATACGAGCAAACTTAACCATACGTAGCTTCATTACTAAGTGGTCAATCAGCTCCTGAGCCTCAGTCTCGGTCAGCTTGCCTTCCTGAATATCACGGTTGATGTAAATATCTAAGAAGGTTGAGATACGACCGATTGACATAGCAGCACCATTCTGAGTCTTGATAGCAGCTAGGTAACCGAAGTATAACCACTGAACAGCTTCACGTGCGTTTGAAGCTGGCTGAGAAATGTCAAAGCCATAGCTCTGAGCCATAACCTTCATAGCCTTTAAAGCTTTGATCTGATCAGCTAACTCTTCACGCTGACGGATTACGTCGTCAACCATGATGCCGCAGCCGCAGTTCTTTAAATCAGCCTGCTTCTGCTCGATCAGGAAGTCGATACCGTAAAGGGCTACACGACGGTAGTCACCAACGATACGGCCACGACCGTAGGTATCTGGAAGACCAGTTAAGATCTTGTTCTTACGAGCAAGACGCATCTCTGGAGTATATGCATCATATACAGCCTGGTTGTGGGTCTTGTGATACTCGTTGAAAATCTGGTTGAATTTTGGATTTGGAGTATAACCGTTAGTGGTACATGCTTCCTGAGCCATCTTGATACCACCATAAGGCATGAAAGCACGCTTTAATGGCTTATCAGTCTGTAAACCAACAACTTTCTCTAAATCCTTGCTGTTCTCTGAGATGTAGCCAGGACCATAAGCGGTAATACCTGATACAATCTCGGTTTCCATATCAAGAACACCACCCTGAGCACGCTCCTGGTGCTGTAACTTCTGTAGTTCGCCCCATAGCTTATTGGTTGCATCGGTAGGACCAGCTAAGAATGATGAATCACCATCATATGGTGTGTAGTTGTTCTGAATAAAATCTCTTACGTTAACATCAGAGATCCAGTGGGTTCCTTTGAAACCACGCCATTGCTCTTTCATGATTACTCCTAAATATATTTAATGAGATCTGTTTCTTGCAGATCCCTATCTCTATTCAAGCAGTGAGCATTATATATTCATGATTTCAAAATTCAAACATTCAGTTAGACATGATTTAATGTGAAAGATGTCTCAAAACAGGTTTGAAAGGCTTAATTACAGGGATTATAAGGAATTTAATTTTTTTTAATTTTTAAACTGAGTTTATTAACTCACTATAAACTTATTAAATGGGAAAAATAGAAAAAATTACAATGTGGTTTATTAAGTGCGAAAGCACAGCTGACTGAATTCAGACAAGTGTTTTAGGTAAAAATATCCTTAAAAAGGCTGACTCAGACAGTACTGTGCCGTAAATTAGATTATTTTGTTAGTTTTTCAGCAATAACACCATTCTCATAAAGATCAAGAAGATCTTTTAGCTCTCGTACTCTTTCCTTAAGCTCTGCTCCCCAGTCAGTATCAGCAACAAGTTTTCTTGGCTTATATTCTTCAACTGACAGCTCTTCAATATCCTCAATATCACGAAGTGAATCAATGGCATCACGCTTGTTTGTAAAAGGAGTATGAGCTTTTAAATGAAGGCAGTGAGAATTATAAATAAGAGTGTAACCTGCAATACCGGTCTTATCCTGATATGCTCTGCAGAATCCACCGTCAATAACTAGGAGTTTGCCTCTAGCTCTGATAGGTGACTCCCCTTTTTTTGCCATAATTGGAGTATGTCCATTGATAATATGGCCTTTTTTAGGATTTAGACCGAATTCCTTTAAAATCATCTCACAGGTCTGAACCTTGTGATAATACTCATAATAAGGATTTCTTGGTTCGTTCTGAACAGATTCTTCTTTTATCAGAAGTTTCTCAAAGATTTTCATACGTCTACCAGATAATGGGGATAACGGAGCTGTCCACATATACCAGAAGAAATCCAGGTGGTCATCATCTCTATTAAGATAGCCTTCACGAATCTTGGTCTGACAGAAATTCAGATAATCTCTGCCACTTAGATACTGATTATTACATTTAATCTTTAAAAACTGACCATTCTCATCTAATGGAACACATCCATGATAAAGAAGATTACCGTTGTAGCATTTATACATATCACCTTTTGTAAACAGGAACTGTATATGTTCTCTAAGACGAACTGAACTGGTAAAGGAAGAAATCAGGTCTTCCATTAGTTCCTGTTCACCGTCTGACAACTGATATGGAGCATTCTCATTAACAGTTGGCATATCTGTAAAATTGAGATGATATGTATTTCCATCCGCAAGCTTGAGAGTTCCTCTCTTAAGATCAATATGATCAAAAAGCTTCAGCTCCTGAAGATTGTATTCAGGATGTCTGTCAACTATAGCACCAACCAGCTTCATTCCTAATACAGACAAGGCTTTCTGCAGAGCAGGATAACCAGGTTCATCCTTATAAGTGCTAGTGCTAAAGAGCACCAGTTTTCGCAATGAGATGCCATATCCGTTTTCAAGCATCTTATAGTTGTTGTAGCGAAGATTGTTTAACAGAACATTGACAATGCACATTCCACTGCCACAGGCTGCTCCCATCCAGAGAACATCATGATTACCCCACTGCAGATCCAGATGATGATAGGATGATAGAACATCCATGCATTTGTCAGGACTAGGACCTCTGTCAAAGATATCACCTAAAACATGAAGCTTGGCCACAGCAAGAGTCTTAATTAGCTCACAAACATCCCTAATAAACAGTTCAGAACTACCGGTTTCAACAATAGACTGAAGGATCTTTTCATGATATAGCTTTTGAATATGATCTTCATCAGACTTCGAGTGCATCATCTCGTCAATGATGTAGGAAAAATTGGTTTTGATAATGGAACGAACCTTTTCTCGGCTGTATTTTGAGGAGAAAAAGTTACACATTGAAATCAGATTAACTATAGTCTTCTTAATGTACTCATCCGTAAAACGTTTTTCCTGTTTCAGTTTTTTCATTACCGTACTTGGGTAATAGATAAGAGTACAAAGTTCGTCTTTTTCCTTAAGGGTACAGTTATCTAGAACAATCTTAACCTTATCCTTAATTACACCAGAAGCATTGTTTATGATGTGCCGAAAGGCATCATATTCACCGTGAATATCGGAGATAAAATGCTCTGTTCCTTTTGGAAGACTCAGCTCTGAGGTCAAATTAATAAGTTTTGAGTAGACTGCACAGCGGTTAGGATACTGAGTTGATAATAGTCTCAGCAGTCTTAAATGCTGGGCTGTGTATTTTTTAGTAGCAGGCATTTTTTATGTTTGTTAATTGTT
>AUXO015142612.1_pt1 | contig 10942 bp, 25 predicted proteins | sample 768731 | NCBI WGS metagenome assembly AUXO01 (sample SAMN02715735, study PRJNA202380) | gut metagenome | biome: sheep rumen | host: Ovis aries | place: New Zealand: Palmerston North
GGATTCTATCATTCTATTGCAGATGCTTTTTATATATGTGCTGCTAATATTCATTCGCCACAGATAGCATATAATTATTTAATGGTTATATTAGGAAATTTTATAGGATGCAATTTATATAGATTAAAATTTTTAGAATAAAATTAAAAATCCAGAAATTCAAATATTTCTGGATTTTTCTATATTTGCAAATTAAATATTTCATTTATGCTTTATATAATAAGTTTTCTTTAAATATCTCTTTTCTATTTACATCTAGTATTCTTGTGATTTGAATTGGTGCATCTTCATTTAATGTCAATTCACATTCATCAGGATCAATTATATTAGAAGCAATAGTCTTTCCCCAATTTACATCTTTAGGATCAACTAATGCACATACTGTTATATTGTTTCTTGAACTACCAACTGCACCATGTGAATCACCCATGCCTTCAATATATGTCCAATATATACCGATGTTTCCCTTATATTTAGAAAATGAAGAATCTAAAGATATGACTCTTTCAATTTTTATCAAACCTCTTTCTAAATCTAATGTTAATTGTTCATCAACTATATCTTTAATATATTCAATAAAGTTCTCTTCATCATCAAACACAGAATCTATTTCATGTTCTTCACAATAATCTTCTCCATAACTTGTATTGTCTATATTTTGATAAAATTTTTGATTATCAAAAGGATCACATTCATTAAAATAATCATAATATGATTTATGATTTGTTTTTAATTCTCCAGTTTTTGCATTATCTTTAAGAAATTCAATAAATTTTTCAATATTGTCTTGTGAAGATTCTTTAATGAATTTTAATAATGTTTTCATTTTATTTGTGTATTTGTTTTATTATCAGTTATTAAATTATATTGAAATTTTAAAAAATATTTCTATTTTATATATATATTAAAAATAATCAAATAAATAATAAAATATAAGTTATATGGGGTATCAGATTAATTCAACATGGACTCGTCTCCGAGAAAAAGATATTAATCGTCTTAATGAAATTATTGATGATGAATATTTTAATGAAAAGCTAATTGGAAGAAAACTTAATATTCTTAAAATTTTTGAAGAATTACTTGATGAAGAGTTAGATCGTTTAAAATTTGATAGAATTCATAATTTTATGAAAGAAAATAATTGGGTATGGTCAATATATGAAAATAATAAATTACATGAGGCAGTACCTACAATTAAACAGATGATTGATTTCATTAAAGAAGATCTTTTTAAGAATGCATTATTTGATTTAATTGAATTAAATAAAAAAGAATATGTTGCTTCTTCTGGTGGATTTATATTATGTGCTGGTACAACTAGTGAATATCCTTCAAGAGATAATTGCTATTTAAATATTTGGTTTGATATTTCACATTTTAAATAATTATGCAGAAGTATCCTTATTACAGTATTAATAAAGTTGAAGGTGGAATACTGACAAAAGTTTTTAAGAATCGTCAGTTTTTTAATGAAGCAGATGCAGTAGTTGCTTTTAATAAATGGAAAGATAATCATCCAAATATTGAAGGACAGTATGTTATATTACATTATACTACATATTATACATCAAGAATATGTATGATTTTTGAAGGAAGTACAATAACGTGGATTGATTAAACATGAATAAGCAAAATAAAGATTTTGAAGAATATTTAAAAGAATATCATAATCTAATAGAAGATTGTGATAAGAAAAGTATTGTATGGGTAGAATTATTTTATATGTTTTGTATTTGCAAAGGATATATTACTAATAAGAAAGAAAGTCATGAACTTATTGAATGGATTGATGATAATAATATAAAAATTTATGATTAATAAAATATAAATATGGTTGAAGTTGTAAGAAACGGTTACGAAACAAGAATTGAATGTGAATGTTGTCATTCTGAATTAAAGTATTCATCTGATGATATTAAATGTGGTGATAAATATATAGATGAAGATTATTGGGTAACACCTTATTATATTAAATGTCCAGTTTGTGGAAATAAAATTAGAACTGGTGGTAAAAGAGAATTAACATATGAAGCAGAGAAACGTATTAATTCTTATCAGCCTTTTGGTGGCAAGTATCATGATGGAATGGGATTTTATGATTAAATAATTTTTTAGAATAATATTAAAAATTGTCCAGAAATTTGAATATTTCTGGACTTTTTCTATTTTATATTTATAAATCAAACAAATTAATTATAAATAAATTATGAAATTTCGTTTAGATATTATTATTCCAGTTATAATATTTATTATTTTATGTTTTTTTACTTGTGGTATTATATGTTCAAATCCAGATAAAATTGTTAAAGAAAACTTTGAATATATATGGGTAAAAGAATATCGAATTTATAATTTAGATTCATGTATTTATAAATATCACAAACCCATTACATATAATGGAATAGTTTCTAAAGAAACGGGGCATTTTGTTGGGGTTGCTGGTAAAGGTGGCCATTATGTATCTGAAAGAGTTATTACATATAATAATACAGAATATAAAATTTCTAATTTTCCTTGGAATTGTAAAATTGGTCAGAAAGTAAAAGTTGTTGAAACTTTTTATCCACATCATAATATTGAAATAATTTGGTAATTAAATGAATAAACCTATTAAGAACATACTTTGTTATTCTCATTATGATTTTGATAATATAATGAGAAATAATAATTGGATAGATTCACTTCCTCAAGGTGTTTCTGCAATATCTATATGTTCTCCAAATGAAGGAGATTTATCAGAACATTGGTTTAAGAATGATTGGAACATTAATATCGGAAATTTACATGATTATAGAATTTTTAATCTTGATATTGATGATACTAGTCCATTTTGGTTTGAAAATCATGAAAGTGAATGTTATGATAAAGCATTAGAACTTTATTTGGATAATAAAGTAAAACAATCAAATGCATATTTTAATCATCTATATATTTCTGGAGAAAATAAACAATATGTAGATATACTTCATGTTTTAGATTATGAGGAAGCATTTAAATTAGCAGATTGGATTGAATGGAGACTTAAGCACGATGATACAATTTATGTACATTGTACAGTTGGAGCTTCAAGAAGTCAAGGAGTTGTCAGATATATTGTTGATACTTACAAGTTTGACTATGACATTAGATTAAATCCAAATAATCCAAATAATACATATAATCCACATGTATTGATGATGCTTAAACGTGCATATATGAATAGTGATTTTTATTCTTGTATATATGTTGATGATGAATATAATTATTTGAATTATACAGAACCAATGAAGTTTAATGAAGATATTAAAATTAATTTATTATGAGTTTTGAAGAATGGTGTGCAGAAAAAGCATATGAACAACATCAAAAGGAAGAAGCAGAAGCAATTAAAAGAATGCATCCAGAACAAAGAAATAGATATTTAGATCCTTGGTATGGATGGCCACGTTAAATTGTAAATATTAAATTAAATTTGTTATGAAACCAAATTTTATAAGATATTCAATATATAACCATGCTGGATATGCTTTTACTGGTAATGCAACAGAATTTGCTTATTATTGGGTTAATAGAAATAATGAACATATTTCAAAAGAATGGTGTATAAAACAAATAAAGAGATCAAAATCTAGAAATAATAGAAGATATAAATCAAAATATAAAATATGATGAATTGTTAAATTAAACTTATTATGAGTAACGAACAATATTTTTACAAGATTCTTCAGGATTATGGAAAATATCTTGAACAGTGTGAAGAAGATGGTAATGAAGCTATGGATTTAATTAGTTTCGGATGTCTAGGTTATGATATTGGAGATGACGATATCTTATGTGGAGAATTTATTCAATGGACAAAAAATCATAAATAAATATGAAAAAAATTATAATTGTATTTTTAATGTGTTTATGTCTATCGTCTTGTAATTGGATGATTGATAAGACAGGCAAGTGTCAGATTAATTATTCTATTGTTTATCCTGATACGACAATAACATATGATTCAGTATTTTATTACAAATGGGCTGTGGAACACCTAAATATACATGTACCATATACTTCTTCTTATAAAGGCACAAACTACATAAAGATTGGTATAAATGCTTATGTATATACGACATGTCCTATTCGTATTAATTCATATAAAACAATTTCAAAAGATATTAATAATGAAGAAATTAAGTGAAGATCAATTTGATGATCTTAAGATTACATATAAAGTCTTAAAGAAAATTATGGAAGAAAATCATATGACAAAAGATACTGCTTTTGTTAGAGTTCTTAATTATATTTCTAATAAAATTTGTGATGAGATAGTATGACAGCACAAGAAATTAAAAATTTTATTATCAATATTAAAGCAGCATCAATAGTTAATTCTTTTTTGTTTGATTACCTTGATGAACATGGCAAATTAGACGATATTAAAGAAGAATTATATGAAGATGATTATGATGATATACATGTCATTGGATATACATGTGATGTTAATATTATTAAAGTATTTGTTATTTATGCATGTGAATGCACAGATACTGGCATAATGTTTGAAGAATTTAGTATTGAATTGGATGACTTTATAAATTATCTTAAGAAAAATTAATTTTTATTTCATTTATAATATGAAAATTTCATATGAAATTTGAATTATATAACATGAAAATTTCATGTGAAATTTGAATTATATTTGAATTTTTTATAAAATGTTCTATATTTAAATATAATCAAACAAATATATAGAATATGAATACAAAGTTTCAAATTCAAATTAAAATCAATAATTATAAAACTGGTTCGCATACAGTTACTAAAGATATTTCATTAAATGATCTTACTAAGTTTTCAAATCTTGCTGAAATGATTAATAAAAATGCAGGAAAGAATACTTGGAATTGGTTTGGAGAAAATCTTCCCACAACATGGGATGGAAAAAAATATGTTTTAGATATATACATGCTTTGTAAATATATGAAAGAAAATTTCGATTACAAAGTTGAAGATGTTAATTTAGTTAAAGAGTTTTATTTTCGTTTTACACCAAATGGAGCCGATAGTATTGATTATGTTAAATTTTTTAAAGTAGAAGAAATTACAGATTTTTAAGAAAAAAAATGTTAAAATTTGAAATAATTTAAAAAAAATCTATATTATTAATATAATCAAATAACAATGAAGAGAATTTTAAATATTCTTTGTGACCAAGTAATTGATATTGCATTACTTAATAAAGATGCAATTATATCGATTGAAAATGCAGATCTAAGAAATTATCCTAGTCGTTTTGTAGAACGTATTGAGTCAGTCAAGAATTATTGTTTCAAACTGTACGTTGATACTGAAAACGGAAAGCTTAATTATTATGACATTAATAATTTAATGATTTATTTAATGCGAGTACTGTGTAATTATCGTAATTCATATCATAATAATAGTTATGCATATCGAGTTATGAATTCATTATTGGATATAGTTGAACAGTCATTTATTGAAATTAACGAATAAAAAATGAAGAAATTATTTTTTACAATTATTTTTCTATGTGTATGCCTATTTTCTTATTCTAATGATTTGAATGGAAAATATTTGACAGAAGACTATAATACAAAGTCAATTGATGGTTTGATTAAAGTAACATATACATTTACTAATGATAGTCTGTATATTGATGTATATCCTTCAGGATGTGGTATTTCTGCAATGAGTTTGAAACAAACTTCAGATAATGATTATGAAGCTGTTGAAACATTATATGATATTACTTCTGGAGATATTCTAAAGAAGACAATATATCATCTATCATTTTTTCCTTGTATTTGGGATAACAATAGCTGGGCAGTATATAGAGATGGTTCTGTAGTTGACATTATTAAAAAAATTAATTAATATGAAGAAAGTTGATCATATTCGTAGTATTTTTGATCTTGTAATGAATTATGGATATAATGATGATAAACAAGATTCAATTAGTATTTATACACGTGATAAGATGGAAAACACAGTATATGTAAAGAAACTTGACGTTAATCTAGGCAATATTGATTCTGTAGCAATAACTGCTCTTGAAAGTGATTTCTCAGATGCATGTGATGCTGATGTTAGAATTGCTTTTCTTGATAAAAAGATTGGTAAGAGAGTAATTCTTTACGCTAATGAAGTTGAAACATCAGTTCTTGAAAAGATTAAGCGTGGATTATATGAATCTTTAATCGATGACTTAAATAATGGAAAAAGACATCTCAAATAAAAAAATTACAATAGATTTATTATCTGCTGCTGGATTTAAAGATACAACAACTCTTGAAATGAAAGCAACTATTAAACAAATTTTCTATATTGATGATTATTCTTCATGGCAATATATAACTAATAAAGAAGACGAAAAAAATAAATATATTGTAATTGATATTAAAAAAGGTCCTACAAATAATGAAGCTATTTGGAATGTACATATTGACAATAATTTATTTGAATCTATAGGACAAGCTGATATTGATTATGTTTGGCAATTTAATATGTTAATGAAAATTTTTGGTTCTAAATTTAGATTATGATTATTAGAAAATTTAATTTTTGTGATAAAGGTCCAATTATTGAAAAAGATGGAGAGTTTCTTCATATTAATGATATTGAACTATTATTAATATCTGAAAGGAGAATATATAAATCTTCATTAGATCATGAAAATAAAATTATTTTGTCTGACGATAAAGTTTCAAATCTTACAAAACAAATGATTGCAGTATATAAAGCAAAAATTGAATTAATTGATTCTTTATTAAATAAAATACAAAAGTGAAATTCTTACGTATAAATAAAAACAAATAAAAACAAATAAAAAAATAAGGAGAAAAAACTATGAGTAAATTTAATTCCACAAAGAAGAGTACTGATTTAAAAAAGAATCAGATTAGTGTTGGTGAAATAGCAGGTCGTGTTACAAATACCGCTGCTGCACAATCAAATATCCAGTTACTTCGTAGAGCAGTTCTAGCTAATCTGCTTTGGGAGAATATTGCATATATGGATGGACAAAAGGTTGTAGATGAAATCGTTCGTCTTGTACCTATATGTGATCCAAAGGATGTAGCATTACTTACTATTGAGGCTCGTGTTATGCAGAAGCTTCGTCATACACCTTTGTTCCTTGCTGTTCAGATGTGTAAGCATGAAGAGACACGTCCTTATGTTAAGGATGTACTTCCAAAGATTATCACTCGTGCGGATATGTTAACAGACTTTATGGCACTTTATTGGATGGACGGTAAATGTCCTATCTGTAATGCTGCTAAGAAGGGTCTTGCTGAGGCATTCCATAACTTTAAGGAGTACCATTTTGCAAAGTATGACCGTGATGCTGAGATTAAGCTTCGTGATGTAATGTTCATGGTTCGTCCAAAACCAACAACACAGCTTGAGGAAGTTCTTTACAAGAAGATTGCTGACCGTACACTTGAGACTCCAGAAACTTGGGAGGTATTACTTTCAAAGGCTCATACAAACGAAGAGAAATCTGCAGTTTGGGAGAAGCTTATTAATGAGGGTAAGATTGGTGGTAAGGCTATGCTTATGAACCTTCGTAACATGCAGACTGCTGGTGTACCACGTCCAGTTATTGAAAAAGGTCTTAAGGAGCTTAAGGGTGCAATGTTGCTTCCACTTGATTTCTTGAAGGCAATGCGTATGTGCTCAGGTTTCGACCGTGAAATTGAGGATGCTATGCTTAAGACTTACGAGAATCTACCTAAGCTTCCAGGTAAGACATTGTTTATCGTAGACGTATCAGGTTCTATGGGTTCAATTACTTCAAGTGGTTCTGTATTCAGTCGTATGGATCAGGCTGCTGCAATGGCAATGCTTGCTGCTAACCAGTGTGAGGACTTCGAACTTGTATGTACTGCCGGTGATGACTGGTCTCGTACAGAGAATCAGGAGTATATCAAGTATCCTTCTAAGGGATTCAAGATGTTCCAGGATATTAATTCTATGTACCATAAGTTAGGTGGTGGTGGTATCTTCACATACCAGTGTATTGAGAAGCTACGCAGTAAGCTTGGTAACAAGATTCATGATTATGCTCGTATAATCGTATTCTCAGATTCACAGGATATTGATGTATCACACGGTAGCACAAATAAGCCACGTCCATTTGGTAAGTACAATTACATTTGTGACGTATCTGCTAATACTCACGGTATTAACTATAAGGGTGTATGGACTGCTGAGATCTCAGGTTGGTCAGAGCACTTCTTAACTTATATCGCTGCATTTGAGGGTATTGAGAATCAGTTCGCTGATTTGAACTAACATACAATTTGGGAATATACTTTATAGTATGTTCCCAAGTTTTATTAAAATATGTATTAACTTATTTAAATAATATATGAATATGGAAATTGCACAGATTATTTGGTTGATTATTTGCGGTATTGTAATTATCATTGGTTTTTGGCTTGGTGCTTATTATTTGAGTGAATGGAAGGACGCATGTATTGGATATGCAAAATATATTGCTAAGGCTCAAATGAATAAAGATAGTAAAGATAGTTTTAAACAATCATATGCAGATGAAATTGCTAAGAATTTAGTTCAGAAACAGATTTGTTTGCCAGTTTGGTCAGTAAGCTTTATTCTTGTTATCGTATTTCTTGGTATTGTAGCATTCACCTTGTTTAAGTAATTATGAATAAAATAGATATTGAAAATATTGAAAAAGAATTAGCAAAACGTACAGCTGCTAATTACAATTGGAAAGATGGTGGTGAGATGACTAAAGATGATGTTATGCTCAGAACCACAAAAGAATTAAATGATCTTTTGAATGATTATTCTAATTCAAAACGAATAAATACAGAAACAGAAATAAAAAAATTAACAGATGAAATCTTTGCAGAATTTGGAACCGAGGAAGATAATATGATCATCTTAGGTGGTGGAAACTATTATGATGATTGCCGTGATTTTTATGAATCTTCAATTGATGAACTTTTGAAAAGAATTAATTTTAATGATGAACAATATAATCCACACGCGCATCCAGTTGGTCGTAATTTAAATATTACTTATTACAATCATACTGGAGATAAAGAAGATGATAAGAAATTTGATAAGTTGATTAAAAAATCTGAAGAGTTAGCTAATAAGTTATCAAATCTTCCTATTAAACCAATTAATGAATATTGGACAAATAATAATGATGCACTTAATGAGATTTGGTATGGATGCCATGCTATAACAAGAGATTATAAAATTTATGCTTTTGTAATCAGAGATGATGGTTTGTTCCTTAATGCGCATTATGGATTTGAATCGTTTTGGAATCACGTTTTGTATACAATTAAATAAAGATAAGATTATGAAAATAGAAGAAGCACTTGGTTTAGTGGAAGAAGTAAAAAATTGTTCTCTTCCTTGGGATGATGCTCATTGGGAAGCATTAGGTATAGTAATTGATTATGTTAAAAATAATTTAAATAATGAGGATTAATAATATGATGACTAGTACATTTGCAAATAATAATATTATTCTTTTTGATTTTGCTGAAAACCCTTATTCACCTGACTATATAAGAAGTCATCGTGATGAGTTTGATAAGTATGGTAATCATATATATGTTGATGACGATGATGATTAATAACAATTGATAATGATTAATTAAATGCTGATATTGACTATTATGAAAATTTGTTTTGTAGCATAGTATAATATATGAATGAAGAAGAATTAAAACAGTTATTAGAAAATGGTTTTGAGAAAATTAGACCGAAGATTGGCGAGATGACTAATTTAATGATGGATTGTTATCAACAGGGCTTTAAGGACTGTTGGAGAGTATTATTAGGTAAAGAATTTTAAATTATGAAACCACTTACAATCGAAGAAAAAGCTCAAAGATATAACAAGGTTTTGGAATGTGCAAGGAAAGAACTACAGACATGTGGCTCCTCTGATTGTGATATAGCAAAACAAATATTCAGATTTTTCCCTGAACTTGCAGAGTCAGAGGATGAGAGGATAAGGAAAGAGATCTTGAATTTTGTAAGAGGCTGGCTTGAATGCCATGACAAACCTAATGCAGAACGTGATGAAAGATATGAATCATGGATTACTTGGCTTGAAAAGCAAGGTGAAGAGTCAAATAATGTGTACGATAAGGAATTATCAGAAATTCTTGGTTGTGTTATACATAGATATATCAATGACCCAAACATTCCATACACTGAAAGAGAAAATGTTTCAATGAAAATCATACCTTATGTGGAAAGACTTGAAAAACAAAGTAAGAAAAAACTTGCTGAAAAGGTCGAGCCAAATTTTCATGAAGGAGATTGGGTTGTATATAATAATGACATTTGTCAAATTGTAAAACGTGAGGAAGGGTGTAATAAACTTGTAACTGTATTTGGAATTGAAAAAGAGCTTGTTAACGAAAGAAATCTTTCAACTGCAAGACTTTGGACCATCGAAGATGCTAAGAATGGTGATGTGCTTGTTAATTGGAATAACACTGTTTTTATCTTTAAGGCTATAGAAGATGAAACTGTAAAATTTTATATAGCTTATAACGAAGAGTGGGATGCAATTAAAACTCCATCAACGAAATTATCTCATTTAGGACTTCCAGAACCTCAGTTTGAATTTCATCCAGCAACCAAAGAACAACGTGATACTCTAATTAAAGCAACAACAGATGCGGGATATACATTTGACTTTGAAAAGAAAGAATTGAAGAAAATTGTTACTCCTATTTTCAATATTGGTGATAGGGTAAGATATAAAGGACATGTATGTGATGGTGTTATTACAGAAATTACCGATACTGATTATATATGTAGGAATGCTAAACTTCCTATTTCAACTCAAGATAAGTTAGAACTTGTTGAACAGAAATCCTACTGGAGTGAAGAGGATGAAAGAATCTATCAATCTATTATGGATGATACTGTTCAAGAAAATCAACTT
>AUXO016740514.1_pt1 | contig 10941 bp, 9 predicted proteins | sample 768731 | NCBI WGS metagenome assembly AUXO01 (sample SAMN02715735, study PRJNA202380) | gut metagenome | biome: sheep rumen | host: Ovis aries | place: New Zealand: Palmerston North
CGGAGGCTTGGCAATGCAGTTGTTGCGGCGGATGGGGGTTGCGGTTACCGCGTTTACTTCTCAAGTGGGGCCTTTGCAACTGGATGTTGATTATCATGACCTGGATTTGTCGACTGTCGACAATAATCCTGTTCGTTGCCCTGATGCTGAAATGGCAAAGCGCATGGCCGACGCTATCGAGAACGCTCGCGCGCAAGGCGACACACTGGGCGGCTGCGTCACCTGCGTGGTGAGCGGCGTTCCGGCAGGGTGGGGCCAACCGGTGTTTGGAAAACTCCATGCGCAGCTGGGTTCGGCCATGCTTGGCATCAATGCCGCTAAATCGTTCGAGATTGGGCTGGGCAAGGTGTTCGCTTCGCGCAGCGGCAGCGAGGTGCTCGACCACTTTGTGATGAAGAACGGACGCATGGGCACCGTCACCAACCATTCAGGAGGTATTCAAGGCGGTATCAGCAATGGCGAGGACATCTATTTCCATGTCGGTTTCAAGCCGGTGGCTACACTCATGCGCGAGATCGACTCCCTTGATGACAGCGGCAATCCCGTCACCCTTCTTCCTCGTGGGCGGCATGACCCCTGCGTGGTGCCGCGTGCCGTGCCCATCGTTGAGGCCATGGCAGCTATCGTGCTGCTTGACAACCATCTGCTTAACAAAACCACTCACCTATGAGAAAGATATTGACAGTGACGATGCTGTTGCTGGTTGGCGGCCTCTGGGCCGCGGCAAGCGACCCCGTGAACACGCAGTGGCAGCAGACGGTCCTGAACGCCATCGACTCGTTTCCAGAGCGAGGCGGATATTATACCGGCGGCAAGCCCAACGCCGTTTTTGCCAAGACCACTTGGCAGGGACTGAAAGACGCGTTTGTCATGGACGCCAACGACACAAAGCCCCGCTTCGACCCCTACCAGGCGCAGCCATCGTTTTGCTCCAGTGCCACCTACGCTGTGCTGGTGAAGGCATTGCTCATGTGGGACACCACGGGGAAAATCTCGCGCGAGGCTTGGCAAAACATGCGCGTGCACGACGGTCAAAACGATGGCGTGGGCTTCTGGGGCCGAGCCAATGCCAATGGTCCCGCGCTGGCCGTGCTGGTGAACGAACTGGATGCCGGTTACAGCGTTGCGGCCTACCGCGGGGCGCTGGCCGACAGTGTGAAGGAATGTCCTGCCGAGCGCTATCTTACCGATGCCGAGTGGCGCGCCCACCCTGTGTGGTGCCGTGCGCGAGCCGGCGACATGATGAAAATCTTTTGGAACCGGCACGACAACCGGGGGCACGACGGAGGGGCCATCATCGGCGATGACGGCGTGCGCCGGCATTTGCAGGAGGCGGGCCACAGCGTGGTCTTCCTGGGATATGACGAAAACGGGCGGGTGCGTTACTGGAGTAGCAACGGCCCCGGCAAAGAGCCCGAGAAAATGGGCTACGGTGAAGCTGTGTGCGACAAGACGGCCATTCAGCGTGTGGTGTTCACCCGAATATTGCATCCCGAGCGATTTGACCGTGTGCGCAACATGCCGCCCACCCATGTGAACCAGTATCTTTATGACTTGAATGGTCATCGGCACAGCTCCACCGAAGAGATGTGGCGGATGATAGGACAACAATAAAACACAGATGAAAGAATTCAGTAAGACCTATTATATGGCTGCCGGTGAATGCAATCCGGAGGGAGAGATGCCACTGGCACTGCTGGTGGGCCGAGTGATAGATGTGGCCACATTGCACGCCAACTCGTGGGGAGTGGGCTATGCCCGGCTCATCCACGACAACCAGGCGTGGGTGCTCAGCCGGGTGACGGTGGAAATGAGCCGTTATCCCCGCGTTGATGAGAACTACACATTCACCACATGGATAGAAGACTATAACCGACATTTCTCGCAGCGCAACATGCGCATCGACGGTGCCGACGGCGAGGTGCTGGGCTATGTGCGGACTATATGGATGGTCATAGACCTTGCCACGCGTGCCGGGATGGATATATCACGGTTGAGTTACATCAGCGACAACGTGTCGGGCACGCCATGCCCCATAGCGCCTCAGGGCCGCTTGCGCCCCATCGACACCGATGGCGCCACCGAGCACGTCTTCGGTTATGCCGACTGCGACTTCAACCGCCATGTGAACACGTTGCGATACATAGAGCTGTTCATGAATCAGTTCGACTTGTCACATCATGACAATTTTATGGTGCAGCGCATGGAGCTTGCTTTCCTCAAGGAAACACGCTATGGCGAGCAGGTGCGGGTGTGCCGGCGTGAAGAGGCGCCCGGCGACTGGCATATGACCGTCACTACGCCCGACGGCGACCATGTGCGTGGACGATTGTTGTTTAAACCACGCGTCCATGGCTGATTTCTTCAAAACACTAAAGGCTGTATCTCAGGGTATTTATCGTGAGAAGATGAGCCGTTTTCTTGCTTTTGCCGAGCCCGTGGCCACTGCCGACGATGCCCGGGCGGTAATCAAACGTTACCAAAACCAATATCACGACGCGCGTCATGTGTGCTGGGCCTACATGATAGGAACAGCGCGCGAAGAGTTTCTGTCGAGCGACAACGGCGAGCCAAGCGGCACGGCCGGCAAGCCCATCTTGGGGCAAATCAACTCATTCGGGCTGACCAATGTGGTGATAGTGGTGGTGCGCTATTTTGGCGGCATCAAATTGGGAACGTCGGGCTTGATTGTGGCCTATCGCGAGGCGGCCCGCCTGGCAATCGAGGCGGGCGAGATTTTGGAGTGTCACGAACAGGCCCGGCGTTGCTTCACATTTGCTTATCTGACGATGAACGATGTGATGAAGATTGTCAAAAAAGAGCAAGTACGCATTATCGAACAGCATTTCGACAACGTGTGCTCGATGACCATTGAGGCCGATGCCGATGCCATACCGGCACTGGTGAGCCTTCTTAAGGGCGCAGGCGCATCGTTTCAAGATTAAATAGACATGAGTGTTTATTATCATATTATTTTTGTTTTATTTTCAAATTGATTTATGAAAAAAATTGCATTATTCCTCTTTGTGTTGCTAGCCCTGGTGTCGTGCCAAAAGCAGCCTAAGCAATCAGGGTGTGTTGTGCAAGTGGCCTTGGGTCACTGGGTCCCAACTCATTACACGGCAGAACAAATCATTGGCCGTATCGACACAGTGAATCAAATCATGCCCGTAGAGAAGGTGATTATCGGATGGACTCTCGACGTGGATAAGAAAATTTACCGTCAGGTGGGCGAGTATCTTCATTCAAAAGGCATCCGCATGCTGTTGTGGCTGCCATTATTTGCCGAGACGGAGCAGGTGTTCGACAACAGCCCGGCTGTGGACCTGTGGGGACGCACTCCGGCCAATTATGACTCGGCAGCATCCAATGCTTTTCGCTTCAATTGTCCGTCGGACCCGAAAAATATCGCTAATTTGCTCGACATCTACGACCGCGTTTTCAGTGATTGCGGTTTTGATGGCGTGTTTCTGGACCGTGTGCGCACCCAGTCCTTTGTGTGCGGGGTGAGCGGCGTGCTGGGTTGCGGCTGTCCGCTTTGTGTGGAGCGATTTGCTGCCGAAGGGGTCGACATCCAGAAGGTGAAATCGGAATTTGAATCGCAAGGCGACGCGTTTTTCTCCGTCAGCGCCTACAATCCGGCCGATGGCTTTGTCTTTGAAAATCCTCTTGCCGCGGCCTTCTTCAAGGCTAAGAGCCATATTGTCAGCTCGTCGGTGGCCGCCATCTGTGACAGTCTGCGCAGTCGCAATCTGGAGGTGGGACTGGATTTGTATGCACCTTTCATGGCGCCCTTCGTGGGCCAGGACTATAGTATCCTGACCGCTCATGCCGACTTTATTAAGCCCATGTTGTATCGCAAGACCTTTGCCCCTGCCGGGATGGGCTACGAGTACGAACTGCTCCGCAAATCGCTTCCCGGCGCCACCGGCTATCCTGCACTGGAGATGGATGTTGATTTCTTGAATTCTCAATTGGATGCCATGGCACGTTACGACTGCGGAAAATACCCCGGCATAGAACTCAATTATGACAAAGAGCTGGTCCCGACGTCACCTGAATACGTCGCAGAATCTCTGAAGGCCGTGAAGGATCACGGATTTGAAGGCATTGTCCTCTCATGGAACATTCTGGAGGTTCCTCTTAGTCACTTGGAGGCTTTGCGTTCTTCACCGAATCAATAATGTTGATAGAAAATTGTTAATTTTTTAAATACTGATTACTATGAAAACTATGCGACAAATCCTTTTCATGGCATGTTGGGTAATAGCGCTTGTTGTTGCCGCTCAGCAGCCCGACCCTGTCATTGCAACGATTGATGATGCCTATCGGCAGGCAAAAGACCTCACGAAGAAGAACAAAAGCCTTGGCAATGAGATGGTGACCACACTTGACTACACAATACGTGGCAAGGGTAAAACCACCGAGAAGCTTCACTTCTTCTACAACACCGTCGAGGGCACCTATTTGATGGCCGACGGGCAGGATCCGCATTTCTTTTACTATCCGTTGTTCTTCGTCACACGCAGTTACAACATCGGGAAAAAGAAATACTACGAAGAGTATCTTTTCTCTTCCTCGTCGCAGCAGCTGCAATTCGCATTGACCCAGGACTATGATGAAAACGGCAAACGCTTTGAGCGTCGGTTTTATTTTCACGACGGTCAGGTTTACAAAGTTGTTGGCCCTGAGGTAACCTCTTTCGCCCAAGAGCAAGTGGTTTATCAAGCCGACGAACTGCGGCACGCTTTTGACTGGATTATACGCAATCCGAAAGAGTAGTGAACGCCGTCAAGCGGTGGTGATGTGATTCACTCCCGATGCTTGATTATCGGGGTTCCAGACGAAGAGGCCCTGAGCTGCAGCAAGAGTGCTGACCAGCTGCAGGGTCGCTTCGTCGGGCCCGTAGACCGTCATGTAAAGGTCGTCGCCCCCGGCGGTAATCATGGCATCGGCCGACTTGAGCAGTACATGAATCGCTTTGCGGTCCATCACCCATCGGGCCAATTCCTCGGGGGCGGGATTCTCTGTCCATACGCCATCATAACCACTCACAGCGATGTCGTCATAACAATTCAGTTTCAACAAAATGTGGACAAACTTAGCGCATAACAGTTCTATCCTGGGAGGGCTCAGATAGAACTGTTCGATTTTGAAAAACTGTCCTTTGCTGCCATCGGGCACCTGATGAGGAAGGATGTCAATCACCCAATACGGCCTCTTCAGATACTCTTCTATGTCATAGATGCGGTCCATGAGGTTGTCAGTGGTTGGCCATGCGGTAGATGGCCGTCATGGCGTCGGTGCCGAGCACTTCAATGCTGCCCAGTGTGATGGTTCCGCCACGGCTTGCCGTTTGTACCATTGTGGCAATTTCTTCGTCGGTAACCGGGCGGTTGAGCAGCTCGACGATGGATGTGGGCATTCCGATTTGTCGATACCAATGCTCCATGGCCTCGATGCCCAGCATGGCGGTGCGCTCGGGGTCGGCAAAATCGCACGTCACGCCCATTACATTCACCGCAAATTGCACAAAACGGTTCACGTGGCGAGGCATCACATATCGCGCCCAGCTGCCCCACAGTGCCGCAAGCCCTGCTCCATGCGTCACCCCGAACATGGCGCTCAACTCATGCTCCAGGCGATGGGTGGCAAAATCTTTCTCATAACCACATTCGGTCAAATCGTTGTGGGCCAGTGAGCCCGCCCACATGATTTGAGCGCGGTGGCGGTAGTCGGTGGGATTGCGCAGCACCTCGATGGCGCTGTCGCGCACCGTTCGCAGCAGGCCCTCGGCCAGAGCGTCGGTGAGCGGCATGTCGTCATAGCGGCAGAAATAGCGCTCCATGGTGTGCATCATGATGTCGGTGGCACCCGCGGCTGTCTGGTAGGGCGGCAGGGTGAAGGTGCGCTCGGGATTCATGATGGCAAATCGGCACCGGCACAAGTCGCTGTTCACGCCGCGCTTCAAGGGATGAGGCGTCTCGTCGTTGGTGATGACACAGCTGCTGCTCATCTCGCTGCCGGCCGCCGGGATGGTGAGTACGCAGCCCACAGGCAGGCATGCCTGTGGCTGGGCTTTTCCGGCCCACAAATCCCACACATCGCCCCGGTAGGGGACTCCGTAGGCTATTGCCTTGGCCGAGTCAATCACCGACCCTCCGCCGATGGCCAGAATGAAATCCACTTGCTCGTTGCGACATAATTCGATGCCACGGCGCACCATGCTCAGCACGGGGTTGGGCACGACGCCTCCCAGCTCCACGGTGTGCAGGCCTGCGCTTTCCAACAGGTTCAGCATCTTGCCCAGCAGGCCGCTGCGGCGGGCGCTGTCACTGCCGTAATGTACCAGCACACGCGTTCCGCCGTAGAGGCTCACGAGGTCAGCCACTTGTTCTTCGCTTTTTTTCCCGAAAACCACCCGTGTGGGGGTATAATAATTAAAGTCTTTCATGAGTTATTTGCTAATTTTCAGTGATTCAAATACTTTTTTTACCCACGGCTCATGCACCGACTTTTGCTCGATGGAATAGTCGTAGCTGATGTTCCACGAGCGGTCGGCGCTGATGCGGCCATACTGCGCCTGGATCAACTGCAGGTCTTTGTTCTCGGTGATAACCAGATAGGTGCTGTCGGTGAAGAAGTGCTCAATGAGCGTGCTGTCTTCTTCCGACATGCTCACGGGCCAGTCGTGTTGCATTTTGATATACTCCGGCTCGTAGCGCTTGCCGTCGCTGCGCTGCTGGCATGTGACAAATACCGAGCCTTGCCGGCCCATGAATCGCTTCCCGCCGTTGAATAGTTCCAACTCCCGGTCGGCGTTCTGGGCCGCCATGAAAGCCGGATACTGCAGCTCGTAGTTGTGCTGGGCGTTATGATAAGTTTTCATGGTTTTTGAAGCCTTGGGAGTGGCTGCCATGAGTGTCAGTGCCAGGGTTGCGCATAAGATTGGGGCGAGTTTGTTTTTCATTTGAAACGGTTGGTTGAAAGATTGGGTGCAAAGGTAATAAAAATTTGACGATTCACATGGATTTCATTACATTTGTCAATATATTAACAAACTTGTTATAAACGATATGAGACACATTGCATTGTTGCTGATGGCGTTCTTGGTGAGTGCCACGGCGTGGGCCGAGGATTACTCCTCACTGTTTGGTGGAGGCACTGGCACGGCTGCCGACCCCTATCAGATTTCCACCCTCGACCACATTTTAAATCTCTCCTTGTATTCGCAGCAGTTGACCACGTTTGAGGGAGTGTATTTTGTGATGACCAACGACATTGAAGCGTCCAATCCCAACATCCAGGGCATCCGTGTGTGGGGCATCGGTGGCGGTAACCGCCAATTCAGCGGTGTGTTTGATGGCCAGGGCCACAAGCTTACCGGCATTGCGTTGACGACACCCATGTTTGAATGGATCGGTGTCAATGGTGTGGTGAAAAATGTGGTCATCGACCATCCACAAATGACGGGAGTGAAAACGACCAACAATGCGGCGTTTCTGGCCGGAACGGTGTCGGGCACGGTGGAAAACTGCCGCATTGTCGATGCTGTGCAAAATTTCACCGTCACCACATGGACCTACTATAATGGTGGAGTGGCCGCTTATGTCACCGCCACGGGTGTGGTGAAAGACTGCATCTATTCGGGCACAGTTACCACCGCTGCCGGTTTCGGTGCAATAGCCGGCCGCAACTATGGTGGTTTGGTTCGGGGGTGCAAGAGCGCGGCCACCATTGTTGTCACAAACAGCAACGTGGCATCGGGCGGCATCGGGGGCATGAGCCAGTGGATGGAGCATGGCGCGGAATACAACTACGTGGATTGTGTGTTCGAGGGGAACCTCTCGATCGACAGCGCCAGCCCGTCGAGCGTGAGCATGGGAGGCATCATCGGCGATGGCGGTGCGGCCCGCATCAAGGGCTGTGTGAACAAGGGCACGATAGTGGGTTTGGGCTACCTGGGCGGCATCGCCGGCAAGCTTTCGGGCAATTCCTGTGTGGAAGACAGTTATAACATCGCTCGTGTGTCCGACTATTTCATGGCCCACGGACAGGCATCGGTTTCGTACGGCATGAGCGACTATGTGGCCGGGCTTGTGGGCTTTATGATGGGCGGCACCATCGACCGCAGCTGGAATGGTGGCACCCTGCGGTCGGCGCGTTCGGCCGGAGGCTTGATAGGAAGCACCGGTGCGTCGGGCGGTAATGTGGTGGTCAACAACAGCTATAATGCAGGGTTGGTTTATGGCCCGTCGACATGGCTCTCAGGAAACACCACCATTGAGCAAACCGGCGGACTGGTGGCTTACCAGTCGGGTCCCTACGGAGTGACAATGAATTCATGCTTGAGCTTGGGAACCATCATCAACTCCACACTGGCGCGGCCAGCTAATTCGGAATACATAGGCTACACGCAGTCGCCTCAGCTTATGCCCATCAATCATTGCTTTTACGACAAGCAGGTGGCGGGCTACAAGTCGGCAATAGGCGGGAAAACCACTGCCGAGCTTACCGACGGCACGCAGTTGCCGGGACTTGACAATTCCGTTTGGGAGTTTGAACAGGGATATTATCCGCGATTGAAATCCACGGCACAGACCGATGCCGCCCGCTTGTGTGCGGCTCCTTATTTCCTTGCCGAAGGCGATACCCATGCGGGTGTGCGCAATGATTTCACGGTGAGTGAGGCCGATGGGGTGGCCTGGAGTCTGAACGAGAACGCCAGTGCTGTTCTCAGCGGCAACCGCGTGACCTTGACACAAACTGAAAAAGTGGAGAATGTCATCATCTCTTCAACATTGGGTGGCTATGTCCACGAGAGTGTGGTCACTATCGCTCCCAATATATTTGCAGGTTCAGGCACGGAGTCCGACCCCTACCGCATCTACACCTACGATGACCTGAAAAAGCTGGCCGCTGCCACCAATGCCGGTTATGATTTTGACGGCAAGTACCTCATGATAATGAACGATATCGACTGCGAGAACGATGCTACATTTGAACGCATCAGCCAGCAGGGAGAGCCATTTTTCGGACACCTCGACGGCGGCGGGTTCGCCTTGAACAATCTGTCGATGAATCTTGTGGCACAAGGTGTTCAGAACAGTGGCTTGTTCGGTGCCATCGGCAAGGATGCCTCGGTGAAGAATCTCACTATCGGCACCGGCAGCAACATCGGGCTGGCATCAAACTGCGGAACGATTGCCGGCAAGAATTTCGGAACCATTGAGAATTGTCTCGTTTTGCCCTCCGTTATTTCCACCGCTCAGGCGCAAGGTGTGGTGGGCGGTATTGTGGCCACCAACACTGAGACGGGCACGGTGAATGACTGCTATGTGGCGTCGGCCATGACCTTTGAGGGGAGTTGTAATTATGCCGGCGGCATTGCTGCCTACAATATTGGCTTGATAGATGGTTGCCAGTATGCCAATACTATCAGCGCGCCCGCTTCGCGTTATGTGGGCGGTATCGCCGCTGTGAACTATGGCCGGGTCGACAACTGCGTGGCCAGTGGCCGCATTGAGGCCCAAAGCTATGTGGGCGGCATCGCATCGCGCTGCATCAATTATAACAGCAACGCTCCCGATCCCGTTGTCAGCAACTCGCTGGTGACGGCGCAAATCATCTATTCCACCGACGTGGAGCATGCCGGAGCTGTGGTGGGCGATAACTATGGACGGTATGAGAATGTGGTGTTCGACAAGCAAGTTTCGGTCTATGAGAATTTCAAAGCCGAAGGGCTTTCGGGAAAACTTACCCGCGAGATAGTGGCCGACGGAGCGTTAAGTGATAAATATTTGGCTGTGGCAGGCAAGTATCCTGTGCTTGCCAAGTTTGCCTCCCAGCCAGCCGTGGTTTTGACGCAAAATCCCATCGTCTTTGCCGATGCCGACACACGGTTGGCTATGAGCGATGGCGCATCGGCGCAATTCCCCTCGTTGCAGGGGCTCACACAAAGCCTGAAGGCCGGCAGCGATTTCACTTTTGATTCCTCCTCGGCATTGCTGACCTATAATGGTTCGCAGTCATTCGCGTCGGCAGAGGTGGAGCAGCGCTATGGCGATGTTACCCGCCTTGTCAGTTTGTCGGCCTATGGCAACATTCTTGATGGCGCCGGAACTGCCGACGACCCGTGGCTCATCGCCACCGAGGCCGATTGGAAGAAACTATCGGCCGAGATGGCCAATTCGGCCAACCGCAACTGCTTTGAGAACAAGCATTTCAAAGTGGTTGCCGATGTCACGATGACGTCGGCCTTCACCCCCATTGCAGCCAACACGCAAAAGACGTTCCGTGGACAGATTCATGGTGACGGTCACTCGATTGACAATCTCACCATCAGCGGTGCGAATTATGTGGGCCTTATCGGAAACATGGGCTTTGGCGGTCTTGTTGAGAATCTCACCATTGCCGGCGGCAATATCACCGGTGAGCAATATGTGGGAGGCTTTGTGGGATACATGAAGGGCGGTAGCTTGACCGGCGTGGTCAACAATGCCACCGTGACCGGATCAACCAAGACCTATGTGGGCGGTATTGTGGGATATGCTTATTATCCTGCGATGCTGGCCAACTTGCACAACAACGGCAATGTGACCAATAGCGCCATGTACACTGGCGGTGTGATTGGGGCCATCTGGGGCAACTCCACCGATGTCTTTTCCGGCATGACCAATACAGGCGATGTGGCTGGCGGTATGTACACCGGTGGGGTGGTAGGCAATGTGACCTATAGCAGTTTGGAGAATCTGGAAAATTCCGGATCGGTGCGCGGCAATCTGGCAACAACCAACATGGTGGGCGGCGTAATTGGCGGTGTGGATGCCTGCCAGAATATCACCAATGCCCGCAATATGGGCGATGTGACAGGCGCGACGGTGGCCGTGGCTGGCGTGATAGGGCGTTACTGGCCCTCGAAAAATACATCTAACGCCTTGA
>AUXO013373194.1_pt1 | contig 10939 bp, 8 predicted proteins | sample 768731 | NCBI WGS metagenome assembly AUXO01 (sample SAMN02715735, study PRJNA202380) | gut metagenome | biome: sheep rumen | host: Ovis aries | place: New Zealand: Palmerston North
TCAAAATCATCTGAATTCCAATAGCTTTCAAATGTCGCTTCAATCTTATCGATCGTCTCCGGAAGATCTGATTTCGTCACCTTCACATTCCATTCCAATCCACTGGACATAGCCGCATTTGAGAGATTGGAGGAACCTACATAGGCAGTTGTAAAACCGGTATTTCGGTAAAAGACATAGGATTTTGCATGCAGGCGCGTTCGTTTTGTATCATAGCTGACCTTTATTTCCACGTTGGGCAGCTTGCGAAGCTCTTCCACGGCCTTCACATCCGTTGCACCCATATAGGAGGTTGTAATGACGCGCAGTTTGCCTCCCCGTTCTGTAAAAGCTGCCAGTTCCTCCATGATCAGACGCAGACCACTCCATTTAATAAACGAAACCAGCATATCAATCCTGTCCGAAGACACGATCTCCTTCTTCAGTTCTGAATACATCTGCGGTTCATGCACTGCACCGGTAAACAGGCTGGACTGCGCAATGGAGGTTTCCGGTCTGATCACAGACTTTCTGACAGCCATACTTTTGCGATCTGCTAAAGCAAGCAATTGTTCTGCTCGCTCAGAGACAGATTCCCTGTCCATTTCAAAATCATCATCAGAACGAATGATTCGGATCAAACGATTCGCAAGCGCAATCTGCTCCTGAACATCTCCTCCGTGATCCTGAATCTGAAGGAGTCCTTTTTCGGTCAGTTCCGCGATGTATTTTGCCAGCACTTTCGCTGCCTCTGCTGTGTCAATCGGAGCAGTATCAATGAACTGATCCGACTGTGAAAGTTCTTCTTCAAGTCCCTTATTAATGATCTGCTCATAAAGTCCATTTTGAAGCATCATTAAACCCTTATCCTTCTATCACTAACAGCTTAATCATCATCAGATCCTTCACCCGAATCATCATCGCTGCCGAAAATGCTGCTTCTCTTCCGCTCTTCATCAAGCTTGTTTATTATATCGAACTGCATTGCCTGCTCTTCCATGTTCAGCAAACCGTCTTTGTCAAAATCAAACATGGAATCAAAATAATCGTCTACCTTGCCGTTTAAGAAACTCATAGAACTCTCCTCCTATATGATTTATTGATTTTCCTGCCAGTAATCCCAGGCATCGTCCCAGCCGTCTTCGAAATCTCCGTCGCCGAATTCCTCCGCCCATTCATCGGCGAAATCATCCGGATCGTCGAAGTCATAGACATCATAAGGATCATTTTCACCGGAACCGCTATATGAAAAGCCATAATTATTACTATTGCTGCTTCCGGATTTCTTTTTATTCGGTTTATTCTCCTCTGCTTGTTTTACCCTTTCTTTTTCCTTCCTCTCATCGTAGTGGTTTTTACAATAATTCCAGATATTATCCTTTGTATAATAAATACCGCTTGAGCACCCGAACGAATGACATTTATGTTCACAGCAAAAATCCATTCCGCTGCTGTATGTCAAATTATCACAATTCATTACGATACATTTTGTGTCCCACGGACAATGTTCAGCGCAATAATATTCGGTAATACGCTCATTTGGACAACCTGCTTCTGTACATTTATGGTCCCAGCAATACTTTGAAACACTGATATTATCTTCCATCGAGACTTCTATATGCTGACGCTCAGTACAGGAATCTACTGCACATTTTTTCAGATGAAGATAATCCGGCGTTTCCTTCAAATGCTCATACCGTTCCAGTATTTTTTCTCTGAATTGCAAAATCTCCGCAGCATAATATCCACTGTAATCTTCCTTTATATAACCGGACATATAATCATATTATATTTTACAGATAACTGCCGAATCGTACCGATCATAGTAATAGGGATGCCTTTGACAACTACTTCAAATGATTCTGTATCAACTCCGATAACTCCCAAGCTTCATCAGCTGTTATTGTAATACCTTTACCCATTTTTTCGTGATTCGGAGCCCAGTCTCTGATATCATATTTCGGGTTTCCGTTATTCCAGGAAATAAGGTTCAGTTCTTTTTTCCATCCGCTTGTTGCATTTTCTGATATAATACCAATATGCTCTACAATCTCATAAGTAATATTTGCCATTACAATAGTCCCCTTATTCCTTATAACACCACGAATATCTCTTACTTGAGCTTCTGCCAACATTTCCCTTGTTTACAAATTCAAATCCATTGTCTGAGGCTTCTTTTATGAAGGCATCTAATTCGTCCCCGCCGACAATCCAGATTCCACCACCGCTCTCTCGATTATCCTTATAAGGGATCCCGTATCGAGCAAGTAATTCATCAACGTTCTCATACTTATTTACCAGTTCGCTGTTTTCCCGTGTTATCTCCTCAGTAACATTATTCGACCTGATCATAGGAGACACTTGAACATTAATATTGTCCAGTTCCTCAACATGACTATCATTATCTGGCGTCAGTATTTCTATCTCCTGCTTCTCTTTGTTATCATTGTCATCTGAAAAAACATACTTTCTTTCCTGCTCCCCTCCTTTATTATCGTCATCTGTAGCCAGATCATTTATTTCCTGTTCCACTTCCTTATTATCATCATCATTTTGAACTTCATGTTCAAATTCCAGTTCCTCTTCGATTTTTCCATTCTTGGCATTGATCCTATCGATTTCCTCTTTGATGATATCTCCAAATGACTTTTCATCAAGCTGGACACTGTTATCTGCTGCCACAGATTTATCAGCAAATGCATCAAATATCCGCTGTTTCTCCTCCAGCATTTCGACGATCCGCTCATCAACTGTATCCTTACACAGCAGTCTATAAACCAGTACACTTCTTGACTGGCCCATTCTATATGCCCTGGAAATCGCCTGATTTTCTATTGAAGGCTTAAACTGAGGCTCACATAGAATTATGATACTGGCAGACTGTATATTTAATCCGGTTCCGCCTGCCTGTATCTGCGCTGCCAGCACAGATCCACCCGGAGCCTTATCGAACTTATCGATTATTTCCTGTCTTTTCGCCGGCGGTACAGAACCGTTTATCGGCCCATAACAGCTTTTACCGAATATTCTGCATACCTTCTTTATCGTATCTGTAAAAAAGGAGAAGACGATAACCTTTCTCCCTTCTTCCTTCGCCTCTTCTACGAGTTCCTTCATTCTGTTTGCTTTAGAGGAATATCGAATATCATCTATATTCCAGGAAACCCTTCGGACATCAGCATAATTTTTATGAACGACAGATTCTTCATATGCACGCCATTCTGTCCGTGACAATGTGCACCATTCCTGATTCTCAATCAAATCAGGAAGTTCATTAAGAACATCTTCTCTCTTTCTCCTGTAATAAACCGGCGCAACTGCAGTTCTGAATTGCGGCGCTGATGACAGAAATGCTATTCCCCTGATACTGTCAGCCATGTGAGCATCAAGAATCCGGATAAGCGATATCATCTCTTCAACATTATTCTCCAATGCTGTTCCAGTCATAAACAGAATTCTATCTGTATGGCGGCTTAGTTCTCGAATGTTTTTACTTCTTCTGGCCTTTGGATTTTTTGCATAATGCGCCTCATCAACGACCAGAAGATTAAACTTGTAATCCATCGTCAGATTCAGCAGTGCCAGCGTTTCGTATGTAGTTACTCCAACACTGCCTGTCTTAAGCCATGAATCAAACTGTTTTTCCCTATCGTTTCCGTGTATCCTCGTGACACGGAGCTTACTGTGTTTTACCACCTCTCTGCACCAGTTCTCGATCACGCTTGCAGGACATACCACCAGAAAGTGAGTCGCACCAGTGTTCTTGAGCGATACCATTACAGCAATGGCCTGAACGGTCTTTCCCAGGCCCATCTCATCTCCGAGCAAGACTCTTTCCTGGTGTAACGTGTATTTTACTCCCCATTCCTGATATCGTCGAAGAGTACACTTGAGCCCCTCTGGGAAGAAAGCTTCATCACGGATCTCTCTTGCAAGATCCTCAGGGAGTCCATAAACTGTATCCTCACCGCCCATGATTCCGGGGCTAATCTCTTCCAGCGCATTAATATAGCCGATAGGATCTTTCCCAAAATCCTGCCAAGCGGCATTAGTCGATATTATTTCATAATCCTCTTTAACTGCCTGTCCTGCCTCACGTATCGCTTTATAAGCTTGGCTGTTAAAGAACTCCGAGAGATAGTTGTAAGCTGAGACAATGTTTCGAGCCTGATCATCATCAATGAAAAACCAAAGCACTCCATTTCCGGCATTTTTGAGCACTTCAAGTCTTTTACACACATCTTCAAGGTATGGATCGGCGGTTTCCATAATCCTTTTTTGGTTATTACGTTTTATTATATATTTATGCAGTCCCTTCACCAGCAGTGTAGAGGCTCTTGTTTTATCATCTGTATTTAATCTGATCTTTACCGACGGCTGAAGTTTTTCCAGATAATCAATAGCCACCTTTTTGCAGTACTCTGCAGTCTCCGTTGTAATACCGTTTATCGAGGACAAATGTACTGATGTGGCTGCATAAATATCAGCCATCGATTTATAGCCATTTTCTTTTAATGTTTTTATTCGTATACCCTTCTTTTCGCGATTAACCTCCTCCACTGGTACTTCATCCAGAAGATCAACCGCCTTCTCAGCTAAATACTGCTCGATAGCATCAATTGTGTTTTTCTTCTCCGTTAAAACCTGCTTATCTGCCTCATTAACATAATTGTCAAGTTCATCGTACAGTCCAAAAATTGATTGTGTTTCTTTAATGGAGTTGTATCCGGGGTTCTGGTATCCCAGCACTTTCTTAAAAATAGCCAGATAGCTGCTTCGGTATTCTTTAAAATCATTGAGTATTACTGCTTCGTCGTCTGTTTCGACGATTTTGACTATATCGAGATAATTGTTTGTTTTATCAAGATAGGCTTTTCTGTATCTATCTGATAACTCTTCATATGCCAGAATGGCATTTTCTTTTGTTATTGATGAAGTAAACACCCACCGCAGTCCAAATGCCTGTGCTGCCGGTTTCAAACTGTCCATCAACCCTTTTATTTCCTTCAAATGGGAATAATCAAGCTGCTGAATATCTGATTCAATCAATACATATTTTCTGGCACTGTATAAAGCACCTATTAACTTGAAATACTCTTTACCTGGCATTCTGATGCTGATGTCAGCATCATGAAGCAATGCATCAGAAAAATCTTTGCTGAACGTTTCCTGCGCGGACAGAAAGTTATATTCTGATTTTATCAATTGCCGGTTATTCTCTACTGTCCTTCGAAATGATTCTTTATCCCGTTCTAACCGCTGGTATTCGTTTATAAGCTGTCTTGCTTCACTGGATGAGAAATTCTTTTCCATATTATGTGTCGCATCCTGTCAATATTATGTAAAGGAAATATGATCGTTCTCTCAGGCTTTATCATTTCAATCTGATAATAGATATACTAATTCGTTATGATGAGCGGCATCCAGCCGTGGATCCCTGACAACACTTCATACCATGAAGAAGGCACATGAAAGAACTATTGCATGCATAACCATCATTTCAGGTAATGTACTGGCAAGCATAATTGCATTCTTATGCTTCCCAGTTGTCTTCATTGATAAATATCCACCTGTAGCTCCGCCAAACAAGCTCAGAAGCATACATAGTTTTTCTCTCGGAGTTATAACATAAGCAAAAGTATGCATACTGGGAACCAGTAATAACGTAAGAAGATTTATTGCCAATAAATATCCAAGCACGATATATCTCATCGGAATATTACCAATACTTATATTAGCGATTGGTTTGATCCAGTCTACTGTCGTTGGAAAATAGAAAGTAAATAATAGAACCAACCAACTGACCAGGAAACAAATTGGGATGATATACAGATTAAAATTTGCAAGTGGCTTCGCTTTATATATCTTTCTATTCGTAAAGGCGAGTACCGCCAGCAATTTTCCAATCATACCTCCCATAACATCGATTATCAGCAGTAGAGTCATGATAAACTCTTCCATTTCATTTGCGTGTTCATCCGTACCTCCATAATAGCTCAAGCCATTTCCGTGTAAAATACGAATAATCAGATATGAAAAAAATCCTATACAGTTAATAGCAATTAAATACGGAAATATCAAAGGAACTGTAAAATTATAAATAGTTGTGGGTTGTGAGAAGAACACCAACATTTTTTCATATAAAACACTACGAGAAAAACTGCCGATCATATAATACGAGGCCAAAAATATTGAGACTATTGTCCCTGCTCCTCCTAAAAAATCATTTAGTCTTCCATCAGCCGGGAACAAATTCAACCCGATTTTTATCGGAAGAGGCCAGAAATATTGAACCTTTGTTCGATTAAAGAAATCAATAAAAAGATGTGAAGCAAAACCTATCGCAAATGGAATAGCAACCGGCTTGCAAAAGCACCAAAGCGAAACAGTATACGAGGCTCCAGCGATAAAAGAATGTGTAAATGTTCTGTGTGGTCTCGTAATTCCATAAGCACAAATTCCGAGGAAAGCGATGCCTCCAACCCATAGCGGCGGTCTGAAATTATTAAGCACATAATCAACCGCCCCATTTCCAGCTACATAGTCTATACTCAGAATAAATGCCAACCCAATTACGATAAAAGTATAGATCTGCCACCCATATGGATCATCGCGGAGATCCATAGACTCACGCTTCCCTGTACTATCTATATCACTTATCATTCCACCAATCATGCCTCCAGTTATAGCACAAAGACACTCTGGTACCGTTTTGGGTTGAAGAATCACCAATGAACTTGCGATGCCTATAGCAATATGTGTACTTCCAGTCATTACTACTATTTCCTTATTTCTTTCTATATCAGTCTAAACTCCAATAATAATCACGAATATACTCTGCCATGAGTGTCCTGCGCCTATCCAAAAATAATGCATAATCAAAAATATCCATATCCATAAAATCTACTGGGATGCAGTTCTCAGCCAGATTTGCTTCAAGGTCTTCCATCGTTGTGATGTTTCCGTAACCGACACCTTCCCCGGCGATCTGCTTTTTCATATTACCCATATACTCACAAGGAGCGGCATCTTTTATTTTGATATTGATCTCTGACTGGGTATAAACGTAATTCGCAATTTGGTTATAATCTTTTCGATTGTTAATCCCGTTCTTCTGCAGATACTTTTTCGGGAAAATATGATGAATATCGCCGCGCTGCTCGATCAGTGATTGAACATCAATCTGACTAGAGAGAAATCCTCTGGCTCCCTTCTTCACCTGTGCCATAAGGAACACAAGAAAATAAGGGCTGCTGGCAACAGATGTATCAAGTCTCTGAATTAATACGGTATTCCAGAAAGCATCCGATAGTTCACCTGCTTCTGTATTCTTTACGAATTGTACCGGATCCTGTTCTGTAAAGCGTTTGATATCATAGTCAATGGAGGATTCAGCAGATCCAGAATATCGGCCTGTCAGAATCGAAAGCACAATCCATTTTCTGACCAGTGTCTCAATCGTAGCCGCTTCAAATTTCATATCTTTCAAAGACAGATACAGGATATAACCGAAGTTTAGTACGTTTTGAGATCTTACCAACGAAGAATCGATAATACCGGTTGATCGAACAATCATCAGATACCGTTTGAAATTGGTCTGACTGACAAAAGCCTCCACGCCCTCTCGCAGTTGTCGAAAAGACTCCTGCGCAATGCTCTCCAAATTTTCTCTGGTTTCAAAATTACGTCCGGAAAGCAGACTGACCAGATCGGCAATTTTTCCTCTTTTAAATTTATGGGTAAATGAAACACGAAGGACATCTGTATAAGTCGGAATATAGATATCTTCCTGTTCATCCACTATCCATTTGATTTTATTCAAGGCATCCGATTTAGCAAACTCCAAATCATTTGATATAATTGCTTCGTAATCTGAAGGCCGCTGCATGAAATGACAGAAGTAGTCAATCATCTTCCGAATGACGCTGCCGCCATATTTATCATCAGAGGAGATCTTGGACATTGCAAAATCCGCCTGTGATAATACGACTCCTTGTGAGTTAATGCGAATAAAGATATCCGTTACATCATCTATACTCAGCGCCTGAGAAAGTTCAATCACCCCAAGACTTATACCCTGAATGGACTGCAGCTTACTGATAGTAGGCTCGATATCATCTTCACCATCCTCAAGCCCATTTGCCCTGCAGTATTCTTTGATAAACTTGTATTGTTTGAAGCTTGCCTCAAACACCTTTGAGACATCCGGAATCCATTTCACATCTTTCTCTATGGCCGGATTGCACACTTCAAATTCTTCCGTCTGTGGATTAAACGCAATACGGATAGGTTTCTTTTTATAATTGGCATCAGTTACTTCCATTCCTGCGATAGCGGCTTGAAGCGCCGTCACACGCTGCTGTCCATCAATCAGGATCTTCTTCCCACTGGAAATACTGCCGTCCTTCAGCTTTACGTCCGGATTCTTCCAGACAATAATATAGCCTACAGGAAAGCCTTTATATAAGGAGTCCAGCAAATCTCTGACCTTTGAGCCATCCCACACAAAAGGTCGCTGTATTTCCGGGATTGCAACTTCACCGGATTTGATCCAGCTGATGATGTTCTCAACTGCTGTGCTGTAAACATCAAATTGTGCCATAAAGGTCTACCTCCGTATTGATTTGTAGAGCATAAGGAATTTACAATACATCTAGCCTCGATAAATAGTTCCTGATTTTTTCATTCAGTTCATCAAACTTTTTGTTGATTTCCCCTGTTCTTTTATAGCTATCGGGTCCTAATGTAGACTTTTCCTCTTTGGTTCCAGGCACTGAGATGCTCCACCTATCTTCAAAGTCATATAATTGAAGGCTGCAAAGTTTTAAGAGAGCCTTATAGTCGTCACAAAACTCTTTTGGAATAAACGGTATACTCCTACTTAATTCATCTTGCGCTAATGAATATGCTTTTCTTGCTTCAAAATAGTTTTCATTCTCTTGCTTTTCTCGCTCTTTTTCATCTGCCGGCACATTCACTAAACCTGCTGGAATCAATATACTGAATGCTTTAACGCAACCAGAAAATGTCCCTGAAAGATTCTGATAAATCGAAAATTCTGCGTCAAACTTTGTCTTGCTTATATATATTTTGTTCGTAAGTCCTGCTTTATATTTTTCTAGTTCTTCATTGAGTTTAAGCTGATATTTCTTTTGAAGTCTGTCAGCAATAAGATCAGAAGAATACTTCACAACAGCGACAAAAACAACTCCAACACCTCCAATACCAGCAATAATCTCTAGAACAATTTTTAATACATTACTCATATTACTCTACCCCCAGTGCCTTAAACACCGCATCTTCCGCACTCTGGTATGGGATTAGCTGGAACGCCGACATTAAATCCGGCGGTACTGTAGCAAAGTCAATCATCGATGTTGCCGGGATCAATACCTTCTTCGCTCCGCTGTCCAGACACACCTGCAGCGAATTGGCCAACTCTTCCACCTTGATCAGCGTGCCGCTGATACTGATCTCGCCGAGGACTGCCAAAGAACTCAGTACAGGTTTCGCAAGCGAAATGGAGCACAAAGCGATCAGTGTCGGCAGTGCAAGTTTTCCGGTCATCCCGATGCCCTGCAGATCCTGATAGTTGATGATATAATCCTTAGTAGTCGTGCTGATAGAACCACTGATCCGGTTGCCATTGGCTTTCAGGAAGCTGAAGGCTGTATTGGAAGATTCCTTCGCATCCCGGTCGCTGCCTATACCGGTCCGGTCAAACTTTCCATTACCAGGCAGCATCTGGCTCTCCAACCGAAATACACCAATCATTCCAGACTTACCACGGCTTACCGTATACACCTGACCAGGATTGCACATCCCCTCCGGGATCAGCTTGCCGCCACCCTGTTCAGGTACCGATACGTAATGCTCCGACATATCTTCCAGGTCAATATAGGAGAAGTTCACATCGTAAAATTCCATACCTCCCAGTTTTTTGAGCTGCTCTTTCACGCGGCGGCGCATCTCTAATGACAGCTGCAGGATCTCTTCTAGCTGTTCCTTTGTATATTCTCCATTTGGATACAGTAACTTGACCAATCCACCAACCATTTTCCGCACGGCAATGGTATCACGCTGATTCAGATTCTTGCCAAGACGGAAGTACTGATCCAGTGCATCTCCATACTGTTCCTTCCGCAGTTCTCGTACGAACTCTGCAAGATAATCTGTGATAAATCCATAGTCATCTGTGAAGTGCTCCGGACGAAATTTGGGAATCTCCCATCCCGGCAGGTAGCAGTGCATACGATCCAGGAATGCAGTATCCGTTCCCATTTCCGGCGGAAAGGATCAAACAGACTGGAAGTCTTCAGCAGTACGTCTACACTCTGATTGATATTACCAACAAAGACCATTGAGGCATTGGCCGCTTTTTCCTCTTTTCCGCGGGCAAAAGAGCCGGAAGCCATGTAGTCCTTCATGATCTGAATACCATCTTTGTCTTTGAACCGGATTCCGGCAACCTCATCAAAGGCAACACAATCCCAAAGACCTACCAAGCCCATTGTGTGCTTGCCCATGTTGTAAAACAGGTTTGCAACGGTTGTCTGCCCTCCGGAAACCAGAACACTGTTAGGTTGAAATTGTTTTCCACCAGCGGAATCATACGCAGAATCAGCAGCCATTTCTCTCTATACTGCAGTTCATCCGGCTCCATGCCGATGGAACGGAGGAGCACGTCCATCCACTCTTCTTTTGTGAATGCTTTCCGGCCATACTTCAGGTCTTCGATGTCAACTTGCGGCATCTGAATGGGGGTCAGCTTACGAATACTGATCAACGATTCATTTTTCTTTCTGGGTTTTCGATCAACTAAGATTATGTCTGAATCCTGTTCATTGTTGTATTCCAGTTGGATAATGCACCATATACCGCCGCAAAGCAGGCGGTCATACTTCTCCGGATACTCTTCAGAAATCGGTATACCACCAAGACCCAAATTGGAAAAACGGGC
>AUXO015358372.1_pt1 | contig 10939 bp, 16 predicted proteins | sample 768731 | NCBI WGS metagenome assembly AUXO01 (sample SAMN02715735, study PRJNA202380) | gut metagenome | biome: sheep rumen | host: Ovis aries | place: New Zealand: Palmerston North
TTTAATGACACAAGAGCATCTGAAGTAGTTACATAACTAGACATGGTTCAACCTCCTTATTAGTTATAGAATCCATTTCCCCCACAGCCAACATAGTTTCCGCAATTACATCCATAAGGATTAGCGACTATATAAGCTGGAACAGGAGTAGGATTTAACGCTTTAAGTAAGGCAGTTGTCTGAGCAGCATTATCATTCAAAATCTGACCAGTTTGTTGATTCTGAGAAGCTGCTAAACTAGCTAAGTAACCTTGCATTTGAAGTTGCTGATTTTGCGCTTTAAGAGCATCAATCTCTTGCTGACATAATTTATCTAAAATTGCTTGAGTATTAGCAGTATTAGAAGCAATTACATCTTTAAGAGCATCTGATATAGCGGAGCGGTCTGCACACGCCTATGTAGCTACAGTATACTTCAAATCAGCTAGACCAGCGCGATTCTAACAACAGCAACTCTGTTGATTCATTGCTATTGTATTTAACTGCGTAGACAAATTAGCTTGATTATTATTTAAGGTTTGAAGTATATTGGCTTGAGAATTACATCTTGAAACTTCTGCATTTGCAAAACCATTATTAATAGCAGATGAAATTCCAGCAAGACCACCAACAACAGCACTTTGGTCAAAACCTCTTTGAATATCAGCTGTGATGTAACCTGTTCCTCCACCATTGCCGTATCCACCATTGTTCCAACCATTACCATTCCAGCCTCCCATTAAGACTAAAATAAATAAAAGTAAAACCCATGCGCCATTGCCGTCACCAAAACCAAATCCGCCATTATCATTGTTTCCTGTAGCAGCTGCAATATCAGCTAAAGAATAACCATTATTATTAAACATAGTTAATTCCCCTTCATTTATATTCAATTTTCTTTTATCATCTTAATGAATTTCTAAAATTAGAAAATTCTGTATCAAAATCTAGTCCTCGTTGAGCTGCTAGATTTCGAGCAATCATCTATAAACCACGCGTATCACCGGATTGAGCAAGGCCTGCCGCATTTTTAACAATAGGATTAGAGTTACCTTGCTGTTGAAGGATTCCCATTATTAATTGTTGCGGGTTCTGGCCATTTTTAATCATCTGAATCAATTGCATTGGATTGACATTCATATTATACCTCCTTAAAACTCAGGCTTTGTTGCGGGAGCTTGGTTCAACTGCACATTGGACTGGGTCGCCGCAATTAATGCTTGGATAGTTTGATTGAACTCTTCTTTTGTTACATATTCAGGTGTTGTATAAGGATTATCATTCTTATCAAATACATAAGTTTTAAAAGATGCAGTTCCATCATTGTTTATCTGTTTAGTATAAATCTTGTCATTTCCAACATCAGTGAAGACCCATAATGAACCATCTAAGTCAATTTGAAAAGCCATCGCTTCTTCTTTTGATGATACTGGTCTACATTTAAGGAATTGATTTTGATTATTAGATTTTCCTAAATAGTTTTCATAAGGTGAATTTGTTAATAAGTTACTAAAATTATTAAAATTTCCATATGGATACTGTTGCGGTGGCTGTGGTAGCGTCGCTCCAGTATTAGGATACCCCATTTGAGGATTAAAATTTGTCATGTTAAGCCTCCTATTTACGCGTAATAGTTTTTCGATATTCAGTTGTAAAAATAAGAGTGATCAGTTCTTATTTGGTACGAGAGGAAAGATAGAGAATCAAGGATAAGAATGAGTGAACATATTTTAAATGTTTTAATTGAAATTATTAAACATTCTCTTTTTCCTCTCGTACATTAATATATAAAAAATAAATGATTTTTATTTATCTATTTTGTCCTTTTTTATTGCGGTTCATATTTTACAGTAACAGATACGGCTATATTATTAACAGTAGTATATATATACAATTCTTTCCCTTTTCTTACCACTGTTGCTGGAGATCCTGTTTGAGTAACAACTGCTATTCCCACTGGAGTTCCATATTTATCCATATCACTTGATATATCTTTAATAGCTCTATAAGAATACCCCGCAGTAGAAACAGTTGAATACTAAGACGTTGCAATATCATATTTTATAGTATTAAATCTATCTGATGTTATTTTCCCTGTTTGAGTATCTATTATTACAGTTCCTTCTTCTTGAGTAGAAGTTAAAGCAGATCTATTAAAAGTTCCCATTAATAATGTATTCTTAGTATATCTACAACGAACTTCTCTTGGAGTATTATTATATGTACTTTCTATAATAATACCATGTGTAACTTTCCATATTTGATTTGATGGATTTGGATATGTACCAGCTGTTCCTGGCGGTAATCCTAATAAATCTATTACATAAGGAACTTCCGTGAATAATGGAGTAGCTACATTATAACTGTTTGGATCAAGACTACTAGGAGCTTCTCCTTTTGGCCCTTTATAACTTTTATTACTTTGAACTATACTTGAAGTTGTTTCCGTTGTAGAAGTAGTTGCAGCACTTGTATTATAAAGATTATGAACACCCATAGTAGCAAAGCCACCTCCTGTAAAAACTCCAGAATTTAAAGGTACTACTCCTGTTAATTCATATGTATTACCAATTAATCTATAATAATTAGTTGTTCCAACTATTCTAAGAGCTGGACCTACAGTACCAGTAAAACTACATCCTCTAACAAAAGCATCAGTACAGTTATCTAATACAAGGGCTGGATACTGTTTCATATTTGAACTAGTATACATTATTTTTGTATTCATTAAATTAGTTTCAAGACAATTATAAATGTAAACTAATGGAGCTCTTTGATAAGAAAGCCATTTATTTGCCCAAACTCTTCTTTTAGTCCATGTAAAGCTAACTGCATCATCTGTCCCCGCATTATGTGTATAAGTTATTGTATTAGCAGTCATAGCACCATATTTATTTGCTTCTCTTAGAACTTGACCTTCTTTAGGATATATCTGTGAATTATATCTATCACTAGGAATTGAACTATCAGAAGTGTTTGTAGCTTGATTAAAATTATAAACGTCATTAATGTTTACCCATCTAAAAGGAATTCCATAAGCTGGACGCCAGTATGTTTTGCTGTAAGATACATAATTTCCTGATGCACCACTATCTGCTTGTTTTAAAGTTGATTTATCATAATATTTTGATGGATTAAAAGTATTACCTTGTTTAGAAGCTAAGAAGTGACAGTTTTGTATCTATAAAGTTTGTCCACGAGTTCTTCTTCTAAGCATTTTTACAGTCTATTGCAAATATGAATTTTGTTCTTCTTCTGGAATAACTGAATCCTAATCAGGAATAGTAGGTTCTTTATCTATCCAAGGTAAATAATGTTTTTGCATAAATGCATAGCTTACTTTATCTCCAACCAAAAGACCTTCGATAGTTGTATTATAACAATATACATTTCTTAAATTACAATGGTCATAAGGTCTCCATATATGTATGCCACCGACTTTACAAACTCCTATATCCCAATTTCCATTCTTGTGATAATAATCTGCTGCTGGATCATCTAAAGCAGCTAAGGCTTTAGGTGTATTACTGTTTGTATTTGGATTTGCTATTTCTAGGTCTGTTACATCATTACAATCTAAAGTAAAATCTTCTAAAGTAAAACAACTAAGATCACCTGCAAAGTTTGGTCTTACTACAGTTCTAGTATTAGCCGCACAATAGCTATTACTAGCTCTAATACTCTATATAATTTGAATCATATAACTTTCTGCATGAGGATCACTTTCTCCTGAAGATGTTTCATTTTCAGTTAAAAAAGCTTGTCTTTTTTGACTTAAATCTGGGTTAGTAGAAAATTTTATATTATTTTTTGTGTTATCAAAACTTCGCAGAGCTCTAATTACAGTTTTTGTTGTAGATTCTCCTCGAAGATGAGTTTTAGATCGAACAATTAAAGAATGGCTAATCATGTAAGTGCCTGCTGGAATAAAAACATTATATGATGCATCTAATGCAGCTTGAATTGCATCAGTATCATCAGTTACTCCATCTCCTCTAGCTCCAAACATTTGAGGTGTTACATAACCTAAAGTATTTTTAACAGCTAAAGAAGTCGGAATGGTATTATTTGTAGCAGGAATAGAAATCTAATTTTCTTCAATTTTTCTTGTTATATCTTGTACTCTCCACACCGGAGTACCAGAAAGCCCCACTGTATCATAAACAAGGCTAAGAATACTTCCTCCTGAATACTCATTAGAAATTGCTTCACCAGCATTGTTTATTAAAGCAATATCTCCTGTTGTATTTCCATTTGCAAGAAGAAGTCTTAAAAAAGTTGGTTGATTAGAAATTCCTGTATAAGGTAATTGATAATTAATTGTCTTTCCTTGAAATAAAGCGGAATCTCTTGATTCTCCTGTCCATGTAGAAGAATTACTAATATGAGTTCCTAATATAAATTCAGGACCTTCTTTTAAAGCTGTAGAAGCTATAGTTTCAACTTCTTCAATATTCTAAAGAGCAGTATTAGCTAATCCTTTAGCTGTATCAATCTATTTTGTTAAATCTTCTGGCGCAGGAGTCCATAATGTTGCCTTTTTACCCGCTTCAAGCTTTACATGGCGTATTTCAACAGGAGATTGAGAAGCAAATTCTTGTAGTTGTATTGTTAAATAATTTCCTCTAGCAAGAGCAGCTACTTTTCCAGTTGTAAGAACATCAGGTACAATAAATGTAAAAGATATTCGTTTCCACTATGTGGTTAATTCCCCATCTGCTTCTTCTGTAAAATTAAATACTTTTGATCCATATCTATCATAATTCTTACTAAGGCCATATCCAAGTCGTGATGGTATATTTACTCCAACAAAAACATAAATATTATTTGCTGTTGTAAAAGTACTTTCTACATCTGCTTTTCGAATATCTAAACTAACAGTTAATATATCTCCTTCAAAATCTTTATAATCAAGATAGTCTACCCGAAACTTTATATATCCTGCATTATTTGCGTTTGGTGATAATCTTGCAATTTCTGAATCTACAATTGTTGCATAAGAATTTTTTACAACTACTGAAGTTGTTAAACCCCCTGTATTTCTAAGAAGGTTTTTCCCTCCAATATGTAATTTATCAGTTTCTTCTTCTACATATGCGGCAACTGCCTATGTCGTAGGAAGATTCTGGCTATCAGAACCTTCTGTAATTACAGTATCATGAGGTAAGTCCTCTAGCTCAATTTCTCTAAAGCTAGGTACCGCACTTCCAGACTTAGGCCCGCCAAAAAACTTGTTAGCCTGTTGATTATCAAACTTAGTAGAAATTAAAATATTCCCATTTGCGTCTGAAGTTACTTTAGTTAAATCTGTTCCTGCTATCTTCCGTCTAGAATAATTAGTACCATCTTGTAAAATTAAATAAGTATTTCCATTAGTAGTAGCCGCATTTTCAGTACCAGAAGAGGTTCCCGCAAATAGGGCCGCAGTATTTTGACTTGTTAAAAATGTTGAACCTTTTGTGAAAGTAAAATTTCCGTTATTAACACTTACACCAGTAATAGCGTTCCCAGTTCCAGTCGTGCTCATAGAAGAAACTGTATCTGTAAATTTAGGATTTTCAGGAACATCAGATCCATTTATTTTCATAATATGAGAGTCATTTATAAATACCTTACCAATAAAATGGCTAGGTCCATGGACAATCAAATCTTTTAAAATTGCCATATAAATCCCTCCTTTTGTCTCTTTTATTTATATAAAACTTTAGAGGGGATATATCAAATATCCCCTCATTATTAAATTATTCTTCCGGCTCTCCGCCCTCTTCAGGCTCACCGCCCTCATCTGGTTTAGGTTCAGGTTCAGGAGTTGGCGCAGGCTCAGATTCTGGTTTAATATATCTTTTTCTCTCGATAACACCCTGCTCAATTGTTCCCCATTCAATCGCGTCTATATCTCGAATATCAGTTTTTACTGCGCTCGCGCAAAATAAATGAAATTGATATTCCATTTCAATTTTATCACCAGTCTTATAAATTACGGGTTGCACAACTCCGTCTTTAATACTTTTTCTTTCCGCAAAATAAGTCATAATAATTATATCTCCTTTATTATATAATCAATTATTGTATTAAGATTAGGAGGAGTAGTTTCATCAAAAATTATTGAATTTATTTTAACTCCTCCTACTTCATAAATACCTGTTTTACCTATAGTTATAGGAATATTTGTAGCGTCTCCCTCTAATCCTAACTAAATTTTTGTGCCAGGATCTGCTTGAATCCCAATTCTTTCAATTATACAAGGAAAATTAGCTTCTTCTATTATAATATCAAAAATATCATCAGGGATCTAGTACTAATTATTACTATTTTTTGGCTGATTTATTACAGCAAACTGACTTTGATAACCATTTTTTCTTTCTTCTGCCATAATTAACTACCTCGTATAATACTAATAGATAAATCTCCCATAATATCTTCAATTTTTAATATTTTAGTTACTGGATTATATTCTACATCTACCTGCTAGGAAACTCCATTTCCTTTATCCACATAAGCTTCTATTCTATAAGAATTGATAGTTGGTGAAATAGATACTTGATTAATATAATCATTACCTTTCTGAAGATGAGACAATTTATTAGTCCAATTAACATTACCCTACATTCCAGTTCCTAAAGAAAAATCTACATTACATATATCTCGAGCAATTTTAAATAATGTTTGATCATTACTACTGATATTCTAATTTTCAGAGATAAGAATATCATTTTTTTCTATTCTTCCTAAGAAATACCAACTAGGGGGATTTCCATGATAATTATAAGCATAAAAATCTTTTTGCTAACCTGCATTTCCTATTGTAATAGTTTGTCCTGGTATCTATGTTATTCCTTGAGGGTATCTATAATTTAAAACAGTTATAACATCTTCATAAGAAGAATTTTGAGTTAATTCCATGCCTCCTCCTGGCATTGTTACAGCTGCTCTGTTTAATTCTTCTAAAGTTATATTCTTATAAATTAAAGGATGTACAACATGTCTAACATCCCCAATTTTAAACCATCCTTCTGAAACAGGGTGTCTTCCATCATGTCCAGTTCCATCATCTCCAGTAATGGTCTTTATTGTTTCATATGTTTCTGAATCACTTACATTCGTATTAAATTTAGCATATAAATTTAAATCTTCTCCAACATTTAAACCTGTTAATAATGGCATTTTTCCTACTGTTATATTATTATGTTTATAAGTATGATATTTTAAAAGCGCAGTCTATATATCATAAAAAATTTCTGTTGGAGGATCAATTGAAAATATTTGAGCACTACTACCAGCCTTTTGAATTATTAAATTTCCATTTATGAATTCAAACCTTTGAATATTAATAAGAGGAGAGTCTGTTAAAAAATCAACGGTTCCATTCGTATATTTTACATATAATTTTCCTAGGTCTGCTTGTGTAACTGTATCATTAATTGTATTGTTAATATATAATCCATATTCAGATTTTGTAATATAACCAAGCTTCTAAACATCTTTTATATCAATTGCAGTATGTCCATTATCATTATAATAAAATACTAACTTCCCTTTATTTTCTTCTCCTGCTCCTTTAACAACTCTTTGTACATATCGTAAAGGATTTCCATTAACCTGTGTTACCTTATTTTCATCCTCTCCTGCTATATGATAAAAGAATTTTCCAGTTGAATCATCATATTTTATATTATCAACAAAAGGAATAGTGATGCTAGTGGTTCCTCCTGTATTAAAATGAATATCAAGTTTTTTTGTTGAAGAATTTAATTGTATACTATCTATCCATTTTATTTTTTTCTGAAAAGTACTAGAAGCATTAGAAGTATAATTAATAGTCAAACTTCCATTATCTTCCATAATGACATTCTCTATTTGATTATAATCTCCTAAATAATAATTAGTAACAACTCCTGTTCTTTTTTGATTATAAGAAATAGCTTGATAAACAATTATTGCTTTTCCGTCAGTTTGAGAAAAATCCTATGTAGAAGGCACATAAGCACTTCCTGTTCTAACATCGATTAAATTAGCGGGGCGTTTTTTTTCAGACACTACTCTTAAATTACGAAAACTCTATCCATTAATTCCTTTCGGGATTTTTAAATTATATTTTTTATAAAATGGATGACCAGTATTTGTTTCTTCTAAAACCTATAAAACATTTTTAATATTGCCACTATTATTATATTGATCAATTGCTTCCGCAGACCATTCTGTGACAGTATAAGGAATTTTAAATCCAATATAAGCAATAGTATCATCTGAATAGTCAGCATTTCTTATAGAAAAAGCTTTATATTCAATAGTATCTTGGTATTCTGGACCATTTTGTCCCATTTTAAAACCTGGCACAAGACCATTATTTTCTAAAGAAAGCTCTCCCTATGAATATCTAGATTCAAAGCCTTCCTCTTCTAAAGAATCTGAAATATTATCGTAATCTCCTATCTATAATAAAGGAGATTTTCCTGCGGGCCCTATAATGGAACCTATCAAAATAGCTCCTGAAGCAGCAATTTCAGTATCATAAAAATTATATCCACCTTCTTTGAAATTAGAAATATTTTCATGAGTATAGGTTAAAGGTTCTTCTGTATAATATTGTAATTTTTTCCCCACTTGCTTTGCTACTACAGTTGCTGTAATTGTTCTATCACTATTAATATCATATCCTCTTCTAAAAATTTTTCCATTATCAGGATGATTCTTTAAAGGATTATTAATTATAACGTATTCATCAAAAGCTACTTCCGTATATTCATTTCCTCTACTAAAAGCAGTTGTCATTGACAGAATATCTAAAAAACTTTTAACAATGACGAAAGAAGCTCCTCTGCGGCCACCATAAAAACTATTATATAATGTTGCCATTCACATCATCTCCTTCTTCATTCTATTCATCTGTATTATATTGATAATCTACTATAAAAATATCTAAACTATATTCTCCGTTATTTTGAAGAGAAACTCCTCTTACAAAACTCAGAAAATTAACTTTATACCCATTTCTTATCTAAAAAATTCCACTAGGCCCAATTCTAATAGGTTCCCCATTAATACACATTAATAGTCCTGGAGGCCCTTGTATTCCAATTTTAGTTAAGGATTGATTTGGAATTTTTCCGTTTAAAAGATTTTTCATATTATAAAGCTGACATTCTGTTATAACAATTTTCCTTCCGCTCCATTCATTTATTTCTGCATTTGAGAGAGGTTTATTTGTATAAACATTTGTTTGAGTATAAAAATCTATAACATTTCTCTATAAAATAAATCTAATACGAGAATAAGTAATATTCGGAGCAAAAATAGTTTCATAAAAAATAAAATCTTTTCCATCATTATTATTTGCTTCTTTTTTTGGGACTTTAAAAGTATCTATAAATTGAGAATTGCTATCTTCAGTCTAACTGTTATTTTCTAACTTTAAAGTAATTTCTTGGTCAGAAAAATTTCTTTCTACTTTTATTTTTATATAATAATATTTCCCAACTTCAAATTGATTTTGAATCTAAGCCTAATAAAATGTTTTCCCCGTATCGTAATTTGATGATATTTTTGTATAAGAAGTTACAGAATTACGAAATTGAGAATCCTGAGTAGGGATAGAATAATTTATAGAATCAAAAAAATCACTTTCCCTCATATTAGTAGATAAAAGTTGTCCTACTTTAAAACTCATTTATTCTTTCCTCCTTTAAATTTTTTCAACTGCTTTAGAGGCATTTATAGTTAATAATCCTTCATTATCAAGAGAGAAAGACATACTATTAATTAAATAATCACCATTAATATCACTATTAGGATTATTAACAGTTATTCGAGTATTAGGTTCTAAAAAATATAATGGGACTGTTTGTAAAGTAATACTATTATTATAATTAGTAAACTAGTGTAATGTTTGTCTAATTTCTTCATATGCCGAATATTGTTTACCACCTATCGCTAAATTATTATATATCTAAGGCTCTACTTGAGAAAAAACTTGTCCTCTTTTTTGGGCATCTCTTCTCTTACTAGCTGTATCTTCTTGATTCTTTTTTATTAAAATAACATCTGGAATCCAATTCTCAAAGACACAATTTATAGTTTCTCCCTTATCAGTTACAGAAGATCTTCTCCCAATATTTTTTACATTTAATTCACCTATTTTTGCATTTCCAGCATTAATAAAATCTAAAAAATAATCCATTTTACTTGGATTATCTAAAATCTATGAATAAAATTTACCATTTTTAATATCATAAATTTTGGGCCATTCTGTTTTTAACTACTAATAATAATAATTTGGCTCTAATCCTTTAATCTATGCGGCAGCCCCTTGAACAAGAAGCTAGGTTCTCCAATCGGAAGGGACAATGTCCGCGCATTCAATCCCTAAATCTTCCCAAAACCATTCTTCTGTATCAGAACTTTTTGCTATTGTAATAATTTTACCATTCTACCAATAAAAATTTCCAATATAATTCTTTCCTATCGTTTTATCTTCATGTAACTATTCTTCAGTTGGAAGACTATCTATACTAGGATTTCCAAAACCTTGTAAAGGTTTACCTACTATTATTAACATTTCCCAAACTCCATATTTATCCATAGGATATTCTTTATAGTTATACATTTTATATTTAATTTTACTAAGGATAGGTTCAAAATCAATAGCAAGATGATAGCGAAAAGGTCTTTTTAAATCATTACTAGAACGAACTCCCCATACAATGAAATCATTTTTTATAGCTCCATATTGAGGAGTATTAGAATATGAAGTAATTAAATCTCCATTTTCAAATTCAAAAACAGATGAACCAGCTGTCATATTTATTAAATAAGCAGAAAGTTTATCATGTTCTGATGCTATATAATCTGGTACTAAATTTCTTTTATTTTTTGCTGCTAAAATATAATATGATTGAGCATTATTAAAAAAGTTTTTCTTTTCTTGAAAAATAAAATTTCCATCTAAATCATAAAAATATTC
>AUXO013707733.1_pt1 | contig 10938 bp, 10 predicted proteins | sample 768731 | NCBI WGS metagenome assembly AUXO01 (sample SAMN02715735, study PRJNA202380) | gut metagenome | biome: sheep rumen | host: Ovis aries | place: New Zealand: Palmerston North
GATGGCCTCCTTGCATATGCCCGTATATTGGTCGAGTGCTTCTGAAATTTTCGTCATAACTAAGTAATGTAAGAGACTACTAAGTCACTGAAAATCAGGCACTGGGCCAAATTTTGTTGGTTATATGTTGTTAATGTAACTCATTGATTTTTAGACGATTAAATATATAATTAACTAAGTATTGTTTATTAAGGAAGCAATAGATAAACCAGCCAGCAATCAGGGCACACTCTGAAGAATCCAAATAACTACCTGAAAACATATACTTCGCTAATAGCATTGTCATGCTGAAAAAAATCATAAAGTTATAATGGATATTGCCTGAAGGTCTATATCTAACAAGACGATATAAGTATATTACAATGAATAATATAACAATGACACCAAGTATCCAGCCGAAATCGACCAACATTTCAAGTACCCAGTTGTGACAATACGTAGCATCATTTATATGTTGTAATAATACTCGATCACTATAAATTCCATGCCCCATATAATCAATAATAGAAATTGCTTTGTCGTACACTTTGTTACGACTTTCAGACTCCGCCACAGTACCGCTCTCTGTCATAGAGAAAATACGACTCTCGTAGCCAAATCCGCTCAAAAAACTATTGCCTGAAATAAGCAAGGAACTCAAATTCAAAAGTATTACACCGCTTATTAAAAGCACAATGATTCTTGTGGAAGTTTTTTTAATCCCAAAAACAATGAACAATGAAAAGAAAAGAAATAATGAAAGAAAGGCACCACGAGTACCACCAAAAACAACTGTAACAGCAGCAAGGATAGATATTATAAAAAGAGCTCTCTTTTTAAGCGTAAAACCATAATAAGTCCCAATTAAAATAGACGGCAGTGCAGTATAGGCAAAGGTCATATACTCCTGTAATATCCCCAAATTCAATATTTCAAAAACGAAGGCAATACAACAAAGACCATTGACAACAACGACAACAGGCAATAGTGACAACATCATATTGTCAAACCTTTCCTTGCCCGTAGAAATCAGTAAGACTATTGGGATGTACATCCCAACTAATTTCATGAATAGTGATTGAAAAAAAACAGGGCCAGAAATAGCGGTCCAGATGCCTTCAGTGGCCAAACAACTATAAATAAGACCGATTGCTACAGTAGCAACAATCACGATTTTTGCAAGCTGATTGCCTCGTATAAAATACGCCAATAAACCCGAACCATATATTAGCATATAAATAATATTAGCTACAGGGTTTACTGCTCCAAATGCAAGAAGTACTTGTGCAATATAATAATTAATCGCAGGAAAACAGAACAGTATTGGGAACAATATCTGCTCTATCGATTTTGATTTAGCCATACTTCACTTACTTTCGTTTGAGAATCTTCGATATAGGTTGGATAAACAGAGTTCTTTCATATTCATTGAACCCCCACATAGTACATAACAATATAAATATCAAGCTATAACATACCGACTTTATAACTAGCCCCCACCAACCGGTTATCGATATAGAAGAATTGATCACGAGTGCCCCTATTAACACGATCAACAATGACGGTAATAGTTTAATATAAGATTCTATAAAAAATCTTTTTATGTCTAAATGCAGATCTCTCTTAAATATTATGTCTAGCCCAACAGTGCGGACAATATACGCAATGAAAATGGAAAGGCACATACCTCTTACCCCCCAAAGCATAGTAAAAGGCATAGATAATATAATATTCAGTACTCCCATTATGATGTATACAATAGCCTGTTTTCTCACCTTATTTGAAGCTGTAATGTATGTCAAACCTATCTCTTGCGGGAGATGAAGGAATGACGGCAAGATAATAAGTACACAACAGGGGTATACTAGGCTATAATCTTTTCCCACCCAGACATCAATAAAATGATTACCGAAAGAGATGAGCCAAATGACAATAAAACCAATTACGTAAATCTGGATACGGCCGACACGAATCATCAAATCCAAAATTCCTTCATTATCATTGTGATTCATCATCCTCGAAACTCTTGGTAAAAACATTCCATTCAACGCATTGGCAAAAAGATAAACATAACTCTCAAGAGTTATTGCGACACCTAAAATTGCAATACTTGAACTGTCTGACATTATACCCAGTAGAGATGGTGATACATTAAAGATCAGTCTCTGTGCTAATGCCACAACCGTAACCCATATAGTAAAGGTAAAAATGGATTTAAGTTCAGCTTTATCCCAATAGTGATAGTTAACCTTTAATGGTGTTCTCTTCTTTACAACCAATAATTTCAAAACTATCGTAACAATGCCTGCGATTGCGTTTACGGTCACTAACGCTAACACTCCTCCGCCATTCAACAAACAGAATAGCATTAAAACCACAATTAAGACCTTATGAAAAATATCGCACAGTTTGAGAGGAACAAATTTTTCGTAGCTCGATAAAATGCCATTTAATGTTACAAAAGGGAAGGAAACAACACAGAACAGAGCCGCTATCAAGAACACTTTGTAAAATTTTTCCAGTTCTAGTTCAGTTAATCCAATATAAATTTGCGGTATTCTCAAATAGATTACAAGTAAAGCCAAGAGAATAACACAATCGATTATCAAATACAATTTATATACAAGTCCAAGTAAATTATCAACCTTATCTTGCCGACCTTCAGCAAGATACTTTGAAACAAACCTATTTGTAGCATTACCTAAGCCAAAGTCAAAGGCAAGTAAGCCAATAATTGACATAGCCAAAGTATAAAGTCCATAATCTGAACTCCCAATAGTCTTAATCATCCATGGCGTATAGACGAGCCCTATTAGGATATTAACGAATAGGCCTATATACGATAGTACCGCCCCAAATTTTATTTGGTTTGAATTATTCATACTTACGGAAGCAATGTCTTTTCAAGTAATTGAATCTGATAATTAGAATTGAATTTCCCGTTGATAATAGAGTAGCAATTCTCCCGAACTTCATCACGATTGGTATGATTTGACAGCCATCTATTAATAGTATTGCAAAAAGCAATAAAAGAGCCATGTTCATATAAATCACCTGTAACACCAGGGACTATTGTTTCATACTCTGGCATTTGAGATTCAAAATCATCGTGGGATATTACAGGTGTCCCATAAGTCATTGCATGGAGCGCAGTAAGGCCTACATTGCCAGGCGAGACACACAGGTCAGCATTATAGATTAAGCTGTTGAGTACTTCTTCATCATAGCATTTTCCATAAAACCAGACGCTCTGTTCCAACTGGTTTTCTTTCACATATGAGGTTAGGTCATCCCGACAATCGCCATCGCCAATTATAATTACATTATACAGCAACCCCTCATCAAGATGTTTCTTATGAGCTTCTAATATCCAATCGAGCTGCTTGACTTTCGTAAGTCTACCTACAAATAATACTACAGGATTGTTATTATTGAAATGTTCTTTATAAATATCAGAATTGAGCCCAGAGTTGAAGCTAATATTGACACCGCTATTCAACGAATTGTAGATGACATGAATTTTATCTGCATTAATGCCTAACTTCACAAGACGGTCCTTCCCTCCTTGTCCATATGTATAAAACCCATCCCACATATAGTATAGAGGCTTCATGAAACGGTATTTACCAGAGAAGGATTTACACCCATGCCCCCATGCATACACTTTCTTCCCTCTTAAATGGCACATAATAATGAATGGGTAGAACGAGAATGAAAAATCACCTGTCATTAAGAATACATCACAATCCTCAAAAGCTGCACGGAATAAGCCCGACCACCAAGGGATATGACCCAACAGTGTTTTGATGCCAAACGCCTTTGGTTTTTTTCTTAGAATCCTGGTATCAAACTTCTCAATGTTCGAAACCATATTGCCAAAATAAAACTGCGTATCATATGTCTCATCAATTTTTTTAAATATTGAGAGCCTATATAGTGGGGCGTAGTTAAAAATACAACAAAGCTTCATTTTCGTATTGATTTTCGGATATTGTCAAGAAAAATAGGATCGATATGTAATGGGTAGCACATGTTGAAAAACAAATACCATATTTTATCAACAATTCTCCCAGAGTATTTATAACTTCGAAAATATATTTGCTTATATAAAAACTTTGCTTGTTTGCGATTCTCCATACTCAAAGCCTTTTGTATGAGCCAATAATGAGAGAATCCACTCATGATAACTTGCGTTAGCTTATTTGTTTGTTTTCGATTACTCTTTAGCTGTAGACAAGAAACTGTTGATACACCCAAAGCACCGTAGAACATACCCCATCCTGTGTTGGGAGCTGCTGGAACAAAATCGACAATTCTTTGTGGGCGAAACCTTAAAACGCCTTTATTTTCATCCAAAGCACGTATAATAGGCAGAATGTGTCCAACTAACGTATATGATTCTGAGAGAGTATTACCGAAGAACGAATCAATACACCTTCTATTATAGACACAATTTGATATAAAAACGAAATCCCCAGAAGCATGGTGCTCCTTAAGATAGTAATGCGTTAACTCATCTATCGTTCGCACTGTAACCTCTTTATGGCTATCAAAAATATTGATAGAATACTTGAACATATCAGTATCCGGGAAAGTTCGGATATCATCCAAGATTGCTGCTATTGAAAGATCGGTCGTAATATCATCGTCGCTCAAAGTCCATAGCCATTCAGTATCAGATTGCAGTAGAATAAGGGCCAAATTTGCTCCCATTCCTACATTCACTTTGTTTCTAACAATACTGAAGTTTAATAATTGACTTTCTGTAAAGGTATTCCGGATTTCTCTTTCAACATCATAATCAGAAGCATTATCACAGACAATTACATTTACAAATCTGGACTCTGCTTGCTTGAAAATTGACGATAATTGCTGTAACAAACGCTCTTTTCTATTATAAGTAGGTATAACAATAGACAACTGCTTCTCCATAAATCATTCCTTATTAAAGAGTTTAAACCCTTCTTCCAATTGAACCTTACACCTCCAATTAGGCAAACTATTGTAGTTGCTTTTAGGTTTCATTACCTCACGTGACTTGTATGGCTTACCACCAAAACGCACATTTATTCTTTTCCCAATCGCATTTTCATACATTAGAATAATCTCTTTTAATGTACGTTGGACACCAGAAGAAACGCCAAAAATGAGATTAGTCCCCGGAGCACTCATATCCAGTAGATTAAACGCGGCTTCATAAGCAGTACACACGTCACTAATATGAATCATGTCCAGCATTTGTTCTCCTGGACTTACATCTATAACTTCATCTGTACCAGCTATCTGTTTTAAAACACTCCACAGTTTAGGACGTTTATCATCTTCTCCGTAAACATCAAAAAGGCGAAGATTTATATGACTAAATGCGAATGCATCAACATATAGATGAATAATCTTTTCAAAGGCCTCTTTCGTTGCAGCATAGAGGTCTACTGGATTATATGTATCACAATTATAGTTCTGCCAATAGGAGCCTGTCGAAACAATCTTGCGAGTCGAGCTTGCCTTCATCGCCTCAAGAATTTCTGTTCCGAATTGAATATTGCTCTGAATTAGTACAGGAACCTGCTCAGGCCTATAATTGGTTATGACGGCTGCAGCCAAGTGGAAAACGACATCTACATTGACTTTACAAAAAAAATCTATCAAGTCGTTAATTTTGCCATCATATTCAAAAATATCTATCTGAGATCTGACATCCTCTATATTTGCAAAACCAAACTTTGGATCAGCAATAACGTGAATGTTCCATCCTTTTGATAGGAGGTATTTTAATACGTGAGACCCGATATATCCAGTTGCTCCTGTAATAATACAACTATTTGCCATTAGTCAAAAAGGAATCGATTTCTTCAACACAAAGGTTATAAACATCTTCTTTAGTATAACGCTTATACCAATCAGAAGTCAGTATCGCGCAGCGGCGGGCATCCAAACGAGGATACCATCCGAGTCTAGTCTTAGCCTTGTTGATATTAAGCATCAAAAGATTGGCCTCATGAAGTGCATTCGGATCAGACACATCCTTCAGTTCACCAAAACCAAAGTTCTCAATTATAGCGGAAGCTATCTCCCATACAGTCAAGACAGATTCTTGCTCTGGCCCAAAGTTCCATCCCTCACAGTACTCAGTTGGATGTTCCCACATCTTCTGAGCAAGCAGGAGATAACCGCTCAATGGCTCCAATACATGTTCCCAAGGGCGTACGGCTTTTGGGCTACGAATCTCAATAGGCTTGCCTGCCTCCAAAGCACGAATACAATCGGGGATGATTCGGTCTTTAGCCCAATCACCACCGCCTATCACATTACCAGCACGGACACTGGCAAGACTAACGTGATGCTTCTTACCATAATCCTCAGGATTGAAGAAACTCCTGCGCCAACTCTGGATGGCTATTTCACAAGCACCTTTGCTGCTGCTGTAAGGGTCGTAACCGCCAAAGGGGTCATCCTCCTTATAGCCTTGCATCTGCTCCTTATTGTCATAGCATTTGTCGGTGGTTATCATCACACCTACCCCGACACTCTCCGTTACACGTATGGCCTCCATAATATTGACGGTTCCCATTACATTGGTCTGGTAGGTATCTACAGGTATCTCATAGCTGAGGCGTACCAGCGGTTGTGCAGCAAGGTGGAAGACAATCTCCGGCTGGTACTGATTAAAGATTTCTTTCATCTTCTCTCCGTCACGGATGTCTGCACGGATGTCTGCCTTGATCTTTTTGCCAATGCCGGAAAGTACAAAGTTGTCTTTCTCTGAATAAGGTTCCAGACCAACGCCTACCACCTCAGCACCTAACTGATGCAGCCAGATGCTCAGCCAAGAGCCCTTGAAACCGGTATGACCGGTTACAAGAACTCGTTTGCCTTTATAAAAGTTATTGAAAATATCTATCATCCCTATTTGGTTTTGGATGCTACAAAATCTTTAATTGTCTGAATCATATACTGGAGTTTCTCAGGAGTCATACCAGGATAAACACCCAGCCAGAAGCAGTTCCTCATAATACTGGTGGTCACAGGCAAATCTCCAATGGTACGGTAGTCCTTACCCTCCACATATTCATCAAATGCAGGGTGCATCAGCAGATTTCCGGCAAAGAGGTTACGTGTTTGTACCTGATGTTCTTCCAGATGTGAAGTCAGTTCGTTACGAGTATAGCCCGCATCTTCCTTCACGGTGATGAAGAAACCGAACCAACTGGGTTTGCTGTTCTTCTGAGGTTCAGGGAGCAAAAGGCCCGGAGTACCCTTCAGTCCGTCATACATCGTCTGATAGTTCTCACGACGACGGCTTACAATGAAATCAATTTTCTCTAATTGAGCACAACCAATGGCCGCCTGCATATCGGTTGCCTTCAGGTTGTAACCAAGATGACTGTACACATACTTGTGGTCATACCCCTTCGGGAGTTTGCCAAACTGTCCAGTAAAACGGCAGCCGCAGGTGTTATCCACACCACCTACGCACCAGCAGTCACGTCCCCAGTCACGGAAACTCTTCACATACTTGTCCAGTTCCTTATTGTTGGTATAGACAGCACCGCCTTCACCCATTGTCATGTGGTGGGGAGGATAGAAACTGCTGGTCCCTATATCACCAATGGTACCAGTCTTCTTCCACTCACCATCAATGAAATATTCAGAACCCAACGCATCGCAATTGTCTTCCACCAACCAAAGATTGTGCTTCTTACAGAAAGCAACAACTGCATCAAGGTTGAATGGATTACCCAATGAATGAGCCACCATCACAGCCTTGGTCTTGGGGCTGAGGGCCTTCTCCAACTGCGTGACATCCATATTGCCCTCTTCCACACTCATATCCACAAATACAGGCACTGCACCAAACTGCACAATGCAAGCAACCGTTGTCGGGAATCCGGCTGCTACCGTGATAACCTCATCACCTCGCTTGATACGACGTTCACCCAATTCGTGAGCGGTCAGTGCGCTAAATGCAAGCAAGTTGGCACTGGAACCACTGTTGCATAGTGAGCAATATTTCACGCCCAACCACTTCGCAAAGCGGGTTTCAAACTTGTGCGCCCACGGTCCAGCTGTCAGCCAGAAGTCAAGGGAAGAATCCACAAGGTTCACCATCTCTTCCGCATCAAAATAGCGACCACCATAGTTAACCTTGGTCTTGCCTGGAATGAACTCCTTCGGCTGTCCATGTACTTCACGATAATACTCTCTTGTCAGATTAAGAATCTGATTCTTCAATTCTTCTTTTTTTGACATATGCTTAACTTTTATTATCAACTATTTAAAAACCCTTTGGCACTGAACGTTCCCATTTTTTCCAAGGCGCCTTACCCTCTTGAAGGAGCTTTTCAAGCATCATTTTTTCACGAATATTATCCATACACTGCCAGAACCCCTCATGTATATAAGACATCAACTCGCCTTCTTTTGCGAGAGTCTCAAGAGGCTTGCGCTCAAATATGCATGAGTCATCTTCTAAATAGTCAAAAATAGCAGGCTCAAGGACCATATAACCCGCATTAATGGGGGCCCCATCATTGGTATTTTTTTCTCGAAATGCCTTTACTGCTCCACCTTCAATATCAAGTACACCTTTCTCTTGAGCCATTTTCACAGCAGTCAGAGTTGCTATTTTACCATGACTCTTGTGGAACGACAATAATTTATTTATATCGACATCACAAACTCCATCGCCATATGTCATAAAGAAGGTTTCGTTGCCAACATACTCTTGCACACGCTTAATGCGTCCTCCTGTCATTGTGTTGTAACCAGTATCTACTACTGTCACTTTCCACGGCTCCAGATGGCTATGATGCACAGTCATTTCGTTCTTGCCATTACGAAAGTCGAACGACACATCACTGTTATGTAGGAAATAGTTAGCGAACCATTCTTTGATGAATTCTTGCCGATACCCCGCACAAATGATAAACTCATTGTGTCCGTAGAAGGCGTACTCTTTCATAATGTGCCAAAGAATTGGCATTCCACCAATTTCAATCATTGGCTTGGGTTTGAAGGCAGATTCTTCGGAAATACGCGTTCCGAAACCGCCAGCAAGGAGAACTACTTTCATATTTTTACTGTTTTATATTGTCTATCAGAAGGATACATGAACACCTATGCACACGTAATATCTTTTATCTCCACCAATTCTAACATACCTTCGCTTTCTTTCTGATTACAGAAAAGTACTATGCAAGGACGTCCATTGATACTGCTCTTGTATTTTATTCCATCTAAGGACTCTCGGTTGCCATACTTAAAAACAAATCGGAGGTACTCTGTGAATACCTGAGTTGGAACATACTCAGTATGGATTCTATCGTCAGGCACAATAGGTTTACTTATCTCCTCCGAAAACATATGCAAGAAAGATAGTTTTTCTCTATAATCTCGCTGTTGTTCCCAGAACAAGGGCTTCAGTATCTCTGTGAGATCAAGTATGAATAATGGGTGCTTAATACGAAATCGCCCTATCAAGAATCGTCCTTTTCCATCGTGGTGAGACATAGGTGTACATTCGCGACGAACTGTTTCCTCGTCGAACCCACCATAAAACATGGATATTCCCGCTGGACTCATCCGATTCTGCCAGGCCTTATCGTCTGAAGGGCTGGTTATCTCTTTGAAATCACATGGTATAGTTGTACTTATCGGCCTAGCACGAACAACATGTCTGTCAGCGTCAAGTATTTTACATAAGTCCGCCTCATGGATAAGCGAACTCAACTCGTGAAGAATATCCATCAAACAGTTGTCATAATGCGAAGGATTACCTCTAAAATCTTCTCTTGTCCAGAAAGTAAAACGTTGCCGATGCTTCACCATATCTGAAAAACTCTTCCAATGGAGGCTCAGTTCTTGGTCTCGGCTTATGATAAAAGGGTCAGAACTAATCCATCCATGAGAGGGCAAAGACTCCAACAAATCATTGTAAAGTGTGTCTGGCTTGGGACACAAGTCAATTGTATCTAAAACTTCTTCTGTATCTTCAAAGCACTGAGCCTCACTTGGTGCTGTAAATCCCATAAATCGCTTCAAACCAGGGATTTCTTCTTCGTCATCATCAAAATAAGAACGTTCAGTAGGCAGTCCAGCATCATTTACATTGTCAAACTCACTTTCTATCTTTTGCCTGACCAACTTAATAAACTCAGACATTGGAATAACTACACTATGCTCTCCGCAGTAGGCACATTTTCCTCTATCACCGTTTTCTTTGATGTGGTCTTGAAGATAAAGACTTTCGAAATGGGCTGCACAGACGCTCTTATCCTGTATATCGCCAGGTACTATCCTACCATCCTCTAGTTCCATCAAGTATTCTTTAATACGAGACATGAGAAATTATTAGTTGGAATTATAGTGAAATTACGATTTACTTCACCACATTCGTTACTCCATTCAACTCGTTCTGGATATACTGCAACGAAGCAATCTTAGCCTTGGTTTCCTCCAGATTCAGCCGACGGGTATTATTGCTATTGAACTCCTCAATCATCGCCCGTTTTGCGTCGCCTTCCTTAAAGTACTTGTCATAGTTCAAGTCGCGGTTGTCAGCAGGAACGCGGTAGAAGTTGCCCATATCTGAACGAAGTCTGAGGTCAGATGTCTGAAGTCTGAAACTACTTTGAACCATTCAACTATTGATCAAGTTTCTTACAACGGGCTACCAGTATCTTTACTAATTCCTCACAGTCTGCATAAATGGAGCAGAACTGCTTGTCATCAATATAGCTGTTGCGATGAAGTAATTCAATCAAGTAGAGGCTTTCGCGAGCTTCCTTAAGTGCTATGTAGCTCTTTGAACGGAAGTCTTGACGGCTTACAGCATTTGTAGCCTCTGCATTGTTGGCACCAATACTCGTTCCCGACCTTAATAGTTGGTTGGCTAAAGCCGCCACCTATTGAAGGTGTACGGGAACTCGTGATGTACGATGTCTGAAGGATGATGGCTGA
>AUXO015995001.1_pt1 | contig 10938 bp, 2 predicted proteins | sample 768731 | NCBI WGS metagenome assembly AUXO01 (sample SAMN02715735, study PRJNA202380) | gut metagenome | biome: sheep rumen | host: Ovis aries | place: New Zealand: Palmerston North
CTATTAGTAACTTCTATCTTATTTGCTATAAATTTTCCTTGGCTCATATATATACCTGCCATACCAAATGAAGTATTAATTCCATAACCGTTTTCGTTTCTGCTTTCTTTACCAAAATTATTAATGTCTACTTTATCAATATTACAATCATTAATTGCTATATTGTATTCTGAAGGACCTGAACCTGCATAATCATCTGCAAGTAATCCTGCAACATTTACGTAACAGCTACCATATGTTGGCGCTTCCGTCTCTTCTGTTCCATAAGTAATATTAGATTCATTTAAATTACAATTTTCTATTTTTATATTTTTAATACAATAACCTGAACCTGCAATTCCAGATACAGCTGTTTGAGTTCCTCCATTACTTGCTATATTTGAGTCTGAAATATCACAGTCTTTAATCATAATTTCAACATTATAATCAGTAATACTTGGTCCATATCCAAAATATGAAATTATTCCTGCTGTATCTCCAGCTTCAGAAATTACATCTGAAGATACTACATCACAATTTGCAATATTTACATTTTGACAGCTAATACCAGATTTGTATGCACCAGAACCATAGTTTCCTGCTAATATACCTGCTGATTTATTATCAGTATTACTTGTCTTTCTATTATTTTCTATTTGTGAATTTGTTACAATTGAATTAGAAATATTTATATCTTCTGTAAGAGTTAAACCTACTATACCACTTGTGAATCCTTTTCCAATATCATTTTCGTAACGTGAATAACCATCTACAATTTCATCTCCTGGCTTAATTGCTGTTTTACCAATTACACTACAGTTTTTGTTTTCACAGTTTTCAACATTTAATAAATTTGTATTTGTATGAGCTAAAATTCCGGCCACATGGTTATATCCACTTAAATTTCCTTCATTTGTACATCCACTAATAGTTAATGGCTTATCTTCATCTTCCCTACTCATTAATATATTATCTGCAATTATACCAGCAACTTCTGCTCCACTAGTATCAAATTGTCTATATTGATATGCTCCACCATATCCTGTAATTAATGGAATTTCTTCTAGAATAATATCTCCTTCAACTTGTCCTTTATTTGTACAATTTGTAATTACTATATTATCTAATCCTTTTGTTAATATACCGGCAACAGCTGTAAAATATCCATGAACTTTACTTTCATTTGTACATTTATCAATTTGTAAATCTATATTTGAGTATGCTACTATTCCTCCTGTTGATCCTTCTTTATTTATTTTGCTTCCCCATTCAGTAAGACTCTCATTTGTAGCATGTCCATTTACATTTGCTGTATTTTTACAATTTGTTATAAAGGCTTTATTACCTTCATCTTTCTTTGTTATTTGTCCAATTATTCCTGCTGTTTTTGCATAATCTCCTTTAGATTCTACTTTTCCTTCATTTGAACAATTATCTATTAATGTTCTACCTTGTGATGTTCCAACTAACCCACCAGCTATTGTTTTTTCATATTCATTAATTATTTCTGCTGTGTTTTTAGAATTTTCCATATCTAATTCGGGAACATTCCATAATACATTTTCTTCTTGTTTATTATATATCAAATCTGTTTTTACTTCTGAAGTATTTCTTGATAATATTTCATCTTCTCTTAGTTCTTCTTCAGTTAACTCATCTAGACTAGTTTCTATATAATATTCTGATTTTTCTTTATTCCATTTTTTAGTTATGATTAATTTTATGTATTGATTTGTTAATTTTTCATATCCTTCTGGTGCTTCTATCTCTTTTAAGTAATATACATCACTTCCTATACTATCTATTATAGTTTTATCTAAGTATAGTACACCGTCTTCTACTTCTACTGAATCTAATCCTTCAATTACTTGTTTATTGTTATTTAATATTTGGAATTTTGCTCCATCTATTAAATTTCCACTTACATCTGTTTTTTCTACTTTTAATTGATATTTAGATTTTATTGCATCATTTTTTATTGCTAATGTTGCCACTTTATTATCCAAATCATAATTTCCAAAAACTTGTGTTAACTCATATCTACTTGGTATAATGCATCCTATTATTCCTCCTGCATTATAACTTTCGGCATTTATTGTTCCATTATTTACAGTATTATATACTTTCACAGGTCCTAATCCACAACCTAGTATTCCACCTACGTTATGTCCATTTGCTGTTATTGTTGCTTCATTTGTATTATCTCTAGAAACTAATATTTTACCTTCCTTTGTATGTCCTACAAATCCGCCAACATTTCTTACTTCTGTGTCTATCGTTCCTGTCACTTTACAATTTTTTATTATTGTATTATTTGCATATCCTATAAATGCTCCTACTGCATCTATATCAGCTTCTGTTTCTTCTTCTGGAACTTCTGTATTTGTTTTTGTTACATCTATATCTACATTTTCAAGTGTTAAGTTTTCTATTATTCCTGAATATGTTCCAAATAATCCTACTTTATTTGCTGTTTCTGCTGTTGTATCTATTTTTAGTCCTGTTATCTTATGTCCTTTTCCATCAAATTTTACATTGCTTACATTTAGTGGAGTCCAGTTTACTCCTCCTAAATCAATATCTTGTGTTAATACATATTTTTTATCTGAATCATTTTGAATTCCCATTAATTGTTCTTTTGTACTTATTTCTATTTCTTCAAATATTGATGTATCTATATCTATATCTTTTATATCTAATTCTACTCTTGTATTTAATCCTGTTGCAATATCATATTCATTTATTAAATCTACTTGTATTAAATATTTTAAATGGTTTCTATATCCTTCTGGTGTATATGTTTCTCTTACATAAAATGTTGTTGTACCTATTCCAAATGTATATATAGATCCAAAATCTAATACTCCACCATTTGCAGTTACTCCTGTTTTTACCACGTTCTTGTCTGAATCTAATAAATCGAATGTTGCTTCATTTAAATAACGACTATCTATTCCATCTATTTTTTTAATTACTAAAGAATATGGTAATGGTACTGAATAAGATGAATAAATATTTTCAAAATCATAATCATCTTCATCTCCTGCTATATATGAATTTGAAGTTGATATTTCACTTTCTTCTTTTTTATATTCTGCATCATTTGGATTATCTACTTCTCCTGGTATAGAATCTACATCATCACCTGAATCTCCCATTATTGTTGCCATATTTACTAATCTTGTCATCTCTTGACTATCTTCTATATCTACTATTAAATCTATATATACTTCTTCATAGTCTATACCATATATAGTATATTTTTCAATTTCTTTACTATTCAAATATGTAGTTGTTGCTGTTCTTCCATCATCTGATTTTACCCATCCATATTGTGTATTTATCTCGCTATCTTCTGCAAATTTTAAACCTTGTGGTATATAATCTTTTATTTCTGTTGCTTTTCCATTAACAGTTCCTTCATTATTTACTCTTATTGCATATGTAATTATATCTCCTTTTTTTGGATATATATTTTCTTTTGTATGTTTATATACAGGTTTTCCATATGTAATTTCTGTTACTGGCTCTCTTGTTTTTGCTAATTCTTCTCCATTTATTGATTTAATGTATTGTCTTAATGATAAGTCTAATCCATCTTTTCTATTTTGGAAATGAACAGTTCCTGCTCTTTGTAAATCATTTATAGTATATGTTTCTCCAAATTTTAGGTCTATTTTTTCAACAACTTTTGGACTATTATAGTAATCTCCAAAAGATTCTAAATATACTACATAATCATCAAATTCATATCCATCTTCTTTTTCTAATCTTAGTGTTACATCACTTCCAGTTGCAAATTTCTTACTTGTAAATTCTTCTCCTGTTGCATCATCTATTAATTTCACACCTTCTGGTAAGTCTGTATCTATTTTTTCATGATTATTAAAGTGTATATAAGCAATTTTATCAGAATTCATTGAACCATATAATTCAACATTTTCTTCTTCTGTAGCAATATATATATCTTTCATTCCTGTGAATGAGTTTATATTCATTCTTCTTAAATCACTACCTATTTGCACATTTGTTGCATTTGGACAATTTCCAAAACCTTGTATATCTTGTACGCCTTGTCCTATTGTAATTGTAGTTAATTTATCAGAATCTCCAAAACCTTCAATTACTTGTGTATTTGTTATTCTAACACTTTTAGTATTGGCATTTTCAAAAGAATGATTTCCTAAATATATTAATCCATTTAGCTCTACATTCTCAATATTAGTTCCACAAAATGCATATGGTTCTATTCTTTCCAAGCTTGATGGAAATTCAATTTCTTTTAAATTAGGAAATTGCCAAAATGAATATTCACCAATTGTTTTTAAAGTATTAGGTAAAATTACTTTTTCAACTTTTGTTTGTGTATCATTTATATCTGTAGCATCATCAGGTGCATATGGTACCCAATAATCGCCTTCTCTTTTTCCTAAAAAGTTTTTACGGTAAAATTTTCCCCCTCCTTGTTCCAAATTTCCTATAATTTCTGTTACTGGAAGTCCGTTTAAGTGACTAGGCACTTCTATAGCTCTAATTATATTATCATCAAAATAATAATAATTATATACTGGTACAGGATTTCCATTTTCTAACTGAAAAGTATTAGTATCTTTATTATATGCTAACCCCTCATAAGTAGCATATAAACCTCCTTTTGCCATTACTTTTACAGCTTCTCCATTTTTTTCTTCATAAGACCAAGTTATACCGTTTTCAAAAATCGTACTACCATTTGAAGTATTAAACAATAATACTACTATGGTTACAATTAATATTAAAATAAAACTGGTAATTAAAATTTTCTTTTTTTTCATAAGTAATTTCTCCTTATTTTAATCATTTTTTCTTTTTAATTTTATTACTATAATTAATGCAATTATTGTTAATCCTCCAATTATTAATGCAATACAAGTTTCTGCCGCTCCTGTTTTTATAGATATAATGAATTTTTCTTCATTATCTTTATCTGGTATTATATCTTTAGCTTTATAATCATTTGTACTATCTGTAATATATGCTATATTGTTTCTTTCTCCTAGCTCTGTTCCTTTTAATGTCCATTTAAATGTAACTTCTACTGTTTTAGATTCTCCTGGCTGTATTAGTTTATCCGCTAATACATCAGTTGTTATTTTTCCTTTATTTATAGTCCATATTGCATCTGAACTTTCTAACTCGAAGTTTTCTGGTACATAATCTGTAAGTTGTGTAGCATATCCTGCTATTTCTCCAAAGTTATCAACTTTTAATCCATATGTTACAAATACTTGTGTTTCATCTACTTTCTTAGCGTGAACTTCTTTTTTAACTATTTTACCTTTTTTGTCTAATCCAACAACAGTTTTATCTTCTCCATCTGAGTTAACTATTGTTATTTCTTTAATATATTTTGTTACATTCAAGTCAAATATTTTTACTTGAACTTTTTCACTATCTTTATCATTACCATTATCTGGTTCTTCTGGATCTTTTACTAAATTTGCATTATTTGTTACTATTCTATCTTCAGTTTCTACTTCGTCTTCATTTACTACTAATTCAACAAGAACATCTTTATATTGTGGTGTTTGATTGTTTTCAATTTCAAATCCATTTATTGTTTCTGTTGTTAATTTATTTGATTTTAAAAGTGTTGCTTCTTTTGCATCTTCTGTTTCTATATATTCTCCATTTCTGTCTTTTTTGTACATTTTCCAGTTATTTGCAGTATTTATTTCACTGTCTGTTACAAAGTCTAATCCTTGTGGTAAATCTTCTATAACAGTTCTTCCTAATGTATCTCCATCTCCTACATTGTATACTCTTAATTTGTAAACTAATTTTTGATTATTTGAAACCTTGTATACTTCATCATTTTTTGTATAAATAATTTCTCCATTAATATTTTTTGCTATTATTTCTCTATTTGCTTGTATTTCTCCATCAACACTATATAAGAATTTTTGCATACTTAAATCTGAAACCTTTTGTTTTACTGGTATTAATACAACTGTTGTTCTATCTTCATTATTATCAGGGGTTTCGTCTGTTTCATCTGGCTCCATTTTTGCTGTATTTGTTAATTCATCATTTGCTTGTTTATTTACTCCTGTAACTTTACATACAATTTGTACATCTACATAGTTTGGTTCTGCATTATTTTCTTTCTTAAATCCTTCTATTGTTTGTCCTTCTATATAATTTGTTGTAGCTACTCCATTTTCTACTTGCCATCCAAAATCTATATTTGTTTGATTATCTTCTATAAATTCTAATCCCTCTGGTATTATATCTGTTACTGTCTTTCCTACCATTGGTTGATTTCCTGTATTAAACATTCTTATTGTAAATACAACTATATCTTTTAAGTTTACATTTGTTTTTATATCATCATTTGTATATACTATTTGTTCATATTCATTAACTTTAGCTGTTATTTCTTTATTTTGTTTTACATCATTTATTGAATCAACAAACTTCTTAACTGTTATATCATGTGTTTTTAGTTTTCTGTTTAATCCAATTATCTCTGTATCTGTATTATTGTCTCCATCTTGTCCTTCGTTATCTTTATCGTCTTCTTTTTCATTTTTATCTATTTTTACTGTGTTAACTATTAAATCATTTTGAGGTACTTCATCTTGAACTACTTCAAATTGAACTTGTACATCAATATAGTTTACTGAGTTTGAGTTTATTTTGTCATATGGATTAATTGTTTCTTCTGCAATTGATTCATTTTCTATTTTATTTCCATTTTTAATCCATCCTCTTTGTGTATTGAAATTATTTTCTAAATATTTTAATCCTTGAGGAATTTCTTCTGTTATTTTTGTTCCAGTAATTGCTGCTTCTCCATTATTAAATATTCTAAATGTATAAGTAACAACTTGTTCATCTTCAACTTTTATATCTGTTTCAGTTTTTGTATAAACTAATTCATTATTTTCATTCATTCTTACAGTTACTGTTCTTCCTGTTGGTTCACCATTAACTTCACTAGCTATTTTCTTAACAAGTAAATCATAAATAGGAAGCTTTTCTAAATTTAATTCATCTGTATCTGTATTATCTGTAATTATTGTTTCTTTTTCATTTTTTACTAATGTAGCTGTATTAACTAATGTTCTAGCTTCTTTTCCTAATCCTTCTCTGTTTATCCTTAAATCCAAGAACACTTCAACATAATGTGGTAATTCACCATTTTCTGCTCTTGAACCTTGTACTTCAGTACCTAATATTTTTGTTGACTCTAATATACCATTTGTTAAAGTCCATTTATTATCTACTGTGTTGAAATCGCTTTCAACGAATTCCATACCTTCTGGGATTGTTTCTGTTATTTTTGTTCCTATTAAGTTTTGATTTCCATCATTATATATTCTTAATGTATATCTAACTATTTGTCCATCACTAACTGTCTTTGAAGGTTTTGTTACAGTATATTTTACTTTGTTATTTTCTATTGAAGCAACTACTTCTCTTCCTGTATCTATATTGTCAATTTTACTTGCAAATTTTTTTAAATTAAAATTATATGTTTTTTCTCTTCTTAATACTTTTAATGTATCATCATCTTGGTTGTCTGTGATTTTTGTTTCATTATCTATTGCTTCTGTAGAAGCTTTATTAACTATAGTTTCTACTCCATCAGCAATAGCTTCTTCATCAACTTCAAATTCAACTTTTACTTCAAGGTATCTTGGTGTTTCACCTCTTTTTAAATTTGTAGCTTGGATTGTTTTACCACTTAAGAAATTAGTTTCTACATTATTTCCATTTTTTGTCCATCCATATGTATCATTTATAGAATTATCTCCTTCTTGATAATCAATAAATTTTAATCCTTGAGGTACTGTATCTATTATTTTCTTAAGTGTAGCTGTTGTATTTCCTTCATTATAAATTCTTATTGTGTATACAATTTTTTGTCCATGCTCAACAGTTTTTTCTGCATTTGATTCAGTATAAATTACTTCTTTATTATCATTTACTGATACTTCAACATTTCTTGATGTATCTCCTTCATCTATTGTACTTGCAAACTTCTTTAAAGCTATATTATATGTTTTTTCTGTTCTTGTTAAGAAAAGTTCATCTTCTTCTACATTATCTAATATATCTGTTTCATTTTCTGCTGGTGTTAATAATACCTTGTTTATTATTGTATCAGTATTTTCGTCAGCTAAATCTTCATCTAGTTTTAATTCTATTTGTAACTCTTCATAATGTGGTATTTCTCCTCTATATGGTAAAAATCCTTGAATTGTTTTCCCTTCTAGAACTGTTGTCTCTACATTATTTCCGTTTTTTGTCCATCCATATTGTGAATTTATTGAACTATTTTCTACAAATTGTAATCCTTGTGGTAATACATCTGTAATTTTTGTTCCGTTTAAATCTTTATTTCCTTCATTATAAACTCTTATTGTATATATTATTGTGTCTAGATCTTTAATTTCTGCTTCTTCATCTACTACATCATAACTTAATTGGCTATATTCATTTAACTTTGCTGTTACACTTCTTCTAGTATCTTCACCATTTATTTTATTTGCGAACTTATATATTGCTAAATCATATATATCATCTGTTGCTGTTAAATTAACAGTTTCATCAGATGAGTTATTAGCTCTATTTCTTTCTCTTATATCTACTGGTACACTTGCAGTATTAGTTAAAGCTGTAGCACTTTGAGCTTCATCTTGATCTACTATTAACTCTAATTCTAATTCTCCATATTTAACTTCTGATTCTATTGAAGGATTTACTCCTGCAATTGTTGTTCCTACTAGTTTATTTGAAGTCAATTTTCCTTCATTTATACTCCAACCTTGATTTTGGTTAAATGTACTATTTACATATTTTAGTCCACTTGGTAAAACTTGTGTTACAACTTGTCCATCAATATCTTGGTTTTCTTCATTATAAACTCTTATTGTATATTTTAATACTTCACCTGTTTTTACAGTTACTGTTTCTCCTTCTTCAGTATATTCTATTTTTCCTCTTCTAGATATTCCAGCTGCTACATTTCTATCTGTTTGTACACCATCAATACTATTAACAAATTGTTTTGTAGCAATTTCATAACCTTCACGTGGTCTATTTTTTACTTTTAATATAATTTCTAGATTTTGGTCATCTTGAACTACTTCAACATCTGTATCTTCAGATGTAGCAACTAATTCATACTTATCAGATTGAGTGTTGAAAGTTTTATCAATATGTATCAATGCTGTTCCATGTGATAGTGCATATTCATACCCATTTGGTGCTTCAAATTCAGATAGTAATAAATCATTATCTTCTTCATTTGCTACATTAATAGCTCCTAAAAGAGCTCTACCTTGAACTGTTGTTACAGCTATTCTTCCTTCTCTATTACTTTCATCATCTAAATAGAATTTACCACCTGTAAGTTTATTTCCATCTACAGATTCTTGTTCTAATATTAACTTATATTCTATATCTTGTTTTAGGTTTTGAACCTTTAATGTAACAACATCATCTTCTTGTTCAACAGAAAAGGCATCAGCAACATGTTTATAGAAATATTTTACAACTATATCCTCTTCCGCATATTCCCCTATTTTATTTAAAGGTTCATGCCCATTACTTATATAATGATCTTTATGTTTTCTAGATGTAGTGTATTCTGTTCCTAATTTTCCTTCCATAGTCTCTGAAGCCATTATTTCTTCTCCAGATTCATCTAGATATTTAATAATAACTCTTCCTTTTGAAGCAGATTGTTCTTCATCATCGTTTTGTAAATGATTGATATTACTTGCTCCTATTCTTAAATTATTTTCTTGTGTTTGTCTTATCATTTTTCCAGCAAATAATGCAATTAATATTACTCCTATAATTGTCAAAAAAGCTATTAATAAAGATCTCTTTACATTTCTTTTCTCTTGTTCCATTTTGGTCCTCCTAAAAACTTTTATTCTATATATATATATTATTAATATTTTTCTTATCTACGTCAATATATCTATTTTTTCAAATATCTTTATCATGCTACGGATCTTTGTTTATCCAGTTTTTTTACTTTTTTATTATTTTTATATTACAATTATATATTTTTTTTTGACATATTTCTTCAATTTCCTACGGCTAAATAAGTTACCACATATTTCGTAAATATTCACATAATATATGTAGCTGATTTTAAATTAATGTTATCTTTATACAAAATAACAGTGTTATTCATTAGAATAACACTGTTATTTATCTTTTATATCAAGTTTTTCCATTTCAAGTAATGCATATTCTCGTGCTGCATCATAATTTCCATATTTTATGCATACATTAATTCTTTTTAAAATCTCATATACTTTCTCTATCTCCATACATTTACCTCCATAATATGAACTATACGTTCTATTATATCAGTTTTTTGTACTAATTTCAACAAAAATACTTGAGATTGCCTAATTTTTCAAGCATTTTATACTATTCTTGCCAAAAAGCCTTGTAAGTTCTATATGCTGAATATATATCAAATTTACTTGTAACTTCATAAGGAGCATGCATTGAAAGCACTGGTACTCCACAGTCAATAACATCTACGCCTTTATTTGCTAATATATATGCTATTGTTCCTCCTCCTCCAATGTCAACTTTTCCAAGTTCTGCAATTTGATATTTAATATCATTTTTATTTAATAAATTTCTTATCCAAGCAACATATTCTGCATTAGCATCAGATGCTCCTGATTTTCCTCTTGCACCTGTATATTTATTTACACTTATTCCTTTTCCTAAGAATCCAGCATTTTGTTTATCTGATACACTTGCATATAATGGGTCAAAACCTGCATCAACATCTGATGATAACATTTTTGAATAGCAGAAAACTTTATCTAACAGATTTGGTCTATTTTCTCCAGTTCTATTTAATAGTTCTGAAATAAAATAATCAAACATATGTGATTCCATTCCTGTATTTCCCATACTTCCAATTTCTTCTTTATC